>Ga0105054_10000521_pt1 | contig 60530 bp, 62 predicted proteins | sample BON02_FD_78091 | JGI IMG/M metagenome (GOLD analysis project Ga0105054, IMG submission 78091) | Freshwater microbial communities from Lake Bonney liftoff mats and glacier meltwater in Antarctica - BON-02 (megahit assembly) | ecosystem: Environmental > Aquatic > Freshwater > Ice > Glacier...
GCGGAAAATATGAAAAAGTGGCTGCGGTGACGAGAAATACCGCGTAATTCGGCACAGCGCGAACAAAAAATGCGCGCTACGCAACTGAGCCGGCGGAAATGGATTTGATCCGCGTTTCCCTAGTTTTTGCACAATACGCTGATGCTCGTCGCGCAGGATTGTCGGTACCCACGACCGATACTTGAAGGCCCGATTAGAACCGACCGTCATTCGTCGCCTCGACATCCAGCCGGCGCGCGGCCCATGTCCTGATCTGCAGGAGGGCTTTCGCCCATTCACTCGGATCCAGCGTGCGCCAGGTCGCGTCCGGCTTCGGCCGCGCGCTGTAGATGCGGTCGCGCGTGCCGTAGCGTTCTTCTTGCATTACTCGCCACGCCAAAGCCACGTCTCGCGAAAGAATCGGCGTGCGCGCCCAAGAATCACGATGTCGCTTGGCATGTATTCATCCGAAGCCACTGTCGGCGAACCGGCGTCCCGGTCGCAGTAGACGCGCAGCCGACCGGTGAAGATCATCACTTGAATCCGCCTGAGGGCAGGCTCCCCGAGTGGGAATGCGAGCAGGTAAACACCGTCCTGCTTCGCTTGAGTGATGCTGGTATCGATCTCCACCCGGTCACCCGGCTCAAACGATGGGCGCATGTAGTCTGACGGCACCTCATAGCAAATAAAGCGCTTGCCCGATGCGCCACGAGCGGTGTCACCATCAACAGTTCGCCTGGGATCAGGAACAACCTTGAGTGATGCGCGCGCGCTCATGATTTTACTTTCCGGGCTGTAAAACCTATGGCGCCCGCGGCCTTGTCACATGCCTTCTTCGCGGACTGCATTGCAGCGCGCTGCGTGTGAAAACGGCCAACGACGCGCATCTCGCCATGACCCATGCCATCCGGGTCGCTCGGTTTCGTCGTCTCAAATAAAAGAATTGCCTCGTAAGGACGCTCTTTCGCGGCGTTTGTTACACTGGTATCAGCCATGGTGCAGTTCTCCTTAAAGATGCTGCGTTGTGGTCAGGCGTCGGCAGTGTTGAAACCACTGCTGGCGCCGTCTTTCCCGGTGAACCGCACCGGGGACGGTCAGGCAAAATCTATGCCGCGATCGGATCGTACTTGCTACGCACTGTTCGCCATCCGGGTCTTTTCGAGCTTTTCCACGATCAGACTGTTGAGGCTCTTCTTGCCACGTCGCGCTTCGACCGCCAGCGCTCGATGAAGCGAGGGTTTCATGCGCAACACCAGCTTGCCGGAAAACGGCTTATCCGGTTCCTCTCCACGCTGCTTGCAAAATTCCAGATAGTCGTCAATCGACTCCCGAAACGCCTTCTTGATCTCGGCCACGGCCTTGCCCTGAAACGTGATCACGTCGCGCGTATTCACCACTTCACCGTGGAAAATGCCAGCCTCGTCGTCGAACTCGACCACACCGATGTAACCCTTGTATTCCATCATGGCATCACCTTTGCTGACTCCAGAAAACGCCGCATCGACTTCACCGCACCCTTATCCGTCTCCTTGCGCGGGTGCGGCCGGTGGAACACGGCACGCAGCCCCTTTAATGCGATGCGTACCCGCGAACCGCTGCCCTCGCTAATTTCAGCACCTGCCGCAATCAGCATGGCCTCAACTGCCTTCCACTCAATATCCGAGCGTGTCGGGTCGTCGAAGATCGCCAGCAGCGTTTTCCGGTGTTTGTTGTTCAAGGATATATAGTATCAAAAATTAGTATCAATTACAACCTTACTCACAATTATCCGCGAGCCTTGGCAGACTTCGCCGCCTGCAGGCTCACCACATCCCCCGCCGGCAACAGTCCGCCTGCCGACAGCATCGCGGTGGTCGCCTTCTGCATGGATTCCCGGACCGGATCGAGATTCAGCCGTGCGTAGATCGCGGTGGTGCTCACGTTCTTATGCGCGAGAGTGCGCCCGATCATCAGCAAGCTGGCGCCGGTTGCTGCCTGCCAACTACCGAGCGTGCGCCGCAGATCGTGAATGCGCGCGGGGCCGGGATCGATCTTTAACGCTTTGGCTGCGCTACGCGCCTCCCTCACTGCTTTGCGAAGGTCCGCCGCGCCCTTGGCTACGCTGATCTGATCTTTCGTCCATCCCTGTGCTTGGGCAATCCAATCGACCAACTGATAGAGTTCCGCCCGCGCCAGAATGCGACGCCAGCCCTTCTTGGGTTCGATCAAGTGCCCCGCCTCTCCTGTCCCAGGGAAAACATATTCACCATCCACGATTTTTTTGCGTTCACCATCCACGGTTTTTTTGCGGCGACGCAGGATGTTAAGAGCGTCCGGAAGTACCGGCACAACATGAGGCTTGCCACTCTTGGTTACCGGGATGCGCCACTCTCCACGCTCGAAGCTGACTTGATCCCACCGCATGGCCATCACGTTGGCGCGCCGCGCGCCGGTCAGCAGGGATACCAGGAGAAATAGGGTCAGACACCATTACCCCGTCAATAAGACGAAAGTTGGATTGCAAGACCTGACTTTAGCACTGGTAGCTTACCAAAACCGGCAAGATAATCGGCGCAACGCAGCGTAGCGCTCACGCCCGGTCCATCCGCCGATATTGAATGGCCTCGGCAATATAAGCGCTGGTGATGCATTCCGCGCCGGCAAGGTCGGCGATAGTGCGCGCCACCTTGAGTATGCGATGGTATGCGCGCGCCGACAGCCCCAATCGTGCAATCGCCTGCTTGAGCAGGGTTTCACCTTGCGCATCGGGCATACAGTACCGGTCGATTTCGCGCGTCGCCAATTGCACATTGGGTTTGTGCTGGCGGGCCAGCGCGCGTTCCCGTGCGGTCGCGACCCGGCCCCTGACCGCCGCGGACGACTCCACCGCCGTGGTTCGCGTCAAATCTTCCTGTGGCAATGCCGGCACCTCAATCTGCAGATCGATACGATCAAGCAACGGTCCGGAGATACGTGAACGGTATCGGGCAACCTGATCAGGCGTACAACGACAGCGTCCGTTGTAATGACCGAGAAATCCACAGGGACAGGGATTCATCGCCGCGACCAGTTGGAACTGTGCGGGAAAATCTGCCTGACGCGCCGCGCGCGACACCGTGATGCGCCCGGACTCCAGCGGCTCGCGCAAAACCTCAAGCACCCTGCGCTCGAATTGCGGCAATTCGTCGAGAAACAATACGCCGTGCATGGCCATCGAAATTTCGCCGGGTCGCGGATTGCTCCCACCTCCAACCAGTGCCACCGCGGAAGCTGTATGGTGGGGCGCACGATACGGGCGCCGCTTCCATGAAGTCACGTCAAAACCATTGAATCCGATCGACTGGATGGCAGCCGATTCCACCGCTTCCTGCTGCGTCATTGGCGGCAGCACACCCGACAGACGTTGCGCCAGCATGGTTTTACCGGTCCCTGGAGGACCTACCATCAGCAAACTATGCCCGCCAGCCGCCGCGATTTCCAATGCACGCCTGGCATGGTTCTGGCCTTTGACGTCGAGCAAATCCGGATATTGATACTCACCGGAAAAATCTGCGGGCTGCGCGCGTACCAACTTTGCACGCCCGGCGAAATGTGCGCACACATCGCCCAGGGTTGAGGCTGCGTGGACCACGACCTGTTCTGCCAGCGCCGCTTCTGCTGCGCTCGCTGTCGGCAACACAAAGGAACGGCCATCACGCGCCACTGCCAGCGCCATCGCCAACGCACCACGCACCGGACGCAATTCACCAGTCAATGCCAGTTCACCGGCAAATTCGTATTCATGTAGCTGCCGGTCCGGCAATTGCCCCGAAGCCACGAGTATGCCCAGCGCGATCGGCAGGTCAAAACGCCCGGATTCCTTGGGCAGGTCAGCGGGCGCCAAGTTGACCGTGATACGCCGCGACGGGAACTCGAACCGGGCATTCTGCAGTGCTGCGCGCACCCGATCCTTCGCCTCTTTGACCTCGGTTTCGGGCAAACCGACGATCGTGAAACTGGGCAGCCCGTTGGCCAGGTGGGTTTCCACCGTCACCAATGGCGCGTCCATGCCGGCAAGGGCGCGACTGTAGAGTACGGCCAGGGACACGTGGATTCAGCTCATCCGGAAGGGGAAAACGATATAACGGTTGTGGCCCGCCTGCGGCTGACGATGCTTCGCTGCAACTGTCTACGGCACGTCCTTCGATTTTGCTGACGCAGCTTCCAGCTCCGCCACTTTCCGCTCGAGTTCAGCGAGTTTGGACCGCGCACGCAGCAATACTTCACGCTGCACATCAAATTCATCGCGACGCACCAGATCCAGTCGGCTGAACAGCCCGCCCAGCATGGCGTTCAGGTTTTTTTCGAGGTCAGCGACCGGCCCCTGTGCCAGCGCGGCCCTGACCTTGGCATTGATTTCGTCCAGCAATTTCTGATCCATAGCTCCCCCGGCAAGACGCCAGTTTAACAACATGCGACGCCGACCCTGGAGTCCACAGTACGCGCCTCACACTGGGGCGGCGGCGCCAGATCATGGTGCATTGCGCGCCACGGACGCACCGAAATGGCGCTCATCAAACTTCCCCATACTTGAGAGAACACAGTAAGTAATTGTTTTTAAACATGTTTATATCTGGCACGGTACCTGCTCAAAGGGTGGTGCAGTTTTATTGCTCATGAGCCACCACTGAAAGGGAAAACCATGTTTAAGAAAACCATCATCGCCGGATTAGTCGCCGCAGCTTGCGGCCCCGCCATCGCCACTGCCGCAGATTCGCCGCATTCGCTGTCCGGAAACGTAGGCATTTACAGCCAGTACATTTTCCGCGGCCTGACCCAGACCAACACGGATCCTGCTTTTCAAGGCGGCTTCGATTACGGCCATTCCAGCGGTTTCTACGCCGGCACCTGGATGTCGAACATCAGCTGGCTGACCGACTCTCCCGGCGTTACCGGCTACAAGAGCAGCAGCCTGGAAGCTGACTTCTATGGCGGCTACAAAGGGACCATCGCCGGCGATCTGGGCTTTGACGTAGGCGTACTGCAGTACTACTACCCGGGCACGCATGACGGCGTTGTTACGGCAGCCGGCTCGGTCAAAGCGGACTCGCTTGAAGTTTATGGCGCGCTGTCCTGGAAATGGCTGAGCGCGAAATATTCGCATAGCGTCAGCAACAAAACTTTCGGCGTTAACAACAGCCGCGGCACTTACTACGTCGACCTCGCTGCAACTTACCCGGTCACCGACAAATTCAGTGTCATGGCCCACTACGGAATCCAGAAATTTGATGGCAGCAACGCTGGCGTCTCCAATGATTCCCAAGCCTCATACAAGGACTGGAAACTCGGCGCCACCTACGCACTGCCGAAGGATTTCACGATCGGCGGTTACTTCACCGGCACCGACATGACCGCGACGCAGAAGGCCTTTTACACCAACGTGGCCGACACCCGTTTTGTCGGCAAGGATACCTTCACGGCCTTTGTTTCAAAAACTTTCTAAGCAGCTCTTGATATCCGGACCGGCCTGCGTGCCGGTCCCACCAACCGGGGACACAACATGAAACTCGTTACGGCAATCATCAAGCCGTTCAAGCTCGACGAAGTACGGGAAGCTCTGTCCGCCATCGGCGTGACCGGCATCACCGTCACCGAGGTCAAGGGCTTTGGACGGCAAAAAGGGCATACCGAACTCTACCGCGGTGCGGAATACGTGGTCGATTTTCTGCCGAAGATCAAAGTGGAAGCCGCAATCAAGAGCGATTTGCTCGAACAGGTCATTGAGGCTATCGAAAAATCCGCGAACACCGGCAAGATCGGCGACGGCAAGATATTTGTCTCCGACCTTGAACAGGTGATTCGCATCCGCACCGGTGAGACCGGCGCAGATGCGCTTTGATTGGAGACAAAAATGAAAAAACTACTCACCGTTCTGGCCCTGTTCGGCGTGCTGGGTTTTGCTGCCGCGCCGGCCATTGCGCAGGACAAACCGGCTGAAGCGCCTGCTGCCTCAGCAACTGCCGCTGCACCCGTTGCAGCGCCAGTTGCAGCCCCGGCAGCAGTTGCCGTTGCGGCACCTGCACCCACGCCCAACAAGGGTGATACCGCCTGGATGATGATGGCAACCATCCTGGTAATTCTGATGACCATACCCGGCCTTGCGCTGTTCTACAGTGGCATGGTTCGCTCCAAGAACGCTTTGTCGGTGCTGATGCAGGTCTACGTCGTTTTCTCGATGTGCGTTGTGCTGTGGGCAATCTACGGCTATACGCTCGCGTTTGGCGGCGGCGGCACGTTCATCGGCAACTTCGACAAGCTGTTCCTGTCCGGCGTCACCGCTGACTCAGTCGGCGCAACATTCAGTAAAGGCGTAGTCCTGCCCGAGCTGGTGTTCATCGCCTTCCAGGCCACGTTTGCCGGTATCACGCCCGCGCTGATCGTCGGCGCATTTGCCGAACGCATGAAGTTCTCCGCCGTGCTGCTGTTCGTCGTGCTCTGGTTCACGTTCGCCTATCTGCCGATGGCGCACATGGTGTGGTACTGGGATGGCCCGGATGCAATTACCGATGCCGCTTCGCTGGAAAAAGTTACTGCGGCAGCCGGTTTCCTGTGGGCCAAAGGTGCACTGGATTTTGCCGGCGGCACAGTCGTGCATATCAACGCCGGTATCGCCGGCCTGGTCGGCGCCTACCTCGTCGGCAAGCGCGTAGGCTGGGGCAAGGAAGCGATGTCGCCGCACAATCTGACCTACACGATGGTCGGCGCCGCGCTGCTGTGGGTGGGCTGGTTCGGCTTTAATGCCGGCTCCAACCTCGAAGCCACCGGCACCGCGACACTGGCCCTGTTCAATACGCTGCTGGCTACTGCGGCCGCGACCATGTCGTGGATGATTTTCGAGTGGATGCTGAAAGGCAAACCTTCGATGCTGGGTGCAGCTTCGGGCGCTGTCGCCGGTCTGGTCGCCATCACCCCGGCCTGTGGCTTTGTCGGCCCGATGGGTAGCCTCATCATCGGGCTGATCGCCGGCGTGGTCTGCCTGTGGGGTGTCAACGGCCTCAAGCGCATGCTGGGTGCGGACGACTCGCTGGACGTATTCGGCGTGCATGCGGTGGGCGGTATCGTGGGCTCAATGCTGACCGGTGTATTCGTATCGCCGGCACTGGGCGGCACGGGGGTCTATGACTACGTTGCCAACAAGGTCGCAGACTTCGACATGGGTGCGCAACTCGTCAGCCAAGCCTGGGGCGTGGGTACAGCCATCGTCTGGTCAGGCGTGGTTGCGTTCATCGCCTACAAAATCGTCGACATGATCGTCGGACTGCGCGTAACCGAAGAGGTCGAACGCGAAGGTCTGGACATCAACGAGCACGGTGAGGCGGCGTATCACAGATCATAACCTATCAGTAATTTACTGAATTTGCGGGCGCTGCGGCGCCCGCTTTTTTTTGGCTGGCGGGGGCCGCCGCACAGATCAGCTACAATTCCAGCCTATGACTGTCCCACATCTGACCACAGCGCTCACCGGCCCACTGCAGGAGCTCGAGAGCCACATTCTCAAGTCGACCGTCGATATTGAACACTGGCTGCGCGGGCAGTGGCAGGAGCATGCCGCGCCGTTTTATGCATCGGTGGATTTGCGCAATGCCGGATTCAAGCTGGCGCCGGTGGACACCAACTTGTTCCCGGGTGGTTTCAACAACCTCAATCCTGATTTCCACACCCTGTGTGTGCAGGCCGCGATGACAGCCATCGAAAAGGCCTGCCCCGACGCGCATGGCATTGTGCTGGTTCCGGAAAACCACACCCGCAACCAGTTTTATCTGCAAAACGTCGAGAAGCTCGCCACGATACTGCGCCATGCCGGTGTGGAAGTACGCGTTGGCAGCCTGCTGCCGGAAATCACGGCAACAACCGATCTGGAACTCCCCAATGGCGCAACGTTGCGACTGGAGCCGTTGCGGCGGGAGGGCAATCGCCTGAAAATCGGCGACTTCGATCCCTGCGTCGTGCTGCTGAACAATGATCTGTCGGGTGGGGTGCCGGCGATCATGCAGGGTCTGGAGCAGACGGTGCTGCCACCCGTCCACGCCGGCTGGGCGACACGCCGCAAATCAAACCACTTCGCCGCGTACGACGAAGTCACGCGCAGCTTTGCCGATTTGGTCGGCATCGACCCCTGGTTGATCAATCCCTATTTCGAAAAATGCGGAAAGATCAATTTTCGCGAGCGACAGGGTGAAGAATGTCTCGAGGGTTATGTATCCGAAATACTCAGTAATATCCGCACGAAATACGCGGAATATGGCGTCATCGAGGACCCTTTTGTCATCGTCAAGGCAGATGCCGGCACTTACGGCATGGGCATCATGACCGTCAAGGATCCTGCCGAAGTCAAAGGACTCAACCGCAAGCAGCGCAACAAAATGGCGGTAGTCAAGGAAGGCCTCAACGTACAGGACGTGATCGTGCAGGAAGGCGTTTATTCCTTCGAGACCGTGGGTGATGCTGTCGCCGAACCCGTGGTGTACATGATCGATCACTTTGTCGTCGGTGGCTTTTACCGCGTGCATACCGAGCGCGGCAAAGACCAGAACCTCAACGCACCGGGCATGCAGTTTGCGCCGCTGGCTTTTGCCGAGCCCTGTTCTTCGCCCAATCCCGATGATCCGGGTTGCCCGCCCAATCGTTTCTACTCGTATGGTGTGATTGCCAGGCTGGCGCTGCTGGCCGCGGCCATTGAAATCGAGAATACCGAAGTCGCGGCTGAACCGGCACTGCTGCACGCCGTGCCATGAAACTTGCCTTCATCGTCGACCCGCTCGATGATTTCAAGCTGGAAAAAGACACGACCTACGCCATCATGCGCGAGGCCGCAGCTCAGGGCCACACGCTCTATGCATTGCAGCAGGGTGACCTGGCCTGGCACAAGCAAGGCGTCATTGGCCACACCGCCCGCCTGCACCTGACCGGCACCCCGGACTGGTACCGCCTGGATGCGCCAGTCGACACGCCGCTGGAGCAATTTGACGCAGTGCTGATGCGCAAAGACCCGCCGTTCGACATGGAATATGTCTACAGCACGTACCTGCTGGAAATCGCTGAGCGCCATGGCGCGCGCGTGTTCAATCGTCCGCAGGCCATCCGTGATTACAACGAAAAAATGGCCATTGCCCGGTTCTCCGAATTCACGGCGCCGACGCTGGTCACGCGCCGCGTGAAACTGCTGCATGACTTTCTGCACGAGCACGGGGACATCATCCTCAAGCCGCTGGACGGCATGGGCGGTGCATCCGTGTTCCGGGTGCGACTTGCTGATCCCAATATCAATGTCATCATCGAAACACTGACCGGCGATGGACAGCGCACGATCATGGCGCAGCGTTATCTCCCGGAGATCAGCGCCGGCGACAAGCGAATACTGGTCATCGGCGGCAAGCCGGTGCCTTATTGTCTGGCGCGTATCCCCAAAGCCGGTGAAACCCGCGGCAATCTGGCTGCAGGCGGCACCGGCGTCGCCCGCGAACTGACTGCACGGGACCGCACCATCGCCGAAACACTGGGGCCGCAGCTGCAGGCAGAAGGTCTGCTGCTGGTGGGCCTCGACGTCATCGGCGACTGCCTGACCGAAGTCAATGTCACCAGCCCCACCTGTTTCCAGGAAATCACCCAACAATCGGGCTTTAATGTATCCGCCATGTTCCTGGAAACATTGGAGAAATCCATTTAAAGCAGGTTGCGCAGTGATCTGCGGCATTTTATGTTGCGGCGCAAGAAAAGCGGGCGTAAAGTATGGCGTTTTGTGATGGGAAACCGATAAGCTCATGATTGGCATACTGATTATCAGCCACGGTACGCTGGGCGAAAGCTTCATCCACTGCGCCAGCCACATGCTCAACAAACGTCCGCCGCGGCTGCGGCAGATCGGCGTTGCGGCACAGGATGATCCGGTGCTGCTGGTGCCCCAGGCGCGCAAATTGGTCAAGGAACTGGACGAAGGCGACGGCGTACTGGTGCTGACCGACATGTACGGCGGCTCACCGTCCAACATCGCCGCCAAGCTGGTAATTCCGGGCAAGGTTGAAGCCGTAGCCGGTGTCAGTCTGCCCATGCTGATCCGTGCGCTGACCTATCGCGACAAGTCGTTGTCGGTGATGATGACCAAAGCCATCAGCGGCGGCTGTGAAGGCGTACTGCGGGTCCCGCCTGCCTTCACCACGGTTCACAATGCTGCAACAGGAAGCTGAGATCATCAACAAGCTCGGGCTGCACGCCCGGGCATCGGCAAAACTGACACAGGTCGCTGGCAGCTACGCCAGCAGCATCTGGCTGAATCGCAACGGCCGCCGGGTCAACGCCAAAAGTATCATGGGCGTCATGATGCTGGCCGCGGCCAAGGGTTCAAAAATCGTCATAGAAACCGACGGCCCGGATGAAACCGAAGCCATGCGCGCGCTGCGCAAGCTGATCGCAGATTGCTTCGGCGAAGGCGAATAAGTTTCTGAGGATCGAGACGGGCATAATACGTTATAGGATTCCTGCTACAACTACCGGCGACCCCGCCCCATATCCATCATGAGTTTCACGATACACGGCATCGGCGTTTCTGGCGGCATCGCCATCGGCCACGCGCATCTGGTATCGCACACGAAACTCGAGGTTGCGCATTACGAAGTTCCTGCCGCACAGGTGGCGGAAGAAACCGCCCGCTTTGATCTGGCAGTGCGCACCGTCCGCGGTGAACTCGAACAATTGCGCGGCGTTGTCCCGCCCGGCGCCCCTGCCGAATTCGGCGCCTTCATCGATCTGCACCTGATGATACTCGCCGACTCGACGTTGTCGGACACCCCGCGCGCCATCATCGAAACCGAGAACTGCAATGCCGAGTGGGCATTAAAAGTGCAGACCGACGAACTGCTGCAGCAGTTCGACGCCATAGAAGACAGTTATCTGCGGGAGCGCCGCACGGACGTCATCCAGGTCGCACAACGTGTCATGAAAGCGCTGTCCGGACAGCCCGGTTATGTGCCCCCTGCCGCGGGTGATTCCGACCGCAACCTGGTGCTGGTGGCGCACGATCTGTCCCCCGCCGACGTCGTGCTGTTCAAACAACACCAGTTCGCCAGCTTTGTGACCGACCTGGGCGGCGCCACCTCCCACACCGCCATTGTGGCGCGCAGTTTGAACATCCCCTGCATCGTTGCGTTGCACTACGCACGGCAGCTGGTACGCGAAAACGAAATCATTGTTGTGGACGGCACGCAGGGCGTGGTCATCGTGGACCCGGATCCGCAGGTGCTCGCCGAATACCAACTGCGTCAGCGCGAATTCGGGCTGGAGCGGCAAAAACTCAAACGGCTGCGCGACACGCCGGCACGGACGCTGGATGGCACCGAAGTGGAATTGCACGCGAATATCGAATTGCCGGGAGACGTCGCACTGGCCATGGAAAACGGCGCCACCGGTATCGGCCTGTTCCGCACGGAATTCCTGTTCCTCAATCGCCCGGAATTGCCCGATGAAGACGAGCAATTTGAAGCCTACCGCAAGGTTCTGGAAGAAATGGACGGCCACCCGGTCACCATCCGCACTTACGATCTCGGTGCGGACAAACTAGCCGACGATACTGTACGGCTTGCACCCAACCCGGCGCTGGGTTTACGCGCAATCCGCCTGTGTTTGACCGAACCGAAACGGTTTGTCACACAGTTGCGCGCCATGTTGCGGGCGTCACGTTATGGCCGGTTGAGAATCCTGATCCCGATGCTGATGAACGCCAGCGAAGTCGAGCAGGCCCTGCAGCTGATCGAGCAGGCCAAACGCAGCCTCGATGACGAAGGCATCTCTTATGATCGCAACATACCCGTAGGCGGCATGGTGGAAATTCCCGCCGCCGCACTGGCACTGGGGCTGTTGACCAAACGACTCGATTTTCTGTCGGTCGGGACCAACGATCTGATCCAGTACTTGCTGGCTATCGACCGCACCGATGACGCGGTTGCCCATCTCTATGATCCGCTGCACCCGGCCGTGCTGACTCTGCTCGCACATATATTCACGGCTGCCGGCAAGGCACAGATACCCGTCGCGGTTTGCGGTGAAATGGCCGGCGACGTGGCGCTCACCCGGCTGCTGCTGGCGCTGGGCCTGCGCCGACTGTCGATGCATTCGGCGCATCTGCTGGACGTCAAGCAGCGCATCCTGAAAACCGACTTGGCAGATGTGCGGCCTTTCGCGAGAAAAATGCTGAAGGCAACTGATCCGGCCAAGCTTCGCAGCATGCTGGACAAGCTCAACGCCTGAACGACAAGGCTCGCGACATGGGCAAGGCTCGTATTGGACAATGTCCGTATTTGACAAGGCGACGCCGCACAGGTAACGTTAATGCACAGTTTTCGCGCCGATTTGAATCAGCTTGCGGGCGCGTAATAAATCCGGCTAAAGAGATGAATGAATTCTCATGACCCCGGAGCGCGAGCTACGGGGTTTTTTTATGACTGCCAGCAAAACACTCGACTCAACTACATCGGTCGGCACCGTGGTGCCGCAGATTGCACGATTCGCTGAACCGCTGCACCTGCGCAGCGGCGCGGTGCTGCGCGACTACGAACTGGTCTATGAGACTTATGGCGAGCTGAATGCCGATCGCTCCAACGCCGTGCTGGTCTGCCATGCGTTAAACGCCTCGCACCACGTCGCCGGCGTTTACGCTGATGATCCGGAAAATGCCGGCTGGTGGGACAACATGATCGGCCCCGGCAAACCCCTGGACACCAACCGTTTCTTCGTCATCGGCGTCAACAACCTCGGCGGTTGTCACGGTTCTACCGGTCCGTTGAGCCTCAACCCCGATAGCGGCAAACCCTGGGGCGGCGATTTCCCGGTGGTCACGGTGGAAGACTGGGTCGATGCGCAGGCACGGCTTGCCGACCACCTGAGCATCTCCCGTTTTGCCGCAGTGATGGGCGGCAGTCTCGGCGCCATGCAGGCACTGGCCTGGGCGATTCGTTATCCACAGCGCCTGCAGCACAGCATCATCATCGCCTGCGCGCCTAACCTTTCGGCGCAGAACATTGCATTTAATGAAGTCGCCCGCCAGGCCATCATCACCGATCCGGATTTCAACGACGGCCATTACCAGGCGCTGGGCACGGCGCCCAAACGCGGACTGCGTGTCGCGCGCATGGTCGGGCATATCACTTATTTGTCGGACGACGAGATGGCCAACAAGTTCGGCCGTCAACTGAAGAATGGCAAGCTCAACTACACGTTCGGCACCGAATTCCAGATCGAGTCTTACCTGCGCCACCAGGGCAACAAGTTTGCAGATCATTTTGATGCAAACACCTATTTGCGCATCACCAAAGTGCTGGACTATTTCGATCCCGCGCTGGAAACCGGCGGCGACTTGACGCAAGCATTGCAAATGGTGGCCGCTGGTGTACTGGTGGTCTCATTCACCACGGACTGGCGATTTTCGCCAGAACGGTCACGGGAGATCGTCCATGCCTTGCTCGACAACCGCGTGCGGGTAACCTACGCGGAAATTGATGCGCCGCATGGGCATGATGCATTTCTGCTCGACGACCCGCGTTATCACCGCCTGGTGGCGGCCTATTTCGAGCGCGTGCACCAGGAGATCACTTCATGATTGGCCGTAACGGCGCGCAACGTCCGGATTTCGCGGCAATCGCACTGTCGGTGCAGCGCGACGCCCATGTCCTCGACCTGGGATGCGGCGACGGCACGCTGCTCAAATACCTGCAGCAGACCCGCGGAGTCACCGGTTATGGCGTGGAGATCGACGACAGCAACGTCCTGGCTTGCGTCAAAAACGGCGTCAACGTTATCCAGAGCGACCTCGAGCGCGGCTTGTCCGAGTTTGAGGACAATTCATTCGATTTCGTCGTGCTGTCCCAAACGCTGCAGGCCATGCGCAATACCGAGCGCATCATGCGTGAAATGCTGCGCGTCGGACGCGCCGGCATCGTCACCTTCCCCAATTTCGGCTACTGGAAAAACCGCCTGCAGGTGTTGCGGGGGCGTATGCCTGTCTCAGAAAACCTGCCGTTTGAATGGTTCAACACGCCGAACATTCATTTGTGCACGGTGACTGATTTCGAACGGTTTTGTGCGGAACGCGGCATCCGCGTCGTTGCCCGCACCGTGCTCACCGGCGGCCGGCCATTAACAGCGCTACCCAACCTGCTCGGCGAGCTCGCCGTCTATCATTTCGGCGGCTGATCGGCGTCCGCCAACCGTGTAACCCGGCGCAGCAGCAACAAGCCCGGAATCGCAATCAGCGCACACAGCAGGAAAAAGACCGGCCAGCCCAGTCCTTGCGCGAACCAGCCGGTGGGCGCAGACAACAGCACCCGCGGCACCCCCAGCAGGCTCGACAACAAGGCATATTGCGTCGCTGTGAAGCGGCGGTCGGTCAGCGATGCCATGAATCCGACAAAAGCCGCCGTCCCCATGCCTGCAGTCAGGTTTTCGACCGCGACCACTGCACCCAGTGCGGCGGCACTGGGCGGCCAGTAGGCCAGGAGCACGAACCCCAGCGTCGACGCCATCTGGCCAAAACCGAACACCCACAGCGCGCGATGCATGCCGACGCGCAATATCCAGATCCCCCCCAGCGTGCCACCGGCAATCGTTGCCCAGAAACCAAATAATTTGACCACCGTGCCAATTTCGGTTTTGGTATAACCAAGGTCCAGATAAAATGGCGTGGTCATCGCCGACGCCATGGTGTCGCCCAGTTTATAGAGCAGGATGAATGCCAGGATCAGCCATGCGCCCTGGCGCGAAAAATAATCCCGGAACGGCAGTACCACCGCTTCGCGCAAGGTGCGCGGCCGGCCTTCCGGCGGCGGCAACTCGGGCGCCAGCAGCGTCACCAACACACAGGCCATCATGCAGGCTGCCATGATCCGGTACATGGCCTCGAACGACAGCAAGTCCGCAATGATCAGTCCGCCGCCGCCGGCGAGCAGCATGCCCACGCGGTAACCGTTGACGTACAGCGCCGAACCCAGCCCCAATTCCGAATCACCCAGACTTTCACGACGATAGGCATCAACGACAATATCCTGGGAAGCAGAGAAAAACGACACCAGCAAACCAGCCAGCATTACCAGCCACAGGTGGTTGGCCGTGGGCTGCGTAGTGCTCAGCAGCAGCAGGGCCCCGGCCAGCGCAAACTGCGTCAGCGCCAGCCAGCCGCGACGCCGGCCCAGCCACGCCGGCGTATACCGGTCGAACAGCGGGGACCACAGGAACTTCAGGGTGTAGGGCAGGCCGACCAAGGCAAACAATCCGATGTGCGTCAGGTCGACGCCGCCGTCACTCAGCCAGGCCTGCAGTACCGAGCCGGTAAGCAGCAGGGGCAGCCCTGACGAAAAACCCATCAGCAGCGCAATCAACATACGACCGCTGAACAACGCGGCCAGCGTTTCCCGCCAGGAAAGCCGGGGCTGGGTCAAGCCAGTTTCCCGTCGTAATCGATAATCAGCGGCGCGTGATCCGAGAAACGCTCGTCCTTGTAGATAGCCACCCGCTTCGCCGCAGCTGCGATGCCCGGCGTGGCAATCTGGTAATCGATACGCCAACCGACGTTTTTTGCCCAGGCCTGGCCCCGGTTCGACCACCAGGTGTACTGATCCGGACGGGCATCGATGCCGCGAAACACGTCAACCCAGCCCAGTTCGTCGAACACACGCGTCAGCCATGCCCGTTCTTCGGGCAAAAATCCGGAGTTTTTGCGGTTCCCACGCCAGTTCTTCAGATCGATTTCCTTATGCGCGATGTTCCAGTCACCGCACAGCACGACTTCGCGACCGCTGGCTTTAAGGCGTTTCATCTGTGGGAAAAACTTATCCATGAAACGGAACTTGGCCTGCTGCCGGTGTTCGCCGCTGGAACCCGAAGGCAGATACAGTGAGATGATCGACAGCTTGCCGAAGTCTGCGCGCAGATAACGCCCCTCGGCATCGATCTCCGCCACGCCAAGGCCCGCAACAACCTGGTCTGGCAGGCGCTTCACCTTCGCGTAAATGCCGACGCCGCTGTAGCCTTTTTTCTCGGCATAGTGAAAGTGCCCGCGATAACCGCCGGGGGCCAGCAGTTCTGCCGTCATGTCTGCCGCCTGCGCCTTGATTTCCTGGACACAGATCACGTCGGCACGCTGGCGCGGCAGCCACTCGAGAAAACCTTTGCGCGCCGCAGAGCGGATACCGTTGAGATTCAGGGTTATAATTTTCATCGTTTCCATTCTTCGACAGATTTGCAGCATTGTCGGCTACACCTTGTCGGCCACACCATTCACACACTCGCCCACCCTCGCTCCCGCCCTCTTTCCCACCCTATTACCATCGCGATCACGCCGGTTCACACACAACAATCATGGCAGCCAGCTTCAGACAGGAATTCATCCGTTTCGCGATTGACACCAAAGTCCTGCTGTTTGGCGAATTCAAAACCAAAGCCGGACGCCTTTCGCCTTATTTTTTTAATGCCGGATTGTTCTGCGACGGCAATTCACTGCGACAACTCGCACAATTTTACGCGAAAGCGATTGCCGCAGCCGGCGTCCCGTTTGACCTGCTGTTCGGCCCCGCCTACAAAGGCATTCCCCTGGTCGCCGCCGTGGCCATCGCACTCGCCGAGTCAGGCCGCAATGTGCCGTTCAGCTACAACCGCAAGGAAACCAAGGATCACGGCGAAGGCGGCAGCGTGGTTGGTGCGCCGCTGGCAGGCCGCGTATTGATCGTTGATGACGTCATATCGGCCGGCACATCGGTGCGCGAATCAGTCCACCTGATCCACGCTGCTGGCGCAACCCCTGCTGGCGTACTGATTGCACTGGATCGCATGGAGCGTGGCTCTGCGGAACTGTCTGCTACCCAGGAGGTCGGACAGTTGTACAGTATGCCGGTGATCAGCATCGCCACGCTGGATGACCTGATTGGATTTCTGGAAAATGAAAAAAATATGGCGTCCGAACTCGCCGCGGTAGCCGCTTACCGCAATAAATACGGGGTAAAACATGTTTAAACGTCTGCCATTGCTGGCCACACTGACCAGCGTTGCATTTGCCGCCATGTTCGCTGCATCTGCGGTTCACGCGCAGAAGATTATCTGCTGGAAAGACAAAGCCGGAAAAATTATCGGCTGCGGCGATCGTGTGCCACAGGAATTCCAGAACAACGAATCAAACAGGCTCGACAAACGCGGCATCACCCGCGAAACCAACGCATCTGCAGCAGAAGCTGCGCGTCTGCGCGAGGAAGAAAAAAAGAATGCCGCCATAAAAGCTGAAGAAGACCAGCGGCTGGCCGAGCAGCAGCGTCAGGATACGGCCCTGGTCAACACCTATGCATCAACCAAGGAAATCGATGTGCGGCGCGACCGCGAACTGCAGGTAGTCGATCTGCAGATACAGCAACTGCAGGCATCGTTAAAAAGCAGCGCTGACGCCCATGCCAACCAGATTGCGCGTCACGCCGCCTTCGAGAAACGGGGCAAGGTGCCTGACAACGTCAAAGACGATCTGGAACGGGCTGCAGAGGAAAAAAATCGCGTTACTGAGCGCATCGCGGACAGGGAGAAAGACAAAGAACGCATCCGCGCCAGTTATTTAAAACAGAAAGCGCGTTATCTCGAGCTGAAGGGTTTGCCGGCAGAAAACCCTGCGCCGGCGACTACCAGGACCGGCGCCACAAAATAAATCGACTCTGCTGCGCCTCAGCCCGCAATCTTGCGGCGCAGGACGTCATTGACCTGCTGCGGATTGGCCTTGCCGCGCGTCGCCTTCATCACCTGCCCCACCAGTGAATTAAAGGCTTTTTCCTTGCCCGCCCTGAAATCGGCAACCTGCTGCGCATTCGCGGCCAGCACCTGATCGACAATTTTCTCGATTTCACCGCCGTCGGATATCTGCTGCAGGCCTCTGGCGGCGATGATTGCGTCCGCACTGCCTTCACCCGCCCATATCCCGTCAAATACATCCCTGGCCATTTTCCCGGAAATGGTGTCATCGGCAATGCGATCGACCAGTTCACGCAATTGCGGCGCGCTGACCCGGCTCTGCAAAATGTCCAGACCTTCTTCATTCAGTCTTGCGCTCAGCGCACCGCTGATCCAGTTCGCGCACAGCTTGCCGGTTTTGGCATCTGCCCCCGCTGCGGCCGCATCAAAATAATCCGCGAGCTCACGGCTGCCGGTGAGCACGCCGGCATCGTAGGCCGTCAGCCCGAACTGCGCGGCAAACAGCTCGCGCCTTACCTGCGGCAACACCGGCATGGCGTCGCGGACCGCCGTCAGCCTCTCAGCCGTAACTTCCAGCGGCAACAAATCCGGATCCGGGAAATAGCGGTAATCATGCGCATCTTCCTTGGTGCGCATCATCCGGGTTTCACCGGTGTCCGTGTTGAACAGCACGGTGGCCTGCTGGATGGCTCGCCCGTCTTCGATTTCACCGATCTGCCAGCCGATCTCAAACTCGATCGCCTGCTGCAGGAAGCGGAAGCTGTTCAGGTTCTTGATTTCCCGTCGTGTGCCCAGTTCTGTCGTGCCCACCGGACGCACCGAAACATTGGCGTCGCAGCGGAACGAACCTTCCTGCATATTGCCATCGCAGATACCAATCCAGCGCACCAGCGCATGCATGGCCCGCGCATAGGCTACCGCCTCCTGCGCCGAACGCATGTCCGGTTCCGACACAATCTCCAGCAGCGGCGTACCCGCGCGATTCAGGTCGATGCCGGTACGACCATGATAGTCTTCATGCAATGATTTACCGGCGTCCTCTTCCAGGTGTGCGCGCGTCAGGCGTATGGTTTTTTCGGTCTCGCCCAACAAGATCGTCATCGTGCCACCCTCGACGATCGGCAATTCGTACTGGCTGATCTGGTAGCCCTTGGGCAAGTCGGGATAAAAATAATTCTTGCGCGCAAATATCGAGCGTGGATTGATGCTGCCGCCGACGGCGAGCCCGAAACGGATCGCGCGTTCAACCGCCCCTGTGTTGAGCACCGGCAGCACACCCGGCAGCGCAATGTCCACGCCGCAGGCCTGTGTGTTCGGCGCCGCGCCGAATGCCGTAGTCGCGCCGGAGAAAATCTTCGACGCCGTCGACAGCTGCGCATGAATCTCCAGCCCGATGACCGTTTCCCATTGCATGATCAGGATATCCCCGGCGGCCTGCGCTGATGCCAGTCTGTGACCAGCTGATACTGATGCGCCACGTTGAGCATGCGCGCTTCATCGAAATAGTTGCCGATGATCTGCAATCCAACCGGCAACCCGCCGCCGTCAAAACCGCAGGGTATCGACATGCCGGGCAGGCCGGCGAGGTTCACCGCGATGGTATAGATGTCCGACAGGTACATCTGCACCGGATCGGCACTTTTTTCACCCAGCTTGAAGGCCGTCGTCGGAGTCGTCGGACCCATGATGACATCGCATTTGCCGAACGCATCCCTGAAATCCTGCGCAATCAGCCGCCGCAGTTTCTGGGCGCGAATGTAATAGGCGTCGTAGTAGCCGTGCGACAACACGTAAGTACCGATCAGAATGCGGCGCTTCACTTCGGCGCCAAAACCCTCGGCCCGCGTGCGTTTGTACATATCGAGCAGATCGGTGTATTCGGCCGCACGATGGCCGTAGCGTACACCGTCAAACCGCGACAGGTTGCTCGAGGCTTCCGCCGGCGCGAGTACATAATAAACGGGCACCGACAACCCCATGTTGGGCAGGCTGATATCAACCACGATAGCGCCGAGTTTTTTGTATTCGGTAATGGCGGCCTCGACGGAGCGCTGCACGTCAGGCGCCAGGCCCGACGCAAAAAATTCCTTCGGTAATCCGATACGCAGACCGGCCATGGGCCGCGCCAGATCGCGCAAATAATCTTCGGCCGGACGTTCCAGGCTGGTCGAATCGCGCGCATCGTGGCCAGCCATCACGTTAAGCAGCAGCCCCAGATCTTCCGAACTGCGCGCCATCGGCCCGGCCTGGTCGAGGCTGGAGGCAAAAGCGATCATGCCGTAGCGCGACACCAGACCATAAGTGGGTTTCAGTCCGCAGATCCCGGTCAGTGCGGCGGGTTGCCGGATTGAACCACCGGTATCAGTACCGGTCGCCGCCGGGGCCAGGCGGGCCGCGACTGCCGCGGCAGAGCCGCCCGAGCTGCCGCCAGGAACTGCATCACGCTGCCAGGGATTGCGTACCGGGCCGAAGTACGAGGTCTCATTGGACGAGCCCATCGCAAACTCGTCCATGTTGGTTTTGCCCAGTGTCACCATGCCCGCGGTATTGCAGCGCTCAACCACATGCGCATCGTACGGTGCGACAAAATTTGCCAGCATCCGCGAGCCGCAGGTGGTCAACCAGTCCCGGGTGCAGAAAATATCCTTGTGTGCAATCGGCACCCCGGTCAGCAGGTTGCTGCGACCCGCGGCGCGCTGCGCATCCGCAGCCTGCGCCTGCTTCAGGCTGCGCTCACCATCCACCGTGATATAACACCCGAGGTCTTTATTTAACCCATTGATTTTATTTAAAAATTCATGCGTCAACTCGACGCTGGAGCAGGCCCCGGCAGCCAGTTGTGCAGACAGTTCTTTGAGGGTGGCATTGGACATTGCAGCAAGACGGCCCCGCGCTGGCGGGCACGCAAAATTCAGTTTATTCGATCACCTTGGGTACCAGATACAGCCCGCCTTCGACTTCCGGCGCGACCGCCTGGAACAACGCCCGCTGATCACTCTCAGTGACGGTATCCTGACGCAGCCGCAGCACCATGTCCTGCGCGTGCGCCATCGGCTCGATGCCGTCTACATCAACGGCCTGCATCTGTTCAATCAAACCGAATACGCGCGTCATCTGGGTCAAAGCGGTCCCGGCTTCGGCATCGTCAACCGCGATTCGCGCCAGGTGCGCAACGCGCCGCACATCATCGAGCGTAAGCGCCATGATCAGAGTGAAAAAACCATTAAAAAAGAAGGCGGTGTAGGGTATCATATCGACGCGTTCCACGGCAGCAAAATCCGTTGATATGAAAGGCTTTATGTTCGGTTTCCTGAGCAGTTACTTTAACGAGGATCTCGCCATCGATCTGGGCACGGCGAATACCCTGATTTACGTGCGCGGCAAAGGCATTGTGCTCAACGAACCTTCCGTGGTTGCCATACGCCAGGAAGGCGGGCCCAACGGCAAAAAGGTGATCCAGGAAGTTGGTCTGGCGGCCAAGCAGATGCTCGGCCGCACGCCGGGCAACATCACTGCGATCCGCCCGATGAAAGATGGCGTCATCGCCGACTTCATCGTCACTGAGCAGATGATCAAACAGTTCATCAAGCGCGTGCACCAAAGCCGGTTTTTCTCGCCATCGCCGCGCATCATCGTCTGCGTGCCCTGCGGTTCCACCCAGGTTGAACGCCGCGCCATCCGCGATGCCGCGATCGGTGCCGGCGCTTCGCGCGTCTACCTGATCGAAGAACCCATGGCCGCGGCCATCGGCGCCGACCTGCCGGTGGGCGAAGCCACCGGATCCATGGTGGTCGACATCGGCGGCGGCACCACGGAAGTCGGCGTGATTTCCCTGGGCGGCCTGGTCTACAAGGGCTCCGTGCGCGTGGGCGGCGACAAATTCGATGAAGCCATCATCAATTACATCCGCCGCAACTACGGCATGCTGATCGGCGAAACCACCGCCGAACTGATCAAGAAGGAAATCGGTTCTGCATTCCCCGGATCCGAAGTCCGCGAAAAGGAAGTTAAAGGCCGCAATCTCGCCGAAGGCATCCCGCGCAGCTTCACCATTTCCAGCAATGAAATTCTGGAAGCGCTGACCGATCCGCTGAACAGCATCGTCTCCGCCGTTAAATCGGCGCTCGAGCAGACGCCGCCGGAACTCGCCGCCGACATCGCCGAAAAAGGCATGGTGCTCACCGGTGGCGGCGCCTTGCTGCGCGACATCGACCGGCTGCTGATGGAAGAAACCGGGCTGCCGGTGATCATCGCCGAGGACCCGCTGACCTGCGTCGTGCGTGGCTCAGGCAAGGCACTGGAAAAACTGGAACATCTCGGCAGCATCTTCGCCAACGACTGATGCCCCATTACCCGGCCTGCGTTCGCATCCAAGCCCTCCGCGGCTGCGAACATCGAGCCGCGCCGGGCAGCCGGCGGTAATACGCGATGGAACATACCCCGCCGCCGCTGTTCCGCACCGGACCCACGCCACTGGCGCGGCTGATCATATTCACGATGCTGTCAGTGTCACTGCTGATCGCGGATGCGCGCTTCAATTACCTGATCACATTGCGGCAAATCGCTGCGGTTGTCGTCTATCCCTTCCAGCGCCTGGCCGCCGCACCTGCCGCCATGGGCCAGCGCGTATCTGACTTTTTTGTTACCCACAGCGCATTGCGCAATGACACCCAGCGCCTGACCGAGCAGAACCTGGAACTGGCGCAGGCGGCACAACAGGCCCGCGCCCTGCAAATGGAAAATGCCCAGCTCCGCGGACTGCTGGATGCCCGCGCGCGAATTACCGTGCCCTCCCAGTTTGCAGAAATTCTTTATGCCGCCCGCGATCCGTTTTCACGCAAGGTGATGATTGATCAGGGGCTGCAGCACGGCATCGCGGCCGGGCGACCGGTGAGCGACCACATCGGCGTCATCGGCCAGGTCACGCGGGTCTATCCGTGGCTGTCCGAGGTCACGCTGATCACCGACAAGGGACATCTGGTGCCCGTGCTCAACCTGCGCACAGGACTGCGTGCAGTGCTTGCCGGCACCGGCGATGATGGACTGCTGGAATTGCGCTTCATTCCACTGACCGCGGATTTCCAGACCGGCGATCAGTTGGTGACTTCGGGCATTGACGGCGTCTATCCGCCGGGGCTGCCGGTGGCGGAAGTCACTCAGGTGGAACGCAACACCGCGTTTCTGTTTGCCAGTATTACCTGCAAACCGCTGGCCGGCGTCAACGCCCATGCCCAGGTGCTGGTGCTGGGGCCGTTGCCGGAGCGGACGGAGCGCCCCCCGGAGACACCGGCTGTCCCGCAGAAAAAAAAGAAAAAGTCCTGATGTCCACACATTACAGGTCACGACCCGAACTGCTGCTGCCGGTGAAACCGGGATTCATCGTCCTGACCCTGGTCGCCGCACTGCTCGCCAACCTGCTGCCGTGGTCGGGATGGGCGCTGTGGCTGGTTCCGGATTTTGTCGCGCTGATCGTGCTCTACTGGTGCATAGAGGAGCCACGAAAAATCGGCTTCCTGACCGCATGGGGCCTGGGTCTGCTGATGGATATCGCTGACGGCAGCCTGTTCGGCCAGCACGCGCTGGCCTATGTCATCCTCGCCTACGCCGGCATCGCGCTGCACCGCCGGGTACAGCGCTTCTCGATGACGCCGCAGATGCTGCATGTGCTGCCGCTGCTGCTGCTGACCAGCCTCATCGTACTGCTAGTGCGCGCACTGGCCGGCGCCGATTTCCCCGGCTACGCCTATTTCCTCGGCAGCATCACCGGCGCCGCACTGTGGCCGGTGCTGTCGCACTTGCTGAAACTGCCACAGCACCCGCGCCCCGATCCGGACCGTGTCTGAACTTTCAATCAATCCCGGCATTGAAATCCGTGACTCCGAGCGCGAACTGGACCGATTTCGACGCCGTCTTGCCCTGCTCGGCATATTCGTACTGACACTGTTTTCCCTGTTGTTCCTGCGGTTCCTCTACCTGCAGGTCATCCAGTACGGCCACTACAGCACCCTGGCTGACGCCAACCGCATATCCGTACTGCCCATACCGCCGCACCGCGGCATTATCGTCGACCGCAACGGTGTCATGCTTGCCCACAACTACTCGGCATACACGCTGGAAATCACACCAAGCAAAGTGGATGACCTGGAAGCCACCATCAACGATCTGGCCACCATTGTCGAAATCACCCCGCGGGACCGCCGGAGGTTCCGCAAGCTGCTTGAAGAGAGCAAACGCTTCGAAAGCCTGCCCATACGCACGCGACTCTCCGACGAGGAAATCGCGCGCTTCGCCGTCCACCGTTACCGGTTTCCCGGCGTGGAGGCCAAGGCACGTTTATTCCGTCAGTATCCCCAGGGCGAAATGTTCTCGCATGTGGTCGGCCACATCGGACGCATCAACCAGCGCGAAGTCGAACAACTCGAAAACAACGGCCGGCTCGCCAATTACCGCGGCAGTGATTACCTCGGCAAGACCGGTCTGGAGCAGAGCTACGAAAGATTTCTGCACGGCACCACGGGCGTTGAAGAAGTCGAAGTTGATTCCGGCGGACGGGCAGTACGCACGCTCTCACGCACGCCGCCGGTCTCCGGCAGCAACCTGGTACTGAATATTGATGCCAAATTACAGGAAGTCGCCTACAACGCATTTGGCGACCACCGCGGCGCACTCGTCGCCATCGATCCCACAACCGGCGGCGTGCTGGCCTTTGTCAGCAAACCGGGGTTTGATCCCAACCTGTTTGTTGACGGCATCGACTCGCAAAGCTGGGGCGAACTGAACGGATCACCGGACAAACCGCTGCTCAACCGCGCCAGTGCCGGCACTTATCCGCCGGGCTCGACCTTCAAACCCTTCATGGCGCTGGCCGCCCTGTTCTACGGCAAGCGCACGCCGCAGCAGGCCATCAGTGATCCCGGATATTACATATTCGGCGGCCACCGTTTCCGCGACGACAAGGTTGACGGTCACGGCATGGTGGATATGCATAAATCGATCGTAGTGTCCTGCGACACTTATTACTACATGCTGGCCAACGACCTGGGCATCGATCCGATTGCGCGCTTCATGGCACTGCTGGGTTTCGGCAGCCGCACCGGCATCGACATCGGCGGCGAAGCGGCGGGCGTGCTGCCGTCTACCGATTGGAAAATGCGTCGTTACCGGCAGAAGTGGTACGCCGGCGAAACCATCAGCGTCGGCATCGGCCAGGGTTACAACAGTTACACGCCGCTGCAACTCGCCACGGCGATGGCCACGCTGGCCAACAACGGCGTGATGTTCCGCCCGCATATCGTCGATTACATCGAAGACATCCGTACGCGCGAAAAGCAATCGATCGAACCGGCGCCGCTGCGCAACATCGGCGTGCCACAGGCACAGATCGACGTCATCAAACAGGCCTTGGTCGGCGTCACCCAGGAAGGCACTGCGGCGCGCGCATTCAACGGCACTTCCTATGTCAGCGCCGGCAAAACAGGTACCGCGCAGGTCATCGCCATCAAGCAGGGCGAAAAATACAACGAAAGCCGTGTCGCCGAAGAACACCGCGACCATGCCCTGTATATCGCCTATGCGCCCGCAGACCAGCCGCGCATTGCGCTGGCCGTGGTAGCGGAGAATGCGGGTTTCGGCGCACGCACAGCGGCACCGATCGCCCGCCAGGTTATTGACTATTTCCTGCTCGGCAAAGTGCCCGACCAGCCAGCCCCCAGCAAGTAACAACATGCACCCGCTTATTTTGCGTTTCTCACGATTCATGACCCGCCATATCGACGGCGTGTTGCTGTCGGCCGTGCTGCTGCTGATGTTCACCGGTCTGGTTGTCCTGCTCAGCGCATCAAACGGCAGCTACGGCAGGGTTTCCACCCAGTTGATGAGCATGCTGGTGGCGCTGGGCGTGATGTGGGTGTTTGCCAACATCCCGCCGCATTACCTGATGCGCCTGGCGCTGCCGCTGTTTGTCATCGGCTGCGCCCTGCTGATTGGCGTCGCGCAGGCAGGTGAGGTCGTTAATGGCGCGCGGCGCTGGCTGAATATCGGCGTCACCCGCATTCAGCCCTCAGAGCTGATGAAAATCGCCGTGCCGCTGATGCTCGCGTGGTATTTCAACCGCAACGAGGCTTCGCTTAAATTACGCAATTTTGTAGTGGCTGCAGTAATGCTGGCCATTCCAGCAGCATTGATCGCCCGCCAGCCGGATCTCGGCACCGCCCTGCTGATCACGGCCAGCGGCTGTTATGTGATTTTTCTCGCCGGCCTGCCGTGGCGGATCATCATTGCCCTCGGCGTTGCCGGATTGACCAGCCTACCTTTTCTATGGTCCGCGCTGCACGATTATCAGCGCCAGCGCATCCTGACTCTGCTCGATCCGACTGAGGATCCGCTGGGTACCGGCTACCACACCATACAGTCCACCATCGCCGTAGGCTCGGGCGGCGCACTGGGCAAAGGCTGGATGAACGGGACACAGGCCCACCTCGATTTCATCCCGGAACGCACTACGGATTTCATTTTTGCAGTCTATGCGGAGGAGTTCGGTCTGCTCGGCAATGCCGTGCTACTAACGCTGTTCCTGTTTGTCATTGCGCGGGGCATGATCATCACCGCCAACGCACCTACATTATTCACCCGGTTGCTGGCCGGCGCGATCACGCTCACCTTTTTCACCTACGCATTTGTCAACATGGGCATGGTATCCGGCATCCTGCCCGTGGTCGGTGTACCGTTGCCTCTGATCAGCTACGGTGGAACTTCGCTGGTTTCGATCTGTCTTGGTTTCGGGATACTGATGAGCATCAACACTCACAAAAAGATTGTTCAGACTTAAGGCTGGGGCAAAAACATGAATGGTGCATTGTGAAACGCGGACTCCCTGCGGATTTTGTTCCCGGCAGCACCCTTTACGTTTCACGTTGCGTACTGCGGTGGGGCACCGCGGCATTGATCGCCGCCATGCTCACCGCCTGCGGCAGCACCCCCAAGCGCGGTTCGATAGACCGCCTGCCCGGATCAGGCGCACCGTCTAGCGGCGGCGGCTATTATCTGGACGACGGTCCTGGCGCCGACTCCCCTGCCAATATCAATGCCATCCCCGATGCAGTGCCAAAAGTCGAGCCGCTGGGCCGCGGCACCTTGCGCCCCTATACGGTCATGGGACGTGACTACACGCCGATGACCCGGTTAACACCCTACAAGGCGCGCGGCATCGCCTCCTGGTACGGCAAGCGTTATCACGGCAAACAAACCTCATCGGGCGAGGTGTATGACATGTATGGCATGACCGCAGCGCACACGGTGCTGCCGATTCCCAGTTATGTGCGGGTCACCAGCATGGCCAACGGCAGATCCGTCGTCCTGCGCGTCAATGACCGCGGCCCTTTTATCAGCGACCGGCTGATAGACCTGTCATACACCGCCGCCTACAAGCTGGGCATCCTCGGTACCGGCAGCGGCATGGTCGAGGTCGAAAGCATCATCCCCGGCGTGACGCCACCACCCGAACCGGTCGCGCCACCGGTTGCAGCACCTGCGGTAACCACAGGCATAGTTGCCACTGCCGCGGCGCCTGCACCGGTTGTTACGCCGACAGCCACGCCGGCAACACCCACCGCGGCCGCTCCCGGCAGCTTCGTGCAATTCGGCGCTTTCGGCGTCCGGGAAAACGCCGAAAGTTATCTCACACGGCTGCAAACCCAGGCAGACTGGCTTGCGGGATTGTTGAACATAAATTTCAGCGACGGCATCTACCGTGTGCAGGCCGGGCCTTATGCCGATGACGCTGCGGCACGTGAAGCCGCCGCGCGGGCAGCGCAAACGCTGGGCCTCAAACCGGTCGTCATCACGCGTTAAACCATGCCCGGCAAGTCACCGGTCAGTGTCGGTGTGCCGGCTGGCCGGTAAGATCGCGTACCTCAACTGACAGGTCGATCTTCTCGCGCTTGTTACCGGCGAGTTCGAAAGTCAGTTGCAGCGGTACGCTGTCACCCGCTTGCAGCGGTTTTTGCAAGCCTGTCAGCATCACGTGATAACCGCCGGAAGCGAATTTCACGGTCTGGCCCGCGGCTATGTCAACGCCGGCGACGGGAAACATGCGCATGACGCCGTTTTCCATTTTCATGTTGTGCACTTCGGCAGTTTTTGCGGCCGGACTGGCCACGCTCACCAGCCGTGCTGCCGACTTGGCCGTGAGTTCCATGAAAGCGCCGGTCGCTGACTGGCCCTGTACCGTACCGCGTATCCAGGCATTTTTCACCGCAACTTCCTGCGCCTGTACTGGCGCAGCACACAGCAACGCCAGCAGCAGCGCTCCGCTCCATTTGTTGCCGAAGCTGATGGAAAACATAAAATATCCTTTATAATCAATTAGTTATAATAATTCCGCTGTGCAAACCCAACGGGTACAGCCGCGCAGCAATCTTGCGCGCGTTTCAGAAACTGCAGAGGGGATTCAGGCGCGCGGAGGAGCGCGCGGATTCAGCGGCTGGAGTGCAGCGGGATCGCGCACCATAAACAGGCGGCGATCAACAGGAATTACGAGTTCGGGCACGGCAGCAACAACGACCGGCACGATTGCAAGCATCAGCGGGGGCGGGCTTGCCGTGCCCACGCACATCAGGCAGTGCGCAGCTTTGAGGTTATTTTGCAGCGAGCCGGGTTCATCTGCGCGGTAATCACCCGTCGCATTTCCAGGATAAACGCGACAGATTTTGGCATAGGCCAGCGGATCGACTGCCTGGCGCGCCACCGCCAGCGCCGGGAACGCAACCGCAAACAGGAAGGCCAGCAGTGCTGTTCCTGCAATAAAACGGCGTTGTGCGTAGAGTCGCATGGGCGGCGATATTACGCGCCGCCGGTGAACACCGTCAACAACTCCTGAGACCTACAGTACGTAGCGCGCCAGATCCTCGCTCTGCGCCAGGTCTTTCAATCGTGAATCGACATAGGCTGAGTCGATGGTCACGGTTTCCTTGCGCCGTCCGGCCTCGAAAGAAATTTCTTCCAGCAGACGTTCCATTACCGTGTGCAGGCGTCGCGCGCCGATATTTTCGGTGCTCTCGTTGACCTGCCAGGCAATTTCAGCCAACCGTCTGACCGCGTCGGGCTGGAACACCAGTCCGACGTCCTCGGTTTTCATCAACGCCTCGTATTGCCGTGTCAGGCAGGCGTCGGTGCCGGTCAGGATACTTTCGAAATCGTCCACGGTCAGGCTGCGCAACTCGACCCGGATCGGCAACCGGCCCTGCAATTCCGGAATCAGGTCCGACGGCTTGGACAAATGGAATGCGCCGCTGGCAATGAACAGAATGTGATCGGTGCGGATCATGCCGTACTTGGTGGTGACCGTCGTGCCCTCGACCAGCGGCAGCAGGTCGCGCTGCACGCCCTGGCGCGAGACATCGGCACCAGACATTTCGGAGCGCGTCGCCACCTTGTCGATCTCGTCGATGAACACGATGCCGTTCTGCTCGACATTGGTCACCGCGGCGATTTTCAGTTCCTCGTCGTTGACCCGTTTGGCCGCTTCTTCGTCGATCAGCAGTTTCATCGCCTCGTCGATTTTCAGCTTGCGTTGCTTGCGCCGCACACTGCCGAGATTCTGGAACATGCCTTGCAACTGCGAGCTCAGATCCTCCATGCCCGGCGGAGTGAGAATTTCCATCTGCGCCGGTGCCGCAGCCACTTCGATTTCGATTTCGCGATCATCGAGTTCACCTTCGCGCAGCATTTTGCGGAATTTCTGCCGCGTTGCCGACTCCGCCTCGGGCGCACCATCGCGCGCCGGCGTCAGCAACGCATCGAGCACACGTTCTTCTGCGCTGTCCTGCGCCTGATGTTTGACCCGCCGCATGGCTTCGACGCGGGCATCCTTGATCGCGACATCAACCAGATCACGGATGATGGTGTCAACGTCGCGCCCTACGTAACCGACTTCGGTGAATTTACTTGCTTCGACCTTGACGAACGGCGCATTGGCCAGTCGTGCCAGCCGTCGTGCAATCTCCGTCTTGCCGACACCCGTCGGCCCGATCATCAGAATGTTCTTCGGCGTGATCTCCTGGCGCAGCGGCTCCGGCACCTGCTGCCGGCGCCAGCGGTTGCGCAGCGCAATCGCCACCGCGCGCTTGGCGTCGTTCTGTCCGACGATATGCTTGTCGAGTTCGTGGACAATTTCCTGCGGAGTCATTGGGGTCATGGCATTAAAAATGAAATCTGAAAATTGAAATGCAGAAACCGGCGACCTGGCGCCGGCGTCAATCGAGAGTTTCGATGACGTGCTGCTGATTGGTGTAGATGCACAAGTCGCCGGCAATGCTCAGCGACTTCTTGATAATGTCTGCCGGCGCCAGATCCGTGTTTTCCAACAAGGCCCGTGCCGCAGATTGTGCATACGCGCCGCCGCTGCCGATGGCCACCAGCCCCAGTTCCGGTTCCAGCACATCGCCGGTGCCGGTGATGATCAGCGAATGCTCGCGATCGACAACAGCGAGCATGGCTTCCAGGCGGCGCAACATGCGATCGGTGCGCCAGTCTTTCGCCAGTTCCACTGCGGATTTCAGCAAATTGCCCTGGTGTTTATCCAGCTTCGCTTCGAAGCGCTCGAACAGCGTGAATGCATCGGCGGTGCCCCCGGCAAAACCGGCCAAGATACGATCCTGATAGAGGCGGCGGATTTTGCGCGCCGTTGCCTTGACCACGATATTGCCCAGCGTGACCTGACCATCACCGCCCAGCGCCACGCTGGCGCCGCGGCGCACGGAAAGTATGGTGGTGCCATGAAATACGATTTCTGCCATGGAATCAGTGTAATCCGTTGATGAACAGGAACCGGAAAATTACCCGGTCTGCGTTACTTGGGGACATCTGGCCCGCTTTCAACCCTGTTTTTGATCCCGTTTTAATCGTGCCGGTCATCCGGATTGCAGGCGGAAAACCACCGGCACCCGCACCCAGCCTTCGATATTCTGAACGCCCCGTCGCGCCGGCACAAAACGCCAACGCCTGACCGCATCCAGCGCAGCGCCGTCCAGCGGTGATGAGCCGCTGGTGTGATCAACATCCACCCGCAACGGCACACCCTCGGCATTAACCAGCACTTTCAGCATAACTGTGCCTTCGTCGCCGTTGCGGCGGGCAGCAGCCGGGTACGCCGGAGCGGGATTGCGCAAATACGACGCATTGAACAACGGCGGGCTTACCGGCAGTTCTGGTCGCGCAGGTTCCTTGGACTCAGCTACGCGCGGCAAATCGGAGCGGATCGCGGTAACCACCGACGGAGACTCGGCGGCCGCTTGCGGCAACACCAGGGGCACCGGCAGATTAGTCTGCGGCGGCACCATGTTGCGCTGCTGAGGTTCTGCAAGGGGCTGTGGAACGGCCATTGGAGTTCTCGCAGGCAACGGCGCAACTACCGGTGTCGGGGGAGCCACCGTAACCATCACCACCTCCAATACCGGCACCGGCAATTCCGTCGCCGGGCGCTCCCGTCCCGGCAGCAGCACCAACACCAGAGCATGCAGCGCCACACTCGCCAGCACACAGCCCGCCAGCAATTGCCGCGGCGGCCTGAACCGCCCGATGCTGCTGGGTGCGTAAATAATTGAAAATGTGCCGCTCATGATTGGTAATTTCGTCGCCGATATCGAAAACAGTAATGTTGTGGAAATGACATTATCCGGCATACCGTCGCGTAACAACAAACGACTGCGGATACTGCCCGCATGCCCGTATCCGCAGTCATTGCACAGTCTCAGAACTGTCCACGTATGCCGGCCTGTCCGCTGCGCCGGCCCAGCGGCAAACTATCTTTCAGGATCGACGCGTGGTTGCGCGCTTCCTCGTCAGCAGGGTGGGACTCTGTCCCTGCACATACGGGATACAGCATAACCGCTCACCGCCAGGACCGTCATGGTCCACACCACTGCGGGACCCGACGGCAAATCAGTCACTGTTGAAAGTATCAAGCCCAGTGCGTAACCGGCCGCACTGAGCGCGTATCCAATGGCCAACCGATGACGCGGCAAACTGCGCACCGCCAACGCCGGCACGATCAGCGTCGTAAACACCAGATACAGACCGACCAACTGAACCGAGATCGTCACCGTGCAGGCGAACAGCACATAAAATCCGCTGCGCCCGATCCGCTCGCCGCCCATGAACCAGATGCCGAGCAGCACCGCATACGCCAGCGCAACGAGGGCGACGTGTCCGGGAGTGACCCACAATATCTGTCCCACCAGCAATTCCTTCAGATGTTCTCCGCCATGCGGATTGCTGGCAACAAGGAGCAGTGCGCCACTCGCCGCGAGCACGAAACTGACGCCGATGATCGCCTCCTGCACTTCAGGCCAGTGTTTTTCGGTCCAGGTCAGGAACAACGCGCCGGCGAGCGCGGCCAGCAAGGCGCAGATTTGCGCCACCCATCCCTGCGGCTCCAGTCCCAGCCATGCTGCAGTGATGACACCGAGGCCGGCGATCTGCGCAATCGCGAGATCGATGAAGACGATACCTCGTCCCAATACCTGCACGCCCAGCGGCACATGCGTTGCTGTCACCAGCAAGCCCGCCGCAAATGCCGGCCACAGAATGGCGAAATCAATCACGCCCATGCTTACGTCCATGATCATTTACCCACGGCCAGCAGCAACGACAAGGTGTCATCGTAAAGACTGAACAGGTCCTGCGTCCGCGGATTTCCACCCACCGTGAACGGCAGCGTCAGCGCCGGAACCTTGGCGTGGCCGGCAAGCCATTCCGCTGCTCGTGGATCGTTGTGCGCCGAGAGCACGATGGCTTTTGCCGGCGTCGCGCTCAGCGTAGCCAGCAATGCACTCAGATGCGCGGTCGTCGGCGGCAATCCCGGCTTGGGCTCCAGATCGCCGACGGCTTTCATGCCCAGCCAGTCAATGAGATACGAGAAATTCTTGTGGTAGACAACCAGCGGCATGCCTTTTAACGGTGCAGCCCGCTGCTCCCACTGCGTAATCGCCTGCCGCCAGCGGGTCAGAAACGCCTGGGTCCGCGATTGGTAATAGGCAGCATCCGCGGCATTGATCTGCACCATCCGTGCGGAAAGTGCCGTCGCGACTTTTTCGATGTTGTACGGATTGAGGTGGATATATGGATTGCCCGCGGGATGGACATCGCCCTGCACCCGATCTACCTGTTGCGGAACCTCCAGTTTCACCACGTAGCGCGAGGCTTCGAAATAGCCGGGTTGGCCGGTCTGTATCCTGGCATTGCCCGACTGCGTCTGCAGCAGCGGCAGCCACCCGATCTCGAGTTGGGCCCCGGTGCAGACCGCCAGATCGGCATTGCGCGCACGCGCGATCAAACTGGGGCGCGCCTCGATGTGATGAGGATCCTGCAGCGCATTGGTTGCGACATAGAGATTGATTTTGTCGCCGCCTATTTCCTTGACCAGATCACCCCACTCCGGCTCACAGGCCAGAACATTCAGCGTGGCAAATGCGGGAGATGCAATCAGCAGCAGCAACACGGCAACAACGCATTTGAATTTTGAAGGCATCGCAATACTCCTTGCTGTTCAATGAGTTAAAACTGGTGTGCGCGATGCGCACCCAGACTGTAGATGTATTGCACGAACATCTGATTGTCGGTTGCACCCAAGCGCGACTTGTCCGCCGCGAACTGCAACCGGAGACGGCTGAATTCAGTCAGACTCCAGTCGAACATCAGCGTGTTGCGCGATGGATTGTACGGTGCCAGCGTCGGAAAATCCGCCGCGCCTGGTCCGGTGCCATTCAGGACGATGCCGTTGTTGACTTTGCCGAAGTTCAAGCGGTCGTAGCGATATCCAACCCGCCACTGCGGCATGAACTGGTACACGCCCTGCAAGTACCAGCCGCTCTGCCGACTGCCGAACTGGTTTGAAAGCGCGCCGAACACTCCGCTACCAGCACTATCATCGTAGGTTAATTGACCATTCTGGGTAGATCGAAAATATTCACCCTGCAGCTTGAAATTGGTATGCGTGGAATTGCCATTGGGCGCCCATTTCAGAACGGCATCGGCCACCCACAGCTTTGCGCTACCCGTAAAACTGTTGACGACCGGATTACTCAGGGAATCGGTGTCCACGTAGCTGCGGTCACGCGGCGAGGTCTTGAGGTATGACAAACCGGTACGCCACGCATAGCTTGCTCCGATATCGCCTCCAACATGTCCGAATATCGAGCTGCCGCCGACACCGTTTTTGTTGCGATCGCTGCCCGGAAACTGGTCGCCGGATGCCAACTCGGCACCTAGTTCAACCAGCAGATCGGTCGGTGCAATCCATTTCAGCTGCAAGCCATCCTGCCGGAGCTTATTGCCAAGAAAAGCCTTGTACGGCAAGGGCGCATCCTGAAAATCCCATGCGTGCTGATGCAATTTGTTCAGGTAACCAATGCCTGAAAAATAACGGCCGCCCTTGGCGATAAACCCCGATGGCAACGCCAGCGTCTGGAAATACGCTTCCTCGATGCTGGCCCCGCCTTCGGAGGCCAGCGATACAATGGCGACCCCGCGAAAATAGGGATCAATATTCGAAGCAATCGCCAGTTCGGTCTCACCGAGGCCGAAACTTCGTTTCGGCGGGCCGACCTCTCCTCCCGAAGGCACAAAACCCGTGATCTGAAATTTATCGGGATCGTTCGACGTTCTGGCGTAAGTTCCCTGCAATACCAGTGACATCGCCGGATTGAATGCGTTTTCCCCGCTACGGTTGGCCACGGAAGTCGCTGCGACTTCCGCATTGGCGGCGGCTTTTTCCGCTTTACCGGCTTTCGCATCCGCTTCGGCAAGTCGTTTTTCCAGCGCCCCGATACGTTGTTCGTACGCCTGCTTGATCTGTTCTATTTCTGCACGGATTTTTGCGAGTTCGGCATCCTGTGCCCGCACGGGGCTTGCAAATGCGAACAGGATCGCTGCAGCGACCAGATTGCTTTTGAGCATTTGAGCTCTCCTTTAAAAATGACGGAAGCACGGCATGCCGGTCATGCCGGCAGCCGCAGTCAATTTCAGAGGAAAGCGGGAGGAGCCTGTGCGAGGAAGGGTGGGGCTTCGGCGAAAACGCGTGCGCATCCGTGCCATGTCAGGCTGTCGAAAATACCTGCCGGCACCTGGAATCCGGAAACGGCGACGAATACCCCACCAAGAACCTGACTGTAGACCGGATCAAATGCACATGACTTCGTCGCCTGGTTCGCAGGGGCTCCGTCGTTTTGCGCCAGTTGCTCCGCCGACACATCAAGCCGCGCGACCCCACCATGCGCCTGCCAACCGGCATGCAGCAATGCGTGCGTCAGGGCGCCATGCTGCGCGACCAGCAGCAGCGCGATCAGCGCGCCGCGCAGCCATTTGGCACGCAGGGCTGAATGCAGCAGGCCGATCATGTCCGGAAGTCGTTGCATACAACGGGCGATTAAAGCAGAGCGCCGCTGATTGCGCAATCAGCCGTCGCCACGCACCGCGTTATACTCGTCGCGCGCCATGAAAACCCTGCTGATCGCACTGATCGACGCCTACCGCTACCTGCTGTCGCCCTTTTTCGGCACGCAATGCCGGTTTTATCCGACCTGCTCGGCTTATGCGCGCGAAGCCATCGAAATCCATGGCGCGCTGAAAGGAGCCTGGTTGACCATCAGGCGCCTGGGCAAATGCCATCCCTGGCATGAGGGTGGCATCGATAATGTGCCGCCACGACCTTCGCAGCATTGATCGGCGAGCGCGTTGCGAGCGCAGCGAGAAAGTGCACACGCCCAACCTGGTGCGGCTATCGCCGCTGTTGTTGTCAAGCGCTGACGCGCAGCAGCAACCCTTTCAGGTATTCCCCCTCAGGAAAATTAAGCGCAACCGGGTGATCAGCTGCACCATGCAACCAGCCTTCGATGCGCGCATCAACACCGGCATCCAGCGCCGCGCCGGCGACAATTTTCTGGAACAGGTCGGCGCTGACCCCGCCGGAGCAGGAATAACTCATCAGCATGCCCCCGGGATTAAGCAGCTTGAAACCCAGCAGGTTGATGTCCTTGTAGGCGCGCGCTGCCTTCTCCGCATGTGCTGCGGTCGGCGCAAACTTGGGCGGATCAAGCACGATCAAATCGAAAGTCCGGCCCGCGTCGCGAAACGTGCGCAGGGTCTTGAACACGTCGGCTTCCAGCCATTCCGCACCGTTCAACTGGTTGAGTGCAGCATTGGCGCGCGCCGCCTGCAGCGCCGGCCCTGAACTGTCCATGGCAGTCACTGCCGCAGCGTTTCCTGCCAGCGCATTCAGCGCAAATCCGCCGCTGTAACAAAAACAGTCGAGCACGGTTTTGCCACGGGCCAGATTGCGCAGCGTCAACCGGTTGTCGCGCTGATCGAGGTAAAAACCGGTCTTGTGACCCTGTTCGGCATCCACGTTGAAGCGCAGGCCGTGTTCGATCACGGTCAGCGGTCCATTCGCTGTTGACCCGCGCAGCAGGCCGTTGCGCGGCTGCAGGCCTTCCAGCGCGCGCACATCGGCATCTGAACGTTCGACCACACGCGCCACGCCGGCCAAACCCGCCAGCGCATCGGCTATCGCGTCGCGCCAGCGCTCGGCCCCCACGCTCAGCAACTGCACCACAACGGTATCGCCATAACGATCGGCGACGATGCCCGGCAGACCGTCGGATTCACCATGTACCAGTCGCACGCCGGCGTCCTGCGTGACATCGCGGCTGGCCGCAGCCCGCAGTACGCGCTGCGCAATGAATGCGGCGTCGATTTCCCGTGCGCCCCAGTCCCATATCCGCGCGCGGATCTGCGATTGCGGGCTGTAGGCGGCTACTGCCAGCAACGCACCATCTGCCGAGCACACGTCCACCGTATCACCGGCCTGCGGATTGCCTTCCACCCGCGCCACGCCGCCGGAAAATATCCACGGATGCCGGCGCTTTAAAGATTTCTCGCGACCGGGCTTGAGTATCAGTTTATGCATGAATAGGATGTTTGGTGAAAAGCGGGTTCACCGCCAAGATTCTTTTTAATACCCGCTCGACGGGTACGCCAAGAGCGCCAAGAAATACAAAACCGGTAATCGTCAAGAAAAGCGGTGAATGATAAACATGTCGAATAAGCCGATTGGCTCTGGGATGCCTGTTCTAGAAAAGGCTTTCTTTGGCGCTCTTGGCGCTCTTGGCGCCTTAGTGGTAATAACAAGTTCTCCGGGAATTCAGCGCTTTCTCTTCGCACGCGGGTGCGCGGCATCGTATATCTTGGACAAGTGTTGAAAATCCAGCTGCGTATACACCTGTGTCGTCGAAATACTCGCGTGGCCCAGCATTTCCTGCACCGCACGCAGATCACTGCTGGATTGCAGCACATGCGAGGCAAAGGAATGTCGCAGCATGTGCGGATGCACGCGGGCAGCGACACCCTGCTGCAACGCCCGCTGCTGCACCCGGGTCTGGATCGCGCGCGGCCCCAGCCGGCGGCCCTTGCGAGTCACGAACAGTGCACGCTCTTCTACCTGCGGTATGGCAGCCCGCTCCGTCAGCCAGGCGCGCAGCGCCTTGACGGCATGACTGCCCACCGGCACGACACGGGTCTTGCTGCCCTTGCCCGTGACGCGCACCGTGGCGTCAACAAAATTTACGTCGTCAGGTGCAAGCCCGGTCAGCTCGGCCAGCCGCAGGCCGGACGAATAGAATAATTCGAGCATGGCCTTGTCACGCGCCGCCAGCGCATCGCTGGCATCGATTTCCACCAGTTGTCGCGCTTCGTCGGGCGACAGGGCGTGCGGTAAGCGTCGGGCACTTTTCGGGGCGCGGATGCCGACACAGGGATTCTGCTTGCAGCCATGGTCGCGAGCAAGATAGCGGTAAAAACCGCGCCACGCCGACAGCATGCGCGCGAGGCTGCGACCATCCAGCCCCTGGCCATGCAGCTGAGCAATATAACGCCGGATGTCATGAATAAGCAGTGCGGCCGGCGCAGTGTCACCCGCCATGGCGAGCAGCGCTTCCAGGTCACGCCGGTAATTCTTGGTGGTGTGTGCTGCCAGCCGCCGTTCGTGCGTCAGATGTTCCAGATATCCCTGCAACTGCAGTTGCGCAGGGCCGGACGCAGGCGATGTCGTACGTGCTTGTGATCGCCCGCGGGCGGTCACACCGGCTCCAGGTAACGCAACAGGCAGGCGGCAATCACTTCGCCGATGCGTGTCAGGTACAACGTGCCCATCTCCGGATAAAAACGCTGCGCATCCTCGCTGGCCAGCGCCAGCAGACCGAAAGTATCCTTGCCGCGCAACGCGACATACGCATACGACTTCAGCAACGGTGCGGCCTCACCAAAACATGCCGCGGTATCAGCCATGGCCAGCGGGCCACAATGCGGGTGCAGCAACTCTGCGGCAAATGTGCGGGTAGCCTCCGCAACAGGTGCAAACTCCGGCGCATCCAGTGCAGAACCCTCATGCCAGATGCGCAGCGCCACATGGGGCACCGCAAAATCTTCGCGCAGGTTAAAACTGATCGCATGCAGCAGGGCGGAGACATCCTGCGCACCGATCAGCGCCAGCATGAGCCGGTGCACCTTCTCGCCGATGGCATCATTCTCTTCACCGAACTGGATCATTTCGCTGAGCTTGGTTTCCAGCTGCTTGCCGCGTTCCCGCAGAGTCAATATCTGCCGCTCACCGATCGAAATCGCGCGACCGCCATGCGGATGCGGAATAAACACGTCGGCCACGACTTCCGCGTAGCTCTCGAAAAATTCCGGGTGCTCCTTCAGGTAGGCGGCGACATCATCAGGTTTCATCAGTGGTCATTCCTTGCTTTTCAATTGGCTCACGCATTTAATGCGACGCTTTTTTTGATGCGATGCATTTTTTATGCGATGCATTTTCAGTCGACTGCTGCGCATCGTTCAATCCGGCAAAACCATTTCACCGTCGAACACGCTCACTGCCGGTCCGGTCATCAGCACCGGCTGTCCCGTGCCTGCCCATACTATAACGAGGTCGCCGCCGCGCGTCGAAACCGTGACACGGCCATCGAGCAGGCCCCGCTCCATGCCGGCCACCACGGCCGCGCAGGCTCCCGTGCCGCAGGCCAGTGTTTCACCGGCGCCACGCTCATAAACCCGCAGCCGGATATGCGCGCGATCAACAATCTGCATGTAGCCGGCATTAACACGCTGCGGGAATCGCGGATGGGCTTCGATCAATGGGCCTTCGCTGCTTACCGGTGCCGCCGCCACATCCGGCACCACTTGCACCGCATGCGGGTTCCCCATGGATAACACATTGATTTTTAATGTTTTTTTATTAACTTCCAGGTCATAACGCGCAGCCTGTGCCGGCGCCAGGAAGGGAATGCGCGCAGGCTCGAACTCGGGCACGCCCATGTTCACCGTGACTTGGCCGTCGGCCTCCAGTCTGGGCTCAATGACACCACCCAGCGTGCCGACACGGATGACACTTTTTTCGGTGAGTCCGCGTTCCCGCACGTAGCGCACGAAACAACGCGCACCGTTGCCGCACTGCTCCACCTCGCCGCCATCGGCGTTGAATATGCGGTAGTAAAAATCCGTATCAGCGGAACGCGCCGGTTCCACCATCAGAATCTGGTCGCAGCCGACGCCGAAATGACGGTCTGCAATATGCCGCAACTGCGCGGGCGACAGCGCCACGCGAGCCGCAGTGGCGTCGATGACGACAAAGTCGTTGCCAAGGCCGTGCATTTTGGTGAATTTCAGTCGCATGCTTGTTTCGTCAAGATATTCAACCGTGGATATCGCTGCATTGGTCGCGATAATCGCGGTAGATGCAGCGATCCATGATCACCGTCATGCCGCCTGCCCGCGCCACTGCCGCCGCGGCTTCATTGACTATGCCTTCCTGCATCCAGATGGCCGGCAGCCCCAGCGCCAGGCATTCGTCCACCAAGCCATCAATGTGTTCGGCATTACGGAACACATCGACCAGGTCGATGGGCCCGGGCACGTCCGCCAGCGTCGGGTACGTCTGCTCGCCCAGAATTTCCCGGGCCGCCGGATGTACCGGGATCACCCGGAAACCAAATCCCTGCAGCGCCTGCGCCACCCCATAACTGGGACGCGCGGGGTTCGGCGACAGCCCGACGACGGCGATGGTTTTTACTTTTTTCAGCAGCGCGCAGCGCGCAGCGGCATCGGGGTTTTCAAACAAGATCAAAGCACCTTCAGCATAATAAAATCGTCCATCACGAAACCGCCGCCGATGGCTTGGGTCGCCGACTCGCGCACCGCAAAGCCGTGTTTCTGATAAGCCGCAATCGCCTGCTGGTTACCGCGGTTTACCGCCAGCACCAGCTCATTGCAACCCTGCTCCCGCGCAACTGCCACCGCCTGCGCAATCAGCAAGCCCCGTAACCGTTACGTTGTTGCTGCGGATGCACGTACAGCTTGTCGATTTTTAACATGCCTGCCTCCAGTTGCAACGCGGCATAAGCAATCATGCGATCCCGCTGACTCAGCTTGTACCACCACACATCCGGGCGCGCGAGCTCCGCACAGATCACCGCCGGCGCGTAACGCTGCGCCAGCATGTATTCTATCTGCGCGGCACTGATGATGCCGGGATAATGCGCAAGCCAAATCTCGCGCGCGAGCGCAGCGATGGTCTCCACATCCCGCTCCGCCACAGGCGCAATAATGGAATCGTCCGCCAACGCCCCCATGCGCTAGTAAAACCGCGGCTCACCCGGTGGCCGCGTCTTGAAGCGTTTGTGCAGCCAGTAATACTGTTCGGGCATTTCGCGCACCCGCTCCTCGATGAAGGCGTTCATGCGCCGCGCATCCGCGACCGGATCGGCACCCGGGAAATTTTCCCAAGCTGGATAAAAACGCAGGAGATAGCCTTGCCCGCCGGGCAATTGCGTGGTCACCGCCGGCACGATCACGGCGCCAGTCAGCGCGGCGATGCGGGACAGCCCGGTGATGGTCGCCGCGGGCACGTTGAAGAAGGGCACGAAGATCGAGTCGCGCTCGCCAAAATCCATGTCCGGCAGGTAATAAAACGGTAAACCGGATTTGATCGCCCTGGCTACCGGCCGGAGACCATCCTGTCGCGAATAAAGATCCGGCATCACGAACCGCGTACGGCCATGGTAGAGCACGGCATCAAAGGCCGGGCTCTTCTGCTTGCTGTACACGGATACAACACGATATTCCGCACCGAGACGGATGCCGCCCATGTCAAGTCCGACAAAATGCGGGGCCAGCCAGATCACCGGCCGGTCACGCACGGCCTGCCAGTACTCCAGCCCCTCGATGCGCACCGTGCGCAACACGCGCGCGCGGCTGCCCCACCACAAAATGCCGTGTTCAAGCAGGCTGCGGCCGAAGGCCGCAAAATGGCGACGCGCCAGCGCAGCACGTTGTTCAGCATCCAGTTCCGGAAAACACAGCCGCAGATTGGTCAGCACCACCTGCCGCCGCTCGAATGCCAATGCGTAAAGCAGCACCCCGGCGCCGCGCCCCAGCGGCGCCAGTATCGACAGTGGCAACCAGTGCAGCAACCAGATCAGCGCAAGCCCAATGCGCGTCATCATGCCGCGTTTGCCTTGCTGTCTTGCGGCGGTTCGGCGCCGGCCGGCACCTTGTAGCGGTTATAGCCCCACAGATATTGCGCCGGGTTGAGTCGCACTGTGGCCTCAACTGCGTGGTTCAGTGTCCCTGGAAGTAGCGGGGCAGCCGTCACCGGCTCAAGGTGCAGTCGATAACCACGACCGCTCGACAGACGTTCGGCGAATGCCATGATGACCGTGGCGCCGGTTGCCGCCTGCAAACGCGTCACCAATGTCATGGTGTACGCCGGGCGTCCGAAAAATTCCGCCCACTTCCCTTCGCCCACGCCCGGAGCCTGGTCGGGCAATACGCCGATGGCCTCACCGCGGCGCAATGCCTTGTACAGCATGCGCACTCCCGTCAGATTGGCCGGCGCCAGATGCATCTGCCCGCGCACCCGTCCGGCACGCATGATGGGTTCCAGCGTGGCGCGTTTCGGTGGCCGGTAGAGTACGGTCAGCGGCATGCGCTGCGCCACATACAGCGCGGAAATTTCGAAACAGCCGAGATGGGGTGTCAGAAACAGTATTCCCTTGCCGGCGCGTTGCGCCTTCTCGATGACACTCCAGACGTCGCATGACACCAGGCGGGCAATCTCGTCATCGCGCCCGAACCACACCTTGCATAGTTCAGTGACACTTTTGCCGTTTTCTGCAATTGCTGCGCGCAAAGTCTGTCGATACATGCGTTCATTCGTGCAGATACCGCTGGCCCGCAGGTTGGTGCGGCACCTGCGGGCGTAAGTCGGGGACAGCACATAAACCAGCCAACCGAGACCCGCACCCAAAAAATGCAGCCCCGCCAAAGGCATACGTGCACACCATTGCATCACCGTCAGCAGTAAGCGCATTCAGCAGGAAAATCCGTTAATAAATCGGGGGTTATATGCTATTCTAGCGGCCTTTTTGCTGCCGTCCCCAATTAACTTAACCTGATTAATTCGCCAGCCCATGAGCAATTACCTGTTTACCTCCGAGTCAGTGTCCGAAGGACACCCTGACAAAATCGCCGACCAGATTTCCGACGCCGTACTCGACGCAATATTGGCTGAAGACAAAAACGGCCGCGTCGCCGCCGAGACCCTGACCCACACCGGGCTCGTTGTACTCGCCGGCCAGGTCACCACCAGCGCACGCGTGGATTACGCGCAGGTCGCGCGCAACGTCATCAAACAGATCGGTTACAACGATTCCGCGCTCGGCTTCGATCACCGCAGCTGCGCCGTAATGGTGTGTTACGACCAGCAGTCACCCGACATCGCGCAGGGCGTGGATGAAGGCAAAGGCCTCGATCTCGACCAGGGCGCGGGCGACCAGGGCCTGATGTTCGGTTTTGCCTGCGATGAAACCCCGCAACTGATGCCGATGCCAATCTATTACGCGCATCGCCTGATGGAGCGTCACGCCGAGCTGCGCCGCGACGGTCGCCTGCCGTGGGCCCGGCCTGATGCCAAATCACAGGTTTCGGTGCGCTACGTCGACGGCAAGCCGCATCACATCGACACCGTGGTGATTTCCACCCAGCACTCCGAAGACATCTCGCACGAGCCGCTGACCGAGAGCGTGATCGAGGAAATCGTCAAGCCGGTGCTGCCGAAGAACATGATCACCAAGGACACCAAGTATCTGATCAATCCGACTGGCCGCTTCGTCATCGGCGGCCCACAGGGCGACACCGGTTTGACTGGCCGCAAGATCATCGTTGACACCTACGGCGGCTATTCCCGCCACGGCGGCGGCGCGTTCTCGGGCAAGGATCCGTCGAAAGTGGATCGCTCGGCTGCCTATGCCGCGCGTTATGTCGCGAAAAACATCGTTGCCGCAGGATTAGCGACCAAATGCGAAATCCAGGTCGCCTACGCCATCGGTGTTGCGCGTCCGGTCAGTGTGCTGGTCGACACCTTCGGCACCGGGAAAATCGCCGACGAAAAAATCGCCGCGCTGGTGGAAAAACATTTCGACCTGCGGCCGAAGGGCATCATCAAAGCGCTCGATCTGCTGCGTCCGATTTACACCAAGACCGCCGCACACGGACACTTCGGCCGCGATGAGCCGGAATTCACGTGGGAAGCGACCGACAAAGCCGCGGCACTGAAGGCGGATGCCGGAATTAAATAACCGTCCTGCGCTTCTGCATCAAAAACGCCGGCATTCCCGGCGTTTTTATTGAATCCAGCATTCTGCAGAATGCTGGTAGCTATTTTGTGTTCGACATCGCAGGGAACCGTTACCGCTTGATTGCTGCAATTCATTTCAACACACAGATTCTTTATATCCGCGCAGTGATGACACACGCGGAATACAATAACTGGAGGCCATGATGGGCGCCCTCGATATTGATGCCGTAACCAGCCACTACAAAGCGCTGGCGCGACTGGTTCCGCTCAAAGCCATTACCCGCGAAAGCGATTACCGAAAAGCAACCGCCGCGCTCGAAGCCCTGCTGGATGCTGGCGGCGCAGACGAGCACCACCCGCTGGCCGGCCTGGTCGAAGCGCTAGGCGAGGTGATCGAAAGCTACGAAGCGCGGTCACATCGACTGCCCGAAGCGGATCCACGGCAAGCGCTCACTTTCCTGATGCAACAGCACGGGCTTAAACAGGTCGACCTCGTAGACCTTGCCTCGCAAAGCACCGTCAGCGCCATCATTGCAGGCAAACGCGGCATCAGCAAAAAGTTGGCAGCAAAACTGGCGGCGCGATTTGGGGTTTCAAGCTCGGTTTTTGTTTAAGCCGGCCAAAAATCCCGAGAGAATGCCCCAGTAACCGCTAATCACGCTTGTCGGGAAACAATCTGGGCCTCCAGCAAACGGCCCGCATGCTGCGGCCGATCTATCTGAAAACCGCCGCGCACGGCCACTTCGGTCGCGACGGGCCGGAATTCACGTGGAAACATACGGACAAAGCCGCTGCGCTGAAGGCGGATGCGGGTATCAAGTAACTCGTTTCGGTGTTGCAATAACAAAACGCCGGCACTGCCGGCGTTTTTGTTTTTCGCTCCGGTTCAACTGCGCACGAACAGGAGCAACAAACTGTAATCACCACGATCGGCTGCACGCAAGGCCGCAAGATAACGCTCCCGCGCATCACCTGCAGCTTCGAGATTTGCGCCACCCCAGGTAAACGCCGCCGCGCCGTTTCTTTTCAGCAGCACGTCGGTCATCAACCGCGCATGACGGCCATTGCCGTTGGGGAACGGATGTATCGCCACCAGACGGTGATGAAATCGTATTGCGACTTCATCAATCGGGTAGGTGTCATGCGCCAGCCAGTAGCGCGCGTCCTCCAGCAGATCGCGCAGCTTCGGTGCAATCTGCGCCGGATCGATCCCGATGTTTTTCTCCGTGGTGCGAAACGATCCAGCCCATTGCCAGGTTTCGCCCAACATGCGTTTGTGCAGTTCGCGTACGAAACGCTCAGTCAGGATGTCCCGTTCCCGGGTGCGCGTGGCCCAGGTGCTGCCCGCCAGAATATTGGCCTGCTCCCACTGATCCAGCTCGGCTTGGGTGCGGATATGCGCCGGGATCAGGCCGCGCGACTCATCCGGATCGAGCGGCGTTTCCCCCGGCGCCTGCGCGTCGCCTAATCCCACAACCGCGACCGCCGCCCGCGCAGCAACTCCCGCTTGCGTTCTTCGACCTGCATCCGCGTATAAGCGTCATCGGCGCGCTGCTGCTCCAGCGCCATCGAATGTGCTACCGCGCCGACTTCGCGTTGCGCCAGTTGCTGCGCGCGCGTGGCTAGCGTCTGCTGCAACGGCACCGCGGGCACCAGCGCAAGCGCCAGCCGGCAATCCAGCGCCGCGCCGAAGCGCCGCAACTGGCCGAGCGAGATCGTGCCCGCGGCTTCACGCCGTTCAGCACCAACCCAGGTGGATTGCGACACGCCGGCGCGCTGCGCCGCCTGCCGCGTGGTCATGCCGAGCGCCAGCCGGATCGAACGCAGCCAGCCGTCTGCCGGTGGATCACCAGCAAGGTTTTGCCACGGTGCAAGGGCCTGATCGAGTTGGGTGACACGCAGTTCGTGGGTTTTCATGATCGCTCATACGCACTCAATTAAGTATTATATGATAGCTTATGAACGATCAAAAATAAACTGTTTGAACGATTAAAGACGCTAAAATATCCGTATTCGCCGGGAATCATGATCGATCCGCCACGGGTAAAATTACAGAAATATCAATTAAATCAATAGGTTACTGATAAACATAGGCTTTACCCTTGTCCACCACCCTTACCCGGCCCACGGCGATCAGCGTATCGAGGATCTGCGGCAGGCGTTTGCGCCACGGCCCGCGCCCGGCGAAACGCGCGGCGATGGCTTTTCAGCAAGCCGCTCGCCGGGCCACTGCTTGCCAGCACTCGCACTCATCCCCTGCACCGAAGACCCGCTAATCGCGCTTGTCCGGAAACAATCCGGGCATCCAGCGTGACGCCAGCACCGCCGGAAACGCCAGCCGCAAAGGCGCGCGCGGTGAATCCGACTTAAATATGCCGCGGGCCAGCAACTGGCTGGTCACCCGGCTGGCGGTGCGACTGGTCACGCCAAGCAAGCCGCCGATTTCGCCGCGCGGCAATTCGTCCTGGTACAGCATGAGCTGGAGCAGGCGGCCGGCCTGCTGCGGCAGCAGCCCCATGCGTGTTTCTTCCTCGGCCCACACCAGAATGCGCGCACGCAGCGCCTCCGGTCGCATCAGGTCTTCCATGAAACGCACCTGATCAAGTCCGGTTTCGAGAAAAAACCGCGTGAACTCGACCGTGGCTTCTTCGCTGAGGTTGCCACGACCATCCAGATCATTGCGCCGGGGCAGATCGCAGTTCGCCAGCAACTGCTTGTATTCATCCACCCGGCGCGCCAATCCGCGCGCGATTGACCACACGCCACCGCTGTCGAGCTGCGCCAGCCAGTGCGCATGCGACATCAACCGCGCCACACGACCGTTGCCATCGAGGAATGGGTGGATCCACACCAGCCGGTGGTGCATGGCTGCCGACGCGAGTATCGACTCCGCGCGCCCCAATCTGCCATAGACCTCTTCAAAGCGCTGCATGAATCGTGGCACCGCAGCGGGACTGACCGGCACATGGTGCCCGACAAGCACATCGCGTTCGCGCAACTGGCCGGGCGCTACGCGCAGGCGTGCGCCGGTGTCGGGGTTGGTGGTCCACAGCAGTTCTTCCGGCAACTGTGCGCAGAAGCGTTGATGAATTTCGCACAACACATCAACGCTAGTCTCGCGCCCCTGCACGCCACCGCCGTCGATCCATTCCTGAACGGCGATATGCGCCTTCGCTTCAAGCTGCAGATCGCGCTTGGTGCTGTCCTTGCTGTAATCGTTGTTGAGTGCGCGCTCGATGTCGATCGGATGCGTGTCGTGGCCTTCGATCAGGTTGCTGTAGTAGCAGTTCATCGCCCGCACCAGTCGGGCGAGCGCGGTCATCAGCGCCGGCGGCAAGCTGCGGCGAAAACCGGCGGCGCGTGTCGCCAGCTCCAGCGCGAGATCGGACAACGCCGCCCGATGGCGCGAGCCTTCCGCCAGCAGCAGGGGTTCCATCTGGGCCGGATGTTCTCCGCGATCGGTGACTGCCAAAATGTCCTCTTTATTGTCCTGATTAAAATTTATATAACTAATTGTTTATATTAATTATTTATATATTTATCGAGTGTATAAGTCGCGATGAATGTCCGATTTAATGACATGCTACGCGCACTACGGCTGCCACGCAAGCGCAGGCACCGTCACGTCCTGCCCGGCGTTACTGCAGCACGCAGCCCTTGCCGCCCGCGACCGGAATTATAAATATATCAATTAAATCAATAACTTACTGATATACATAGACTTTGCCCTCAGCGGCCTTGCCCGCGTCCACCACCCGCACCCGGCCCACGGCGATCAGCGTATCGAGGATCTGCGGCAGGCGTTTGCGCCACGGTCCGCGCCCGGCGAAGCGTGCGGCGATGGCGTCCTCGGTCAGCGGCGCGCGCACCTCCGCCAGCGCCTGCGCGACCAGGCGCACCTGCTCCGGCAGTTCTTTTGGCCACGGCACGCGTGCGGCCGGTGCGACCACGGCCATGACTTCAGTCTCATCATCCACCAGCGTGCCCTGCACCGGTTTTTTCTCCGGCGCTGCACCCTTGGCCTGGAACTCGGGCCGCAGCCAGCGCACCGTGCCCTTCGCTTCTTCCGCCGCGCGTTCTGCATTCAATGCCACCAGCCGTTCGAGCAAGGCATCGCTCAGTGCGCGCTGCGCCTCGTCACGCGAAGCAAGACTTACACTCGCCGGCGCGGCATTGCCGTTGACCACATCCTGCAGCGGCGCGAGATCGTTCCAGCCGTAGGCCTCAAGCACCGCGCAGTCGAGTTCATCGTGCAGGGTTTTCAGCACTGCGACCAGACCCTGCTCGTGGTTGGTTTTTTCTTTCGCGGTCAGCGTGTCACCGGATTTGAGTTTTTCCAGCACGTTGTACATGCCCGTCAGCGTCAGCCCGGCGTGCTGCGCCTGCTGGCGCTTGCGGTGGGCGTCGAGCTGTTCGGCGAGGTCGCGGATGCGCGATTGTTGTTCGGGGGTGGCGGTGGGAAAGGGGAAGGTCTCGAAGCAACGACTTTTAACGTAAACAGGATCATTTCCCACACCCAACCAACTACCCGCAGCAAGCGCCCATGAGACATGTGTAATGCTCGACAAAACCCCTAGATCGAATCCATCTTCAAGAGCGACGGCCACCAGCTTATTGTCCGGAAGAACTGTCGAGTCAAGAAACTGAAATGTGCGGTGCTTCGATGTCTCAACAGTAACCACATAGCGCGGCAATCCATGAAGTTGCTTGCGAAGTTTTGGATTGGTTTCACCAAACAACCACCAATTTCTCCGACGCACTTCGCGATTGTTTTGATCGCGCTCAGGTTTCACTCGCTCCAGCAATCGCTGATACGCGGCGGGAAACCGTGCCCGCGCTTCGTCAGCAGTGAGTCCGAAAAAATCAATAACGAAGGCATTGCGTGACTTGTCCGTGAGATCTCTACCGTTGCGGTATGGCCGTATATGTCGTTCCAGCCCTTTGACTGATCCCAAGCCCAAGGCTTGCGCTTCACTAGGCGTCACGATGAATCCCGCACCGAACAACTGCACTCCGCGATTGCTCAGATCGCTGCTTGAATTGAGTTGATGCGCAGCCGCGACATTGGCGCCGATGCGCAAATCTGCATGTATGGCCCCGTTGCGTTGATCCAGCGACACGGTGATTTCGCCATCACCGGCAGCCGATTCATCCATTACCGTGAGCAATCGCCCGCTCACGTTCGCAATGCCGCCGACGGTCATGCCGATGCGCACCGCCGCACCATCGGCGCTGTCCACCCACGGATGATCCGGAATCGCAAACGCCAGTGACAACGGCGGTTTTGCTGCCATGTGCCGTTCGATCACACGGCGGTTGAAGGTCTGGCGCAGGCTGTTGGTGGTAATCAGACCGAACTGGCGCAGTTTGCCGCTGCGTGTGAGTTCCGCCGCGTGATCCCACCAGTACATGACAAAGTCGGCGGATTCGGGCACGTCCTTGCAAGTCTTGCGCAGCGCCTCGACGTAGCCATCACCCAGCGCGGCGCGCATCGGCCCCGCGCCAATGAACGGCGGATTGCCGATCACAAAATCCGCCGCCGGCCATGCCGCCTTGCGCGGATTGACGTAACGCTCCAGCGGCGTCCGCGCCGCTTCATCCGGCACGTCTTCGCCGGTGACCGGATGTTTCTTGTATGTTTTGCCGTCCCAGCGGCTGACCGGCACACCCTTGTCGTCGGTGACGTATTCCATGCGATCGTAGGCCAGCACCGCGTCGCGGCATTCGATGTTGTGGAAATCCTTCAACACCGGCTGCGGCGGCATCACGTTGCCGCGGGTGCGGAAATGCCATTGCAGGTAGCCGATCCACAGCACCATCTCCGCGATCTCGGCGGCGCGCGGATTCAATTCGATGCCGAGCAACTGGTGCGGATCAACCGACACGCCAGCGAGGTCGAGCCGACCGCGGGTGTCGCCCAGTTCATCCAACTGGTTCAGCACTTCGCCTTCGAGGCGTTTGAGGTGTTCGAGCGTGACGTACAAAAAGTTGCCGGAACCGCAGGCCGGGTCGAGCACGCGCACATGGGTCAGTTGATGCAGGAAATCACGCACCGCCGCCTGCGCCTCTTTCAGCTTGCCTTCGCCGGCGAGCACCAGTGCAGCGCCCTGCACGTTCTGCCAGTCGGCGCGCAGCGGTTCTACGATGGTCGGCAGCACCAGCCGCTCGACATAGGCGCGCGGCGTGTAATGCGCGCCCAGCGAGTGGCGCTCGGCGGGATCGAGCGCGCGCTCAAGCAATGTGCCGAAGATGGCGGGCTCGACTTCGCGCCAGTTGGCCTTGGCCGCGGCCAGCAGCAGGTCGATCTGGTCGCGCGTCAGCGGCAGCACCTGCGGATTCTTGAACAGCTTGCCGTTGAATTTGAGCAGGTCGGCGCGCACGGCCACCGAGAATTCGCCGCGATCCATGGCTTGCCACAATTCACCAACCAGCGGCACGAACTGCGCGGGGTTGTCCTTGAGGCTTTCGAGCAGATCGACAAACGCGCGCTTAGGCAGCAGGCCGACATCCTCGGCGAACATCGAAAATAAACAACGGCTGAGGAATGCCGCAACCTGCTGCGGCCCGTGGCCGGCGGCTTCGAGCACGCGCGCCACCTGCGCCAGACGCTCGGCGACTTCACGCGTGACTTTGGCGGAGCGGCGCGACGGGTCGAGCGAGACCGGGTCCAGCCACACTGCGCGCAGGCGTTCGCGCACGGATGCGTCGGCGAGATCGGCCAGCTTGATGCGGTGTGAGCGCGGATCGGGATACGGCGTGTAGGTGGCACCGGAGCGGCTGAACTCGGCGTAGAGCTCGATCGCGCTGCCGACATCGACCACCAACAGGAACGGCGGCCGTCCCTCGGCGGCGGGCAAGGCACGGGCGTACTGTTCGGCCTGGCTGCGTGCGCGCAGCAGCGCATCGTCATAACCCTTGCCTTCGTTCTTGCGGACTTTCTTGGCCTCGCAGACGAAGTTGCCGCGGCGGTAGAGGTCGATGTAGCCGTGGGACTCGCTGCCGTCGCCGTGGCGGAAAATTACCCGCCGTTCAAACACATAGGCGTTGTCGCGGGTGTCCTCGTGCGCCGGATCAGGGCCAGGCAGTTCCAGCAGTACGCACAGTTCGGTCAGGAACAACTGGTAATTCGCGCGCTCGGCGCCACTCGCGGATGACCAGCGGGTGATAAAGGCATCCACGGCAATTGGGGCGGGCATGGATCGGGAGTTTAGAGGGCTATGCCGCCACAGGCAAAGCCCGTTGTCATGGCTGGCCTCGGACCCCTGCCATCGGCTATAATCCGCCCCGCTGAGGAGCGTTGCGACCGGGAAGGGTTAACCCCTGAACACCGGCCAGGCTCAGCAAGATTCAACGGCGCTCGCACCAGAAATGGTGCGGGCGCTTTTTATTTGTACATGCGTTTTGTATATGAGATGTGCAGCAACGTGCAGCAACGATTTGTAATTTCGACATGCATGCCCCCGAGGGGCGCTGCGACCGGACGGATAGCGTGTTGAATCCGCATTCCCGGCCAGGCTCGGACGGCAATGCCGGTAACGGCGCCCGCTTATCTTTCAGGAGTTGTACATGAACGCCAAAGCCACCGACTACAAAGTCGCAGACATCAAACTGGCCGATTTCGGCCGCAAGGAAATCGCCATTGCCGAGACCGAGATGCCCGGCCTGATGGCGCTGCGCGAAGAATACAAAGGCAAGAATCCGCTCAAAGGCGCACGCATCGCCGGCTCGCTGCACATGACCATCCAGACCGCCGTGCTGATCGAGACGCTGGCCGATCTCGGTGCCGAGATTCGCTGGGTATCGTGCAACATTTTCTCGACGCAGGATCACGCGGCGGCAGCCATCGCCGCACGCGGCATTCCGGTATTTGCCTACAAGGGCGAAACGCTGGAGGACTACTGGGATTACACACACCGCCTGTTTGAATGGCACGATGGCGGCACCCCCAACATGATTCTCGATGACGGCGGCGACGCCACGCTGCTGATCACGCTGGGTGCGCAGCACGAGCGCAACAAAACGCAGCCGCCCGAAGGCACGAATGAGGAAGAAGTCGTGCTGTTCGCCGCCATGCGCAAGACGCTGAAAGAGAAGCCCGGCTTCTATTCGAAAATCGAAGCCAACATCAAGGGCGTCACCGAAGAAACCACGACGGGCGTGCATCGCCTCTACCAGATGCATAAAGAGGGCCGTCTGCCGTTCCCCGCGATCAACGTCAACGACTCGGTGACCAAATCCAAGTTCGACAACCTCTACGGCTGCCGCGAGTCGCTGGTCGACGCGATCAAGCGCGCCACCGACGTGATGATCGCCGGCAAAGTCGCGGTGGTCTGCGGTTTTGGCGACGTCGGCAAGGGCAGCGCCGAGGCGCTGCGCGCGCTGTCGGCGCAGGTGTGGGTCACCGAAATCGACCCGATCTGCGCACTGCAGGCGGCAATGGAAGGTTTCCGCGTCGTGACCATGGAATACGCCGCCGACAAGGCGGACATTTTCGTGACCTGCACCGGTAACCTCGGTGTAATCACGCACGACCACATGAAGCGCATGAAACACAACACCATTGTCTGCAACATCGGCCACTTTGATTCCGAAATCGAAATCGCCAGCCTGAAAAAATACACATGGGAAAACATCAAACCGCAGGTTGATCACGTGATTTTCCCCGACGGCAAACGCATCATCATCCTGGCCGAGGGTCGTCTGGTAAATCTCGGTTGCGGCACCGGTCATCCGTCATTCGTGATGTCGAACTCCTTCACCAACCAGACGCTGGCGCAGCTTGAGTTGTACACCCAGGGCGAGAAATACGAGAACAAAGTCTACGTACTGCCCAAGCACCTCGACGAAAAAGTCGCTCGCCTGCATCTGAAAAAACTCGGCGTTGAACTGACCACGCTCAACGAAAAACAGGCCGGCTACTTGCAGATGCCTGTTGAAGGCCCGTACAAGCCGGATCACTACCGCTACTGATCAAGGAAACGGCGCTGGCCGGGGAGTAGAATCTGCAGCAACCCCGGTCGACGCCCGTATCACCATGGAAACGCAAAAAAAGTTCGCCCGCTCATTCAGCTTCGAATTCTTCCCGCCGAATACGCCGGAGGGCACGGAGAAGCTCGCGCAAACGGCAAAGCAACTGGCACAACTCAAACCGAAATTTTTCTCGGTTACTTACGGTGCTGGCGGCTCCACGCGCGAACGTACGCTACGCGCCGTGCTCGATTTGCGCGCAGCAGGACACGCCGCCGCGCCGCATATCTCGTGCATAGGTTCGTCGCGCAATGACATTCGCGAAATTCTCCAGGAATACCAGGGGCACGGCATCCGCCACCTGGTGGCGCTGCGCGGCGACCTGCCTTCGGGCACGGCGTTCGCCGGTGAATTCCAGTATGCCAATGAACTGGTGGCGTTCATCCGCAATGAATTCGGCGAGCATTTTCACATCGAGGTTGCCGCCTATCCGGAATACCACCCGCAGGCACGCAGCGCACAGGAAGACCTGCTGAATTTCAAGCGCAAGGTCGAAGCCGGTGCCAGTTCAGCAATCACCCAGTATTTCTACAATACCGACAGCTACTTTCATTTCATTGATGAATGTGCGGCCATGGGCATCAAGCTGCCCATAGTGCCCGGCATCATGCCCATAGTCCGCTTCTCCCAGCTCGCACGCTTTTCGGATGCCTGCGGCGCTGAAATTCCGCGCTGGATTCGTCTCAAGCTCGAAGGTTATGGTGACGACACGGCATCAATCCGCGCCTTTGGTCTCGATGTCGTGACACGACTCTGCGATGACCTGCTGTCAGCAGGCGCGCCGGGGCTGCACTTCTACACCATGAACCAGGCGGGACTGACCAGCACCATCTGGCAACGGCTCGGTCTTTAGCCGCGCCCGGGAAACTGTTGCCAAGGCGCCCCGCACCCCGCTTTCCATAGCTATACTCTCCCGCTGACGCATCTGCGCTCATTGCCGAAGGGAGAACATCGTGCAAGATCAAAAAAGTCCGGCCGCGCCTGCGGCCATTCAGGACCGCCACGAACTGGCACGCGCCACCAAAGCGCGATCCCCCAAAGAAGCTGCAACCATGCTCGCCGATTATCCGGCGGCAAAAATTGCAGAAGTGCTGCAGATTCTTGCGCCGGCTTTGACCCAGGACGTACTGGCCGAGTTACCCGGCGGACTGGTCGACGGCGTAATGCATGCAGTCCCCCAGCAAACCGCCGCGCAATGGGGCATCAACCGCCGTTTTGAACAAGGCACCATAGGTCGCATGATGGAGCCGGTGCGCGCAAAATTCCGGCCCGGCATGTCGGTACGCGACACCATCGAACAGTTGCGTCCGCTGGTACGCACCACCGTCATCACTTACGGTTATGTCACCGATGATGCCGGCAAAATGCTCGGCATCATCACTATGCGCGACCTGCTGTTTGCCGACGACAATGTGCAGCTTGAATCCATCATGCTGAACAACGCCTTCTCACTGATGCCCGATCTGGCGCTGGCTGATGCCATGAAGCTGGTGCTGGACCGTCACTACCCGGTATATCCGGTATGCGACGGCAATGGCGTACTGCTCGGCCTGGTACGGGGTCAGACAATGTTCGAGGAACAGGCGTTCGAAATTACCGCCCAGGCCGGTAGCCTGGTCGGCGTCGAAAAAGAAGAACGGTTAGCCACCTCGCTGAAGAACAGCTTCAAGTACCGTCATCCCTGGCTGCAGATCAATCTCGCCACCGCATTTGTTGCCGGCGCAGTGGTCGCGGTTTTCCAGGACACCGTGGACCGGCTGGTCATCCTTGCACTGTTTTTGCCGGTGCTGGCCGGGCAGTCCGGCAATACCGGTTGCCAGGCACTCGCCGTGACATTGCGCGGCATGACGCTGGGTGAACTGAAGGCTGGCCAGGAACGCGCGCTGGTCATCAAGGAAGCGTCACTGGGTGCGCTCAACGGCGTATTCACCGGACTGGTTGCCGGACTTGGCATGTACATCGTCGCGTCCCTGCAGCACAATCCCAATGCCTTGCTGCTCAGCATCGTGGTGTGGGTTGCCCTGGTGGGCAGTTGCGTGGCGAGCGGCGTCAGCGGCGCGCTGGTGCCATTGACGTTGAAGCGTTTCGGTTTTGACCCGGCAACCGCCTCCAGCATTTTTCTGACTACGGCCACCGACGTGGTCAGCATGGGCCTGCTGCTGGGCCTCGCCGCACTGTTGATCTGACGCTGCTAATTTGACCCAATTAAAAAGGCCGCTCGCAAGCGGCCTTTTGCTTACATCCCGGAACAGCTTACGCAGCGATCGCCGGAGCCTTGCGCTTTTTCGCCTGCGCTTCGGTTGCGTGCATGGAAGCGTAAGCCGCATGCGCTGCTGCCTCCGCATCACCCACGTGCACCGGATAGCCCATGTCGTCGAGCACTGAACCCAGCGCTGACAGACACAGCATGACATTGGCAGGACGGCAGGAATAACCCATCAGGCCGAAGCGCCAGATCTTGCCGGCGAGCGGGCCCAGCCCGGCGCCGATTTCCAGACTGAATTCGGAGAGCAGGCGCTTGCGCACTTCCGCCTCGTTGACACCTTCCGGACACATCGCCGCGTTCATCTGCGGAATCTGGAATGGCTCTTTGACGAGGAACTTGAGGCCCATGGCTTCCAGCCCGGCCTTGAGTGCCACGTGATCACGGCGCACACGCGCCCAGGCATTCTCCAGACCTTCCTCGCGGATCAGCAACAGCGCCTCGTGCAGGGCAAACAGCGAATTGGTCGGCGCGGTATGGTGGTAGGTTCGGGTGGCATCGCCCCAGTAACCAAGCTGCAGGTTCATGTCCATGAACCAGCTATGGATTTTGTCTTTGCGTGCCTTGACGTAATCAACCACCTGCTCCGAGAAAGATACCGGCGACAGGCCCGGCGTGCATGACAGGCATTTCTGGCTAGCAGAGTACACGGCGTCGAATTTCCATTCGTCGACCAGCACCGGCGAACCACCCAGCGAAGTCACGGCATCGACGATGGTCAGCGCATTGTACTTGTGCGCGATTTCGACCAGGGTTTTGGCATCGGACAACACGCCCGTCGATGTTTCTGCATGCACAAAGGCCACCAGCCGCACATCAGGATTTTTCTTCAGTGCGTCTTCCAGTTTCTGCGGATCAACCGGCTCGCCCCATTTGTCTTCAACTACGATGGGAGTGCCGCCGCAGCGTTCAACGTTTTCGATCATGCGGCCACCGAACACGCCGTTGCGGCAGACGATGACTTTGTCCCCCGGTTGCACCAGATTGACAAAGCAGTATTCCATGCCCACCGAGCCCGGCCCCGAAATCGGGAAAGTCAGCGCATTTTTTGTCTGGTAGGCATAACGCAGCAGTGATTTCAGCTCTTCCATCATCTCGACGAAAACCGGATCGAGATAACCGATCGCAGGCTGGCTCATGGTGGTCAGCACGCGCGGATGAATTTCCGTGGGCCCCGGTCCCATCAGGGTGCGGCGGGGCGGGTGGAAAGAGCCTATGCGTTTGGCGGGGGCGAACGAGTTCATGCTGATACTCCCTTTAAGCGTCGAATCAATAAAATTTTCACCGTCCGGGCGCGATTTCAATCGCAGCGGTTTGCACGCCGTGGCTTCATTGAGCACGTCGATGGCGGCAATCTGGCCATCGGTCACCTGTTCGACTTCCATCGCCCAGCGCGCGGGCACATAACCCACCTTCACCCAGTGATTGACGACCGCACGGTCGAGACAGAAACGTCGCGCGACCTCGGCCTGGCTGCCAAAAATATCGACTAGGCGAGTGGCGCAATTCATGTCGAACGACGAAATATTAAAAGCTCGGGAACGGGAATCATCGTGGCGGAATTTATCATGGCAAATTCATTTTGACAAGATGATCTTTTGCGGGGATTGCTCATAACATGTTGTTTTTAAACACTTTTATTTTTTATGCCCACGGCTGTCCACTACATCCAGTGGTGCAGGCCCATGATAATGTTCGTTTTTGTGTCCGGTATTACGCCCAGTTTTACATCCCATTCAATCTCCACCGAGGAGTCTCAAGCATGAAACGTATCGCCCTGACGCGCCTTACTGCCACTGTTTGCTTGTCACTACTCACGCCCTGGGCCGCAACAGCAGCTCAGACTGACATTTATCCCAGCAAGTCCATACGCCTGATCGTACCTTTCCCTCCCGGTGGCGGGACTGATCTGGTGTCGCGCACCATGCAACCGGCGCTGAGTGCAGTGCTCGGCCAGCAAATCCTGATCGACAACCGCGGCGGCGCCCAGGGCAGTGTCGGTACCGGCATTGCCGCCCAGGCCAACCGCGATGGCTACACACTCGTCATTGCGGAAATCGGGGCCACTGCAGTGGCGCCCACGCTGATGCCCAGGCTGACGTTTGATGTCGCCAGGGATTTCGCAGCCATTACACAACTGATCGAGCAGCCGTACATCATGTCGGTACACCCCACAGTGCCGGCACGCACTCTTGCCGAATTCATCAAGCTGGCGCAAGCCAAGCCCGGCGTGCTGAATTTCGGTTCCGGCAACGTCACCGCGCATGTTGCACAGGAAGCTTTTTTCCAAACCGCAAAAGTCAAACTGACGCATATTCCGTATCGCGGTTCGGGACCCTCCGTCGCCGCGGCTGTCGGCGGCGAAGTGCAGACCCTGTTCTCCGGACCGGGCGCGGCGATACCCCAGGTCAAGGCAGGCCGTCTCCGCGCGCTGGCCGTGACCACGGCCAAACGCACGCCACAGCTGTCCGACGTGCCTACGCTCTCGGAGCAGGGTTACAAGGGATTCACGATTGCCGGCTGGTACGGTCTGATGGGCCCTGCCGGCATGCCAAAAGCAGCCATCATGACGCTGAACAAGGCTGTCACCACCGTGCTCAATGGCGAAACCGGCAACATGCTGCGCACCCGCGGCTACGAACCGGTGCCTACCTCACCAGAGGAATTTGGCAAATTCATGCGCTCTGAAATCACGCGCTGGAGCAAAGCGGTCAAGGCCTACGGCATCACTGCGGAAATGTAACAGGCAGGGCAACGTTATCGCCCGCTTCCGGACATCCTTTGCCGTCAGGCCTCCGCGGCAGGCTTGTTCATCTACGGCGAATAAAACTGGAAAGTATTCCGGCCCAGGTCTTTGGCGCGGTACATCGCGATGTCTGCGTGCTTGAGTAGCGTTTGCGTGTCCTTGCCGTCCTTGGGGAATGTGCTGACACCAATGCTGGCGGTCACGTGGTACTCCCCGCCCGACAACATGAATCCGCCCGCCAAGGCCTTGATCAGTTTCTGGGCCACGCTGCCGATCAATGCCGGATCAGCCGCATTTTCAATCAACACAACAAATTCATCACCGCCGAGCCGGGCCACGGTGTCACTGGTGCGCAACTGCGCCGTCAGCCGTTTCGCCACCTCACACAACAACACATCGCCGGCCTCATGACCCAGGGTGTCATTGATGACCTTGAAACGGTCCAGATCGATAAACATCACGGCCAGGCCCTGCCCGCTGCGCTGCGACTGCTTGACTACATGCTCCAGGCGCTGATTAAACATCATGCGATTCGGCAGCTTCGTCAGCGCATCGTGTCCCGCCACAAACTTCAGCGCCTCCTCTGCCTCCCGCCGTCCCATGTATTGACCGATCTGACGGCCTATCGATTGCGCCGTGCCGATCAGGGATTTTTCGGATTGATGCGCACCACGGTGATAAAACTCCATGACCCCCACCACTTCGTTGCCGCGCAACAGCGGAAAAGCAAAAGCCCCGCGCAGTCCCGCACGCCAGATCAGGTCGGCACGCTTGAAACCCTGCGCCAGCCCGATATCGGTGATCCAGACCGCTTCGCCGGACAAATAGGTGCGGCGGAGCAAACCCTTCTGTTCTCCGGGCATGGGTTGAATCACCCGCTGCATGCTGTCTGCCACGAATTCACGCAATTCTTTTGCCTCGGCACCCCATGAGGCGCAGCACTTCAAGCCCCGGGCATCATAGTCCCAGGTCCAGGCCAGCCCGAATTCCCAGCCCATGCTGTGACAGATGGTCTTGATGACCTTGGGAAACAGGTCAACCAGGCTTTCTTCTTCCGCCAGCATGCGAGTCACTGCATATTCCATGGTGCGTCGCAGTTCCTCCTGCTTGCGATCGGTGATGTCCTCAACAATATTAATCAGGTAATCCGGGCTGCCATCCGTGCCGCACACCGCCGACATCGTACGGCGCGCCCATATCCCCCCGCCGTCCTTGCGGGCCAGGCGACTTTCGGTCGTAGACGCCTGGGAAAAGGTCTGCTGCTCTTCCCCGGAGCGCGCATCACTTCCACTGTTATCTGATATGACCATTTCATCAATGCGGCGACCCAACAGTTCTTCCCTGGAATAGCCGAGCATGTTGAGAAATTTCTGATTGGCATCGGTCACCGCACCATCCAGACCCACCGTGACTATCCCGACAGCCGCGTTATCGAACAGGGCACGGAAACGCTGCTCATTCGCTTTGCGCTCGGTAATGTCGACGATCGTACCGATCAATCCAGCGACCTTGCCATCCCCATCCTTATAGGCTGCCTTGTAGTAGACAGCATCCAGCGACTTGCCCTTGGGTGTCGTGATGGTGGTTTCATACTCCTGACTGCCGCCCGTACGCCACAACGCCTGATCGTTGGCATGCAGACGGTTGGCGATTTCCGGCTGGTGCGCATAAAGATCGTGCACCGTCTTGCCAAGAAAATGTCCGCGCGGTAACTCAAACAGCGCCTCCCAGGCCCTGTTGACACCGATGTAGCGCCCGTCCGTGCCTTTGAAGAAAATCGGATTGGGAATGACTTCAATCAGTTCGCGCGTCCGGCGCTGCTCTTCGATCAGTCGCGTTTCGCTTGCCTTCAGATCCGCTGTCGCACGATTCGCCCATGCCACCGCCCGTGCACGGGACGTTTGCAGGGCATGGGCCAGCCCCGCCAGCAGCAGGCTGATGGCGATGCCGGACAACAACACGGCCCATGACAGCCAGCGCTGGGCCGCCGAGCCAAATCCCGAACGCGCAGTGACCTGCAGATTCCAGCGCCGCCCGCCCACTTCGAGGCTGCTCTCCTGCGTCAATTCCTCCGCCGCACCTGCACCAGATGCATCCGCCGAATTCGATCCAGGCTGCAACCGCAGGCTGTCGAACATCAAATTATCACGAGACGGTGGGCCCTGTGTTTCACCGACAGGACCCGTGTCGTGGATGCGAATGCGTACCGGCTTCAGGGTAGATTCGCTGAACAGTCCACGCATGACGTCAATGACCACAAAGGACGCGGCAACCACCCCGATCAAAGCCGCATGTCGTTGTTCAGCATTCGCCGTCAAGGCTCCCGGCAGGTACAAGGGCAAACGCATTGCAAACCCTGGATAACGTTCCGGATCCGCGACCAGCTTCAAAGGCCCCGTGGCCGTAAGCTGCCCCGAGTCGCGTAAGCGGTTCAGCGCATCACGGCGTACCGCATCTCCTGCCAGATCCAACCCCAGCACCGCCTGGTTGTCCTCACGCGGAAAAAAATGACGCGCCACCACATATTCGTCTCGCCGGCCGGCTGGTTTGATTGCGAAATTCGGCTCTCCCGCGGCGCGCACCTGAGCCTCAAATTCGGCTCGTTGCGCATCGCTTACAAGTTGCGCGTAGAGAACGAGCTTCACTCCGGGATAGCGCTGCGCCAAATTCAGGCTTGCCAGATATTCGTTGAACACTTTTCCGGAAAACCGGTCGGCAGTCGCCTGATGCAGGGCCCGAACGTTGTTCAGCACATCAGCATAACTATTCACCCGGGATTCAATCGAGGTCCGGACATCGGCAACGATACTATTGAGCTGCCCCGTAGCCATCTGGCTGCCATGCGTGCGCGTGACATTCCAGGCGAGCGCCGACAGGAACAGACCGACACCGAGCGCGATCCAGGTTATCGACCCGCGCCCACGCTTCAAACTTTGATTGTCGCCGCCTGAGTCCAAGCCTCCCCCCCCCCCCCCCCCCCCCCCCCCCCCCCCCCCCTCCCTCCACCCCTCCCTCTCCCTCTCCATTACTCTATATCACTTTAACTTATTTTACCATTTTTTTTTCACTATTTTTTTCAAATATTAACTACTCTACACACTTAC
>Ga0105054_10000523_pt1 | contig 60489 bp, 59 predicted proteins | sample BON02_FD_78091 | JGI IMG/M metagenome (GOLD analysis project Ga0105054, IMG submission 78091) | Freshwater microbial communities from Lake Bonney liftoff mats and glacier meltwater in Antarctica - BON-02 (megahit assembly) | ecosystem: Environmental > Aquatic > Freshwater > Ice > Glacier...
CCAGACCGAGCGCGACCACGGTCTCGGTGACCGATGGCAAGAGCGAGACGATGCGTGAGGCGCTCACGCCCGCATCCTGCCCGGCGCGCACGCAAACGGCCTCTTGAACGGTTGCACATACTGCGACCTCGCCGGGCCGCCCGCGCAGTACACCGCGGCGCTCAAGTTGACCCGATGGCTGTCGGGCCAGTGCGGAATCACCACGGCGAATGTAATCGGTCACTCCAAGAGTGGCGGCAGCCCAGACCACCTCGAACGGTACGACCCGTGGCACTCAGAGACCCATCCGGACTGGCCGGGGGTCGCCAGGAAGGTGTTCAGAAATACGCTCTGAGCGACCGCTTTCACCGCGAATTTCGGGGTTTCGACGCGCAGGATTGGACTCCTTCCCATTGCTATGGGAGATTCCATCAGCAGTCACCGCTCAGAGCGCGATTCTGGCGGCACGTGCACTCCAAGCGCCTTGGGGCGACCCCGAAACGTGGGTAGGGTGCCCGTCCGCACATCGTCAGGGTCCGCGCGCGGATGGCATGCCAACAGGCACCACCACACCCCCCACGCTATGGCCACCCCGCACAACTGTGCATCGGGTGGCCACCGGATCGCAAACGCGACCAGGAGTTATCCTGCCGCAGCGCATCGCCATCGCCGTCTCCGCACTCGCCTTGAGCATTTTCGCCACGAGTGCGGTGGCATCGCCCATGCCGACCAGTATTCCGGCCAGCCACACCACCGCGTCCGCTGCCCCCCACCCCTCGAGGGTCACAGCGCAGGCCCTCGCCACCGTCCCTGCCGGTGCCGCCAAGCCGCCGCGTACCACGACGGTGGTGTTGCTGCGCCCCATGGCGCCCACCATCTCCACCGCATACGACGCCTGGACCCAGGGCAACGCCTGCCCGGGGTTCCCGCAAACACAGAAGACCGACCTGACCGCGGGTTCCGATCTGGTCGCCTGTGGCGTGCGCATCAAGGTCTGCATCAACGGCCGCTGTGTGGTGGTGCAGAAGCGCGACACTGGTCCCTTCCGCTACGGCCGGCACATTGACCTGAACCTCGGCGCCGTCTGGGCGCTCGGCTTCCGCTCGATCTACCACTTCGGCGTGCGCGACGTCACCTGGGCGCCGGTGCGTGCGAACCGGTCGCGCACGGTGGCATCCGCCAAGTAGCGCCAACCACCACGACTCGCTGCATCAGGGGCCTTCGGGCCCCTTTTTCGTGACCACTCGCCGTAAATCCAATAATCCTTGCTTTATTTCGGGGGATTATCTAGATTTCCCGTTTCGCGGTCGGCAAACCCGAGCGTGAGCAGGAGCCACCATCACCGTGACCATGGGGAGCACCGCGTTGAGCACCATCGGCTGGAGGGACCGTCTCATCGGGCAGATGCCGCCGGATCTGGCGGAAGAGATCGACATCTTCGAGAACCAGGTGGAACTCCGCCAAGATGGCCGCGTTGACGAGCGCGTGTTCGCCGAGACGCGCCTTCGCCGTGGTGTGTACGGCCAGCGCTACGACAACGGCCAGCGCCACGACGGCATTGAGCAGCGCACTCTGGTGTTCCCCTCCGACCTCACCAAGGGCCCGGAGACCCTGTGGCACGCACCGGGCATGCTTCGCATCAAGTTGCCGTGGGGCGGTCTCACTCCCCTACAGCTCGACGTGATGGCCGAGCTGGCCGAGGAGTACTCCGATCACATCCTGCACATCACTACGCGCCAAGACGTGCAGCTGCACTACGTGCACATCGAGGACATGCCAACCGTGATGCGCCGCCTGGCCGCCGTGGGAATAACCACGCGCGAGGCCTGTGGAAATGGCGTGCGCAACCTCACCGCATGCCCTCTGGCCGGCGTGTGCTGCACCGAGTCGTTCGACGTGACCCCGCACTCCGAGGCGCTCTTCCGGTTCCTCTTGGGCCACCCCGACTGCCAGGACTTCGGGCGCAAGTTCAAGGTCGCGTTTTCGGGCTGCGCCGACGAGGCCTGCGGCCTGGTGATGATGCACGACCTGGGCGCCATCGCCCGCACCGACATCGTTGACGGCGAGTCGGTGGACAGCTTCGACGTGTACGTGGGTGGTGGCCTTGGTACCACCCCGCACCAAGCCAAGCTGCTGGCCGAGCGCGTTGCCTTTGGCGAGCTGCTGCCCACTGTGCAGGCCGTGGCCCGCGTGTACGCCCGCCTGGGCGAGAAGAAGAACCGCAACCGCGCCCGCATCAAGTTCTTGGTGGCCGGCAGGGGCATTGAGGAGTTTCGCGAGCTGGTGAAGGCCGAGCGAGAGATCCTTCCATACGACCCGCGCTGGACCGCGCACCTGGACGATGGCCTGGCGCCCGAGACCCCCGCGCGGTCGCTGGATGGCGTGGGCGAGGAGCACGGCACCGACCCGGCCTTTGTGGCGTGGCGCGACACCAACGTGTACCTACAGCGTCAAAATGGCTACGCGGTGGTTACCGTGCCGCTGCCCTTGGGCGACATTTCGTCGCACCAGGCCCGCCTGCTGTCTGATGTTGCCCGAAAGTTCGTGGGCGACACAACCCGCACCACCGTGGAGCAGAACATCGTGCTGCGCTGGGTGCGGCTGGAGGACCTGCGCGACCTGCACGCGGCACTTGCCGAGATCCACTTGGCCGACCCCACGGCCGAGACCATCGTCGACGTGACCTCGTGCCCCGGCACCGACACCTGCAAGCTGGGAATCTCGTCATCGCGTGGCCTTGCCGGCGAGCTGCGCGAGCACCTTGCCGCCAAGCAGTTTGCGCTGGACGAGTCGGTGCGTGGCCTGCGCATCAAGGTGAGCGGCTGCTTCAACTCGTGCGGCCAGCACCACGTGGCCGACATCGGCTTCTTCGGCAACAGCCGCAAGGCCGGCGGGCGCGTCGTGCCCCACTTCCAGGTGGTGCTGGGCGGGCAGTGGCAGAACAACGGTGGCTCGTACGGCCTGGCCGTTGGCGCCATCCCCAGTAAGCGCATCCCCGAGGTGGTTGACCGCATCACCGACCGCTTCGTGGCCGAGCGCGCACCGGGCGAGTCATTCTTGGAGTGGACCCAGCGCACCGGCCGAAAGGGCCTTGCCGGGATCATCGCCGATCTCAAGACGATCTCCTCGTACGAGGAGGAGCCGGGGCTGTTCAGCGACTGGGGCGACCCGCGCGAGTTCAGCATCGGCAACATCACCACCGGCGAGTGCGCCGGTGAGGTCATCTCGTCCACCGACCTCGAACTGTCGTTCGCCGAGAGCATCGCCTTTGAGGCCCAGGTGGCGCTTGAGGACGGCGACATCGCCCGTGCCGACGAGCGGGCCTACCGCGCCATGGTGATGGCCGCGCGCGCGATCGTGCGCACCGAGCTGCCGGACGTGCCCGAGGACGACGACGTGATCGTGAGCGAGTTCGACACCCGCTTTGTGGCGACCAACCGCTTCCGGGATCGCTTCGCGCACTCCAAGTTCGCCCGCCCGCTCTTGGAGCGCCACGCATCGGGTGAGGCCGCCACCAATGAGGAGGCCGCACGGTCGCTTGTTGAAGAGGCCCAGCTGTTCATTGACGCGGCCCACGCATTTCAGATTCGCGAGGCCGGCGCCACGTCGGCCACGCAGTAACACAGACACTCGGAAGGAGACGACGACATGCAGCCGCATCGCATCGCCGTGAAGCTGTACCTGGAGGAGCCTCAGGGGCTCGACCCCGACGAGTTGGTGCCCGTGTTCCACCGGTTCATCCGGGAGGACGTGGTTGCCGGCATCCCCATTGACGTGGCGCGGTACGGCCACGTAAGCGATGGCCCCGGCATCATGATCGTGGGCCACCACGAGGACTACGCGCTCGACCTCGGCGGCGGTCGCCCGGGGCTCTCGGTCACGCGCAAGCGTGACCCCGAGGGCACGCTTGCCGAGCGCATTCTGCATCTGGTGCAGGCCACCGCGCGCCTGTCGGTAGACCTGCAGGCCGACCCCGACCTGGGTGCGCGTGCCCGCGTTGGCACTGGCGAGATTCTCATCACCATCCTCGATCGCTACGAGGCACCCAACGACGACGCCTCGCTGCTCGTGGCCGGCCCGGCCATTCGCGAGGTCATCATGCACCTGGCTCAGGCGGGCGGGGCGGGCGCGGTCACCGTGGAGCGCGTTGGCGCGTCGCGCGACCCGTTCGCCGTGCGGGTGCTGTTGGATCAGCCCCGGCCCTTGATTCAGTGGGCCGAGGGCGTTCAGGCCGCGGCCGAGTGACACCCGCGCGACCATTCGGAGCGCATTCACGCGGGCGCGCACCGGGGATATAGTTCACACTCCGCCGCTGTGACTCCTCCTCTGTGGGCTTGGGCTGCACTCGTCGGCGGCACGATCGCGGTAATCGCACTCGACCTTCTGGTTATCTCCAAACCGGGCCGCGCGATGCGCACGCGCACCGCGCTGATCTGGACCTGTTTCTGGGTGGTCTTGGGCATCGCATTCGGATTTCTGATCGCCGCCACCTACGGGTCGCGCTACGCGACGGAGTACTGGTCGGGGTTCCTGCTGGAGTACTCCCTCTCGATGGACAACGTATTCGTGTTCATCGTGCTGTTCGGCTTCTTCGCCACGCCGGCCTACCTGCGCCTGCGCGTACTGACGGTGGCAATCCTCATTGCCCTTGGGATGCGGCTCGTAGCCATCCTGATTGGCGGGGTGCTCATCGAACGGTTCTCATGGACGTTCTACGTGTTCGGGCTCTTCCTGATCTGGACCGCATGGCGCCTGATCAAGCACGGTGATCAGCCCGTCGGCCCCGACCAGTCGCGAGTGCTGAAGTTCCTGCGTCGGCACCTCCCGCTGACCGGTACCTATGAGGGCACCAACTACCTGATTCGCCGCGATGGACGACGCATGATCACCATCCTCGGCCTGGTGCTCATCATGCTGGCGGGCACCGACTTGGTGTTCGCACTCGATTCGATTCCTGCTGCGTACGGCGTCACCAGTGAGCCGTTTCTGGTGTTTGCGGTCAACGTCTTCGCCCTGCTGGGCCTTCGCTCCCTGTACTTCGTGCTTGAGGGCCTTGTTGACCGCTTCGTATACCTGTCGTACGGCCTCGCCATCGTGTTGGCCTTCGTGGGGGCCAAGATGCTGCTGAAAGACCTGTGGCACGTGCCCACACTGATTTCACTCGGCGTTATCGTCGTCGTGCTCACGGGGAGCATCGCCGTGAGCTGGTGGTCCACGCGTAAGCCCGGCGACCCGCAGCCGGGCTGACGGAGGTGCTCAACCCCCACGCGGATCACGCGGGGGTGAACGCATACAGGGATACCATGGCCCGCCGGTGGACCAACTCTCGCTGATCTCATTTCCCATCGCCTTCGCGGCGGGGTTCGTGTCGTTCGCATCGCCATGCGTGCTGGCGCTCGTACCCGGCTACCTGTCATTCATTTCGGGCGTTCCCGCCGATCAGGTGCAGCAACGGTGGCGGAGCGTCATCCGGCCAACCATCGCGTTCGTGCTGGGCTTCTCGATCGTGTTCGCCATCTTCGGCGCCAGCGCGGGGCTGCTTGGCCGCTCGCTGGCGCGTGATCGCGACACCCTCAATCTGGTGGCGGGCAGCGTACTCATCGTCATGGGGATCGCCATGCTGCTCTTGCCGCGCCTAGGGTTCATGCAGAACGACCGCCGCATGCGGCTGCGCACGCGGCCGGCCACACTGGTGGGTGCCTGGCTAGTGGGTGCCGCGTTCGCCATCGGCTGGACGCCCTGCATCGGGCCCATCCTCGGCAGCATTCTCACCTTCGCGGCGCCCACCGGGTCGCCACTGGCCGGGGCCCTGCTGCTGTTCGTGTATTCGCTCGGCCTTGGCATCCCATTTCTCTTGGCCGGGATGTTCCTTACGCAGACCCTGTCGGCGTCACGGTTCATCCGCAACCACTGGGGTGTGGTCAACGCCGTGGGTGCAACGCTGATAATTGGGGGCGGAATCCTTGTGGCCACGGGCAATATGACACGCATCACCCAGCAACTGTCCCAAATAGGCTTCGCAGGGCTCTAGGAGGCTCATGCGCATCGTCTCGCTGGTCGGCAACCGACCCCAGTTCGTGAAAGCCGCTCCCCTTTCGGCCGCCCTGCGCGCGCAGGGCGACGAGATTCTGGTGCACTCGGGGCAGCACTACGACCCCGAACTCGCCGACCTGTTCTTCGACGAACTGGGCATTCCGGCACCCGACCATGCACTGGAGGTTGGCCCCGGCTCGCCGCTGCACCAGTTGACCGTGATGATGACGCGGCTCGAGCCGATCCTCCACGACGAGCGCCCCGATGCCCTTCTGGTGTATGGCGATACCACCACCACACTTGCGGGAGCGCTCACCGCCGCGAAGCTGGGGGTGCCGTTAGTCCATGTGGAAGCCGGCCTCAGGTCGTTCGACAGGCGCATGCCCGAAGAGCAGAACCGCGTGGTGACAGATCACCTCTCCGACGTACTGCTGTGCCCCACCAGCCAGGCCGTGACCAATTTGGCCGCTGAAGGCATCACCACGGGCGTGCACCTGGTGGGTGATGTCATGTACGACGCCTGCCGACTGTTCGCCCCGCTGGCAGCGCGCCAGCCCGGGCCCGAGGGTCGCGGGCTCCAGGCGGGTGGCTACCTCTTAGTGACCATCCACCGCGCGGCGGCCACCGACACGCCTGAAGCCCTGGCGGCCATGGTGGACGTGCTCACCTCGTTCAATCGCCCCGCAATCTTCCCCGTGCACCCGCGCACCAAAGCGAAGCTGGAAGCCGCCGGCCACTGGGACGAACTGCAAACTGTGCCCGGGCTCATCATGGCCCCGCCCGCCGGGTACCTCGACTTTACGGCCCTGCTGATGAAGGCCCAGGCCGTGGTCACCGACTCGGGCGGCGTGCAGAAGGAGGCCTACTTCCACGGCATTCCCTGCATCACGCTGCGCGACACCACCGAGTGGGTAGAAACCGTGAACGGCGGGTTCAACCGCCTCACCGGCATGGATGCCATCAAGGTGCGCCAGGCGCTCGACGATCTCTCAATGCCCGCCGCGCTGCCGCCGTTCTACGGAGATGGCCACGCCGCAGACGCCATTGTCCGCGCCGTGGTGGCCGAATTCGGCTAGATCTCGGGCAGGTCGAACGGCGACGGCCCGTCGTCGGGACGCGATGCCCCCGGCAACTCGTAGGCGTTGCCCGTGCCCATCCGCACCAACATTGCACCTGGCGAAATCATGAGGAACAGGCGAGATGACCGGCTGGCCTCGACCTGCTGCCACCGACGGGCCTCCAACAGGTCGGTTGCCCCGATGCCAATACCCCCACCCGCGAGCAGCGCCGCGGTGGCGCCTACCTCGCTGATCGCGGTATCCATCATCAACAGAATGACCGCGCCAAAGACGAACACAACAGCAGCGAGGGCCTGCCGCTCACGGGCATCGGCGGGGGTCTCGTGCACCATCGCCCGAGGATTGGTGATGTGGTCGAGCGCGTAGGCCAACCGGCGGCGGCTCGTGATGGCGCTGAGCACCAGCGACATCATCAGCGACGTCGTGAACACGGTGCTCGCCGCAAGCGGTTGCACCGGCCCATCCACCAGCCACATGACGATCCAGTAACACGCAGATGCAAGGCCGAGGGACAGCATCGCCTGCCCGCGCCAACGGATCTCGTCGGCGGCGCGCACGATACGGGGCAGCCCTGCGAGGGCGGTATCAGCCAATCCACCCTCCGATCAGTCGTTACGGGTACGATACCGCCGCTTCCCATGCCGAATCCCATTACGCAGAGCGGACCCTCGTGACCGCCCAGATGCCGCGCGTCGGCGTGATCGGTCTCGGTTACGTGGGCCTTCCCTTGGCCGTCGTGTTCGCGGAGGCCGGCGTGCCCGTACTGGGGCTCGATTCATCGGTGCCGCGGGTGGCCCAGGTGAACAGCGGAGAGTCGTACATCGAGGACATCCCCTCCACGCGCCTCGCACCGCTGGTGGCGGGTGGCCTCATCCACGCGACCACCCAGTGGGACCGCATGGGCGAGGTCGAGGCCGTCATCATCTGCCTGCCAACGCCGCTGGACGCGCACCGTGAGCCCGACCTCTCGGCCGTGCTGGGTGCCACCGCGACCCTCGCCACGCACCTCCAGAAGGGCCAGTTGGTGGTGCTGGAAAGCACGACCTACCCGGGCACCACGCGTGAGGAGCTCGCACCCCTCCTCGAGGCATCGGGCCTTGTGGCCGGCGTGGACTTCCATCTGGCGTTCTCGCCCGAGCGCGTTGATCCGGGCCGCGAGGACTGGACCACGCGCAGCACGCCGAAGGTGGTGGGTGGGCTCACCCCCGCCTGCACCGAGCGCGCGCTGGCCGTGTACGGCCAAGCGTTTGACCAGCTGGTGCCGGTGTCGTCGCCCGAGGTGGCCGAGATGACGAAGATCCTTGAGAACGTCTTTCGCAGCGTCAACATCGCCTTGGTCAACGAGACCGCAATGCTGTGTGACCGCATGGGCGTGGACGTGTGGGAGGTCATTGACGCCGCGGCAACCAAGCCTTTCGGGTACATGCCATTTCGTCCCGGCCCCGGCCTGGGTGGCCACTGCATCCCCATTGACCCCTTCTACCTCACGTGGAAGGCCCGCGAGTTCGACTTCCACACCGAGTTCATCGAGCTGGCCGGCAAGATCAACTCGCAGATGCCGTACTTCTGCGTGGCCAAGTTGGCCCGTGCGCTCAACGAGCGCGGCAAGGCCGTGAAGGCCGCCAAGATCTTGATCATTGGCGTGGCCTACAAGGCCGACGTCAATGACATGCGCGAGAGCCCTGCCCTCAAGGTGATCAGCCTGCTCAAGGAGCGCGGTGGCGACGTGAGTTACCACGACCCGCACGTGCCGCGCCTTGAGGCGGGTCACGGCCTGGACGAGCCGATGACCGGTGTGGCGTTGGACGATGCCACCTTGGCCGCTGCCGACTGCGTGGCCGTGGTTACCGCCCACTCGGGCATTGACTGGGTAGATGTGGCGGCCAAGGCAGACCTCGTTGTGGACTTCCGCAACGCCGTGCCCCGAGGAGAGAACGTGTGGACGCTGTGAGTGCCACCACGCCCATCAACGTCGCCGTGGTGGGTATGTCGTACTGGGGACCCAACCTTGCACGCAACTTCGACCGGCTCGAGGGGTCCAATCTGCGCTGGGCATGCGATCTGGACGAAGGTCTGCTCAACCAGCACCGGCCGGCCTTCCCACTCACGAAGTTCACGACCAACCTCGACGAGGTGCTGGCCGACCCCGAGATCGACGCGGTGGTCATCGCCACACCGGTGCCCACACACGCCACGCTGGCGCGTGCCGCAATTGCCGCCGGCAAGCACGTGTTCGTCGAGAAGCCGCTCGCGCTGACCACGGCCGATGCCCGTGGCGTGGCCGAGGCCGCAGAGGCCGCCGGGGTCACCTGCATGGTTGACCACCTGCTGGTGCTGCACCCGGCCGTCACCAAGATGAAGGAGCTGGTGGACAGCGGCCACCTCGGCGATGTGCACTACCTCTACGGCAACCGCCTCAACTTGGGCATCGTGCGTAAGGATGAAAATGCCCTGTGGAGCCTGGGGCCGCACGACATCAGTGTGATGCTGCACATCGTGCAGGAGCCCGCCATTGAGGTGTCCGCCACCGGCGCGTCGTACCTGCAAGAGGGCGTGGAGGACGTGGTGTTCGGTCGCATCCTCTTCAAGAGCGGCACGATCGGCCACCTGCACCTGTCGTGGCTCGACCCGCATAAAATGCGCCGCCTGACCGTCATCGGCTCGGAGCGCATGGTCGTGTTCGACGACATGGAGACCGACCGCAAGATCACCGTGTACGACAAGGGCCCCGTGCCCCGCACCGGTGAGTACGGCGAGTACATCCAGGTGCGCTCGGGCGATATCTTCAGCCCCAAGATTGACGGCGCCGAGCCACTTCGCCTGGTGTGCCAGCACTTCCTCGACTCCATCAGGTCGGGCGAGGCCCCGATCGCCGACGGCTGGGCGGGGCTTGCCACCGTCGCCGTGCTCGAGGCCATGGACAAGTCACTGGCCGAGAATGGCCGACCCGTCACCCTGGAAGGGGCATCCCGATGAGCCGCGAGAACCTGGTGCTTGGCGACGGCGTAGTGCTGCCCGACGACGTCGAGGTGGGCGCCAACGTGGTGATCCACGCGGGCACCATTATCGGCGCAGGCTCGGTGATTCAGGACAACGTGGTGTTGGGTAAAACCCCAAAGCTGGCCAGCCGCTCCACCGCCACGACGACGGAGCTTGCGGGGCTCGTCATCGCGGAGCGGGTCACCGTGTGCTCGGGCGCGGTGGTCTTCGCCGGGTCCAGCATCGGCACGCGTACGGTCATCGGTGACCAAGCCTTCGTGCGCGAGAATGTCACCATCGGCGAGGACTGCGGCATCGGCCGCGGCGTGTGCGTGGAGAATCAGGTGAGCATCGGCAACCGGTGCAACATCCAGAGCAACTCGTACATCACGCGCCTCTGCATTCTTGAGGATGACGTGTTCATCGCCCCGTGCGTCACCACGACGAACGACAACTTCATGGGCCGCACCAACGCACGCCACGGATTGCTGAAGGGCGCCACCATCCGCCGCGCAGCACGCATTGGCGGCGGCGTGGTGATCCTCCCCGGTATCGAGATCGGCGAGGAGGCCTTCGTGGCCGCCGGCGCCCTGGTGACCAAGGACATCCCCGCAGGCAAGTTGGTGGCCGGCCTCCCGGCCCGCGTGTGGCGCGACGTGCCGGCAGAGGAACTGCTCGAGAACCAGTAGTCCCACAGGCGACCACCGACCGGGAAGGCCCCGTGGCCGAATTGACCAGCAACCAGCAGGCGATCGTGGATCTGTTCGAGACCCACATGCAGGCCGAGCTGGACGGTGATCTCGAGACGACCATGGCCACCATGTCGGATCGGCCGCACCTGAACCACGTTCCGGTGCTCGCAGGCGGCACGGGAACGAGCGCGGTCCGCGCCTTCTACGCGAATCACCTCGTGGGGAAGTTCTTCCCCCCGGACACCGAGATCATCCCCGTGTCACGCACGATCGGCACAGACCAGATGGTGGACGAGATGGTGCTCACCTTCACCCACACGACCGAGATCGACTGGCTGCTGCCAGGTGTGCCACCGACCGGCCGCCGCGTGGAGATTCCCATCGTGGTCATCGTGGGTGTCGCGGACGGCCTGATCACCCATGAGCACATCTACTGGGATCAGGCGAGCGTGCTCGTCCAGGTGGGGCTGCTCCCAGCCGAGGGCCTCCCTGTCAGCGGCGCTGAGCAGGCCCGCAAGATCCTTGACCCAAGCCTGCCCTCACGCCACTACGACGAGGTACGCGACACGTAGCTCTTGGAGTACCACTCGGCGTACTCGCCATCCTTGATGGGCTCCCATCACGCGCGCTGCTGCTGGTACCACTCCACCGTGGATGCCAGCCCCTGATCGAAGTCCACCTTGGATGCCCAGCGCAGGCCGCGAGTCTTGGTGATGTGCGTGGGGCGTTACGGAGCGGGCGCTAACGCGGCGCGCGGGCGCCGGTGATGATGCGGCCGATGCGGCCGCCCTGCAGTTCGGTGAACCACATGTTGCCGTCGGGGCCCGCAGCGATACCGATGGGGCCAGCGCCCTTGGTGATGCCCTTGGAGAACTCGGTGACCACGCCCTTGGGGGTGATGCGGCCGATACGGTTGCCGTCGCTCTCGGTAAACCAGAGGTTGCCGTCGTACCCCAGAGCGATGAGGCTGGGCTTCGACCCCTTCGTGATGCCCTTGCGGAACACCGTCACCTTGCCTGCGGAGGTGATGCGCCCGATGGCATCGGCATCGTTCATGGTGAACCACATGGCGCGGTCAGGGCCGAGCGCGATGCCCGCGGGCTTGGACGCCTCGGGCACGCCCCGCTGAAACTCCGTCACCTGACCCAGCGTGGTGGAGCGGGCGATGCGATTGCCGGCCACGTCCTTCTCGCCATTCCATGCTCCGGTGAACCACAGCGTGCCGTTGGGGCCGTAGGCGATGTCGAACGGGCCGGAGCCCTGCGTGATGCCCTTGGTGAACTCGGTAACCGCACCGTCCATGGTGATGCGTCCGATCGCGCTGTTACCCAATTCGGTAAACCACATCGCACCATCCGGCCCACGAGCGATGCCCGAGGGGGCGGACTGGTACGGCGTGATGCCCTTTGAGAACTCGGTGACGGTACCCGTGGGCGTGATGCGACCGATGCGCATCACCCCGAGCTGAGTGAACCACAGGTTGCCGTCGGGGCCCGCGGCGATCTCCCACGGCCGGGCGTCGGGGTCAATGCCAGCGCGGAACTCGGTGACGCGGCCCTTCATGGTGATGCGCGCCACGGCGCTCACGTGGTCGCCAACCTCGGTGAACCACATGGCGCCATCGGGGCCAGCGGTGATGCCGAACGGTGCCGCATTGCGGGTGATGCCAGCCGAGAACTCGGTGACCGTTCCCACCGGTGCTGCAGTGCCGATGGCAGTGGGGACAAGACACAGCGCGGCGGCGGCAGCGGCCAGTCCAAGGCGCCTCATCGCGAAACGTAGTTCTTGGCGTACCACTCTGCGTACTCCCCGCTCTTGATGGGCTCCCACCACGCCCGCTGCTGACGGTACCACTCCACGGTGGACGCGAGGCCTTCATCAAAGGCCACCTTGGGTGCCCACCCCAGGCCCCGCAGCTTCGTGGTGTCAAGGGCGTAGCGCCGGTCGTGGCCCGGGCGGTCCTGCACGTAGGTGATGAGGTCGCGCGAGGCGCCGGTATGGGCGAGGATGCGGTCGGTGATGTCGAGGTTGGGCCACTCGTTGCCGCCGCCCACGTTGTAGACGTGGCCAGCCTCGCCCACCTGCATGGCGTGCCAGATGCCCTCGGCATGGTCCCGCACGTGGATCCAGTCGCGAATCTGCTGGCCGTCGCCGTATACCGGCAGCGGCAGGCCGTCCAGCGCATTGGTGACGAACAGGGGGATGAGCTTCTCGGGGTACTGGCGAGGGCCATAGGTGTTGCTGCCCCGGGTGATGACAATGTCGTACCCGAAGGTGTGGTGGATGGCCAGCGCCTGCAAGTCACCGCCGGCCTTGCTGGCCGCATAGGGGGATGATGGCTGGATGGAGTCGGTCTCCGTGAATGCCCCGGTGGGGATGGAGCCATAGACCTCATCGGTACTCACCTGCACGAAGCGGCCAACGCCGGCCTCGCGCGCGGCCATGATCAGCGTTGCGGTACCCACCACGTCGGTCTCGATGAACTCTGTGGGGTTGTGCAGCGATCGGTCAACGTGGCTCTCGGCGGCGAGGTTGATAACCACCGCCACGCCCTCCACGGCGCGCCGTGCGATCTCTGAGTCGGCAATGTCGCCGTGGATGAACGAATACCGCGGGTCGTCAGCGACCTCGGCTACGTTGGCGGGGTTACCCGCGTATGTGAGCTTGTCGAGGTTGACCACCTCGTGGCCCTGCTCGAGCGCAACGCGCACGACCTCCGAGCCGATGAATCCGCAACCGCCAGTGATGAGGACCTTCACGAACGCTCCCCGATGTAGTCAGCCAGTGCATCCTCCCACGCCCGCAGCCTCGGGGCGCCCTTCCGGGTGACCTTAAGCACGCTCACCTCGGGCCGGGCCGCCGCCCGGTTCAACGCCTCGGTGGTGGTGTCGTTCACCACGCAATCCACCTGTGCCACGCGGAAGATCTCGCGCGCGAAGTCGGCCCACGTGGTGCTGCCGGCGCCAGCCGTGTGGTACACGCCAGGCCCCATTGACGCGATCTGCACCAACGCCGGGCACAGGTCCTTGGTCCACGTGGGGCAACCGGTCTGGTCGGCCACCACGTCCACGGCATCGCGATCTGCCGCGAGCATGAGCATGGTGTCCACGAAGTTGGTGCCGTGGGCGCCGTACAGCCACGCGGTGCGCGCAATGCGGGTGCCCTCGGGGTACTCCATCTGCGCGAGGCGCTCACCGGCCAGCTTGGTGCGGCCGTATGCCTGCAGCGGATCGGTAGCGGCGTCCTCGTCGTAGGGGCCACCGGTGCCCGGAAAGACATAGTCGGTGGAGGTCGCCACCAGCACCGAACCGGCCTCGCGGCAGGCAATGGCCACGTTGCGTGTGCCCTCGCCATTGACCATATGCGCCTGCTCCTCGTGCTCTTCGGCGCCGTCCACGTCGGTCCAGGCGGCCAAGTGGAACACCACGTCCGGCGCGGCCTGCGACACCGCGCGGATGGTGGCGCGGCGGTCGGTCACATCAATGTCGGGCAGGTCAAGGCCCGCGGCATCCAGCCCCACGTCGGCCAGATGTGCCATGAGGTCGGTGCCTAGCATTCCCCGGTGCCCGATGACCAGCGCCTTCATCGCCCCTCGCTCAGGTGAGGCCGATAACCGACGAGTCACCGAGTACGAATCGGTAGGCGCTCGGCTTGGCGGTGGAACGGGAAATGGTGACGTCGCGCCCGATGAGACTGCTCTCCACGCGTGCATCCAGATCTTCGATATGCACGCGCTCAAGCAGGATGGAGTGTTCGATCTCGGCCCGGCGCACCACGCAGCCACTCGAGATAGACGAGTACGGGCCCACATACGCGTTCTCGATGAGTGCGTCGCGGCCAATCACCGCGGGGCCACGCACGTGCGAGTTGACCACGCGTGCACCCGCTTGGATGACCACGCGGCCCTCGATCTGGCTGTTCACCAGCTCGCCGTCCATGGCGGACTCGATGACGTCGAGGATGAGGCGATTGGCCTCGAGCATGTCCTCCACCTTGCCGGTGTCCTTCCACCAGCCGGTCACCACGTGGGGCTCCACCCGCTTGCCCTGATCAATCAGGTATTGGATGGCGTCGGTGATCTCCAGCTCACCACGGGGCGACGGTGCAATTGCCTTGGCGGCGTCCAGAATGGACGACCGGAACATGTACACGCCCACTAGGGCGAGGTCGCTCTTCGGGTGCTGTGGCTTCTCCTCCAGACTCACCACGCGGCCAGCGTCGAGCACTGCCACCCCGTAGCTCTCGGGATTTGGCACCTGCTGCAGCAAGATCATGGCGTCGGGTGACGAGGCGCGGAACTCCTCAACCAGCGGCGTGATGCCGTCCCGCAACAGGTTGTCGCCCAGGTACATGACGAAGTCGTCGTCACCCAGAAACGCCTCGGCCGTGAGCACAGCGTGCGCCAAGCCCAGCGGCGCGGACTGCGGGATGAACGTGACCTCGATGCCCAGCGCCGAGCCATCACCCACGGCCGCGCGGATCTCGTCGCCGGTGTCGCCGATGATGATGCCCACCTCACGAATGCCGGCATCACGCAGGGCCTCGAGCCCGTAGAACAGCACAGGCTTGTTGGCCACGGGCACCAACTGCTTGGCCGAGGTATGGGTAATCGGGCGCAGGCGCGTTCCGGCACCACCGGACAGCACCAAACCCTTCAAGTTGCCTGCCACGGCGATGAACCTACCAGCGTGGCGATGGCGGCACCGGCAGCCACCAGATCGTCAGTCGTCGCGGCGAGGGCCTCGGGCAACGGGCGGGCGACCCGGCAGAGAGGAACGGCCGCCATCAGACCCATGCGGCGAACGGTGTCCGGGTGCATATCCACCTGCCCAAACAGGCCCACGCACGGCACGCCAACCACTGCGCACGCAGCTGCAACGACCGCCGGGGCCTTGCCGGTGAGGGTCTGAGCGTCAAGGCGACCCTCCCCGGTGATGCACACGTCCGCCCCCCGAAGAGCATCTGCCAGCCCGGCCGCGCGCGCGACGAGCAGGCCCCCGTCCGTGAGCGATGCCCCCATCATCGCGGCCATGCCGCCAGCGGCACCACCCGCCGCGCCCGCGCGCGGCATGTTGGTCACGTCCGGCAACCCCTGCCCCGCAAGTACCGCCGCAAGGTTGGCCAGGCCTCTGTCGAGGCGCGCGACGACTTGGGGTGAGGCCCCCTTCTGCGGCCCGAACACGTGCGCCGCGCCCTCGGGGCCCACGAGCGGGCTTCGCACGTCACACGCCACCTCAATCGACACGCCAGCGAGGCGGGGGTCGAGCCCTGTGAGGTCCACCGAGGCCACCCGGCCAAGGTCGGCACCCATACCCTGAAGCAGGGCACCCGCACCATCACGCACCCGTGCGCCCAAGGCGATGGCGATGCCCATGCCGCCATCGGTGGTGGCGCTGCCGCCAACACCCACGATGATCCGCGTGGCACCGGCATCGAGTGCCGCGCGGATGAGGTCACCCGTGCCCAAGGTGCTTGTGGCCTCGGGGTCGCGCTCCGTGTCGGCCAGACGCTCGAAGCCGGAGGCCTGTGCCAACTCCACCACGGCGATGCCGTCAGGAAGCACGCCAACCCCCGCGGTGATGGGACGCCCCAGCGGGTCGCGGGCGGGGCTCTCAACCACGTGTCCGCCAGCGGCGGCCACCAGAGCGTCCATGGTGCCCTCGCCGCCGTCGGCCATCGGCACCTCAATGGCCTGGTGACCCGCACGACGCACGCCACGAGCAATCGCGGCCGCCGCATCGGCCGCGCCGAGCGCCCCCTTGAAGGGCGCCGGAGCCACCACCACACAGAGGGTCACGCGCGCGGTGGAACGGGGGGCCAGTCGAGCAGCAGAAACTCGCGGAGCCTGGCCTGGAACGCGTAATCATCAGGCGCATCGCGCAGCGCGCGGTCCAGCTCGGCGGCATCCTCACCCACGACGATGCGCAGTGGCGGGTTGGGCATGGCAATTGCATCGCAGATGGCCTCGGCGCACGACTGTGCCGTGCTGGCCCCCTCGCGCTGGCGCCACGCCCCGAACCCCGCGCGCAGATCCTTAAGGAGAGGCGCATACGGCGAGTCGGGGTTGGTCACGTCGCCGGTCACGACAGTCGCCTTGGGGAAGTCGGTGTTGATCATCCCCGGCTCGATCATGATGACGCGCACACCGAAGTGTCCCACCTCGACAGCGAGCGCCTCACTGAGCGCCGCAAGCGCGTACTTGGACCCGTGGTAGAAGCCGACAAGCGGGTTGGACAGCCGCGCACCGATTGACGAGACGGTCACGATGGTGCCCTGCCGGGCCTCACGCATGGCAGGGACCACTGCCTGCACCATGGCCGCCGCGCCCCACAAGTTGGTTTCGAACATGGCGCGTGCGGCCTGCAGGTCACCGCTCTCCTGCGGGGCCATCATGGCGTGGCCCGCATTGTTCACCAGCACGTCCACGGCGCCCCCCGCGAGGTCCTCCGCGCGCGCCACTGCGTCATCGATATGTGTCTGGCGGGTCACATCCAACTGCACCAATTCGATGCTGGGCTGCGTGCCGTACTCCTCGCGCGCCCGGTCGAGGTCGCGGACGCCAGCGACCACGACGTAGCCGTCTCGGGCAAGGCGCTCGGCCGTGGCCCGGCCCACGCCGCGACCAGCTCCAGTGACAATGGCGACTCTCCGGATCATGCCGAGCAGCCTACCGGGGGTCGCGTGGCAGACGAATGAGGAAGCGCGCGCCGGGGCCAGGCGCGGAGTCAACGTCAATCTCACCACCATGCGCCACGACAATGCCCCGGGCGATGGCAAGGCCGAGACCCGCACCCGCGCGCCCTCCGGCCTCGCGGGACGGATCGGCGCGATAGAAGCGATCGAAGATGCTCGCACGGGCTTCGGGCGGGATGCCCTCACCGGTGTCGGCCACGTCAAGCAGGGCGTCGCCGCCATTCACGTGGACGCGCACGGTGATGGTGCCGCCCGCTGGCGTGTGGCGCATCGCGTTATCGAGGAGGATGAGCAACACCTGCTCGAGGCGCGCGGAATCGCCCTCCATGGGTACCGGGCTGGGAGCCTCCACCACAAGCTTGATGCCCTCCTTGGCCGCCAGTACCTCCCGGGGGCGTGATGCCTCGCGCACGAGCGTTCCCAGATCCATGGGCTGCATGTCCATGGGCAGACCGCCTGAGTCGAGACGCGCGAGTTGCATCTGCTCATCAACGAGGCGCTGCAGCCGTGCGGCCTCGATATCCATGAGGCCGAGGAACTCGCGGCGGGCCGCCGGGTCCATGTGCTCGTCCTCCATCAACTCGAGGAACCCACGTATGGCAGCCACCGGGGTCTTGAGCTCATGGGACACGTTGGCCACCAGATCACGCCGGGTGCGCTCAAGCACGCGCTCCGATGTGACATCGCGCAGGGTTAACACCACAGTGCCCGGAGGCTCAGCCAGCAGTACCGAGGCCACGGCAATCGCACCACCGTCGGGCGTGGTGAACTCGATGCCGTCCACGGCCCGGCCCGCGGTGCGGGTGCTGTGCACCACATCGGTGATCACCGGGCCGAGTTCGCCCCACATTGCATCCGGGCCCGCACCCACGCCGAGCATTCGCATCGCCGCGTCGTTGCACACCAGCACCTCGTCCCTTGAGTCCACCATCACCACCCCCTCGGCCAAACCCGCCACGAGGGATCGCGCACGATCGCGCTCGCCCGTCACCGTTCCGAGCAGGCTCTCGATGCGATCAGCCATGGAGTTGAGGCCGCCGGCCAGCATGGCCACCTCGCGCGGCGATGCCTCGGGTGCCCGTGCCGACATATCGCCCGACGACAGCGCCGCCGCCGTGCGTGCGACGCGCCCGATGCGGCGACCGAGCGCGCGCGAGAGGGCGAGGCCCATCAGTGATGCCAAAAGAAGCACCGTGATGACGGCAAGGATGATACGGCGCTGCAGTACCGCGATCTCCGCCGTGGGCTTAGGCACCGGCACGGCCACCTCGAGCACGCCGAACTGAGCGCCGGCATGCGTCACGCCAACCGCCGAGAAGATGATTCGCGAGCCGTCCGGCTGCTCGGCCACGCGCGGCCGTACCGGCTCGCCGGGATCGGTCGCCTGCAAGGCCTTGGCCTCGGGCCCGAAGTCGGTGGGGTCGAATGCGTTGGTGAGCGATGCGCTGCCCGCGGAGTAGGTAAACACCCCTTGGGAATCCACGAGGCGCGCAGCACCGTGCACCTCGGACGCCGCCCGGGTCGTGTAGTCCATGGCGTCAGCTTCGGTGAATGACAGGCCAGTTCCGGTGTCTGCCGAGAGGGTCTTCAGTGAGTTGGTGGTGGCCAGCGCAACCCGGTCGGTCGCGGCCGATACCACGCTCGACTCGAGGGTGGGCAGCAGCACCAGCAGCACCAGCAGGCTGGCCACCGTGCCCATGGCGGTAAATGACCCGATGAGCCACGTCTGCAGGCCTGTGCGGCCTCGGGCGCGCAGGCCCTGCGATGGGGCCGCCGAGGTCACCCCGCCGGCCCATCCTCCCGGCCGAATGCGTAGCCCACGCCGCGCACCGTGCGCACGATCACCGGGTTGGCGGGGTCACGCTCCACCTTCTGGCGCAGGTGGCGCACGTGCACGTCCACGCTTCGCACGTCGCCGTAGAAGGATCCCTTCCACAGATGGTCCATCAACTCCTCGCGAGTGAAGACCCGGCGCCGCGACTTGAGCAACTTGAGCAGGATCTCGAACTCGGAGTATGTGAGGTTGACCGACTCACCATCACGCATCACCGTGCGGGCTGCCGGGTCCACGGACAGATCGCCCACGGTGATCGGGGCCTCTGTGGTCATGGTCGTGCCGACCCGTGCGCGGCGCAGGTTGGCCTTGACCCGCGACACCAACTCGCGTGGCGAAAAGGGCTTGGTGACGTAGTCGTCCGCGCCCATCTCGAGGCCCAGCACCTTGTCCACCTCATCGCTACGTGCCGAAAGCATGATGATGGGCACGTTGCGATGGGCACGAATGCGGCGGCACACCTCCAAGCCGTCAATTCCGGGCAGCATCAGGTCGAGTACCACGAGGTCAATGGTCTGCGTCTCCACGATGTCCAGCGCATCGTCGCCACGGCTGGCCGACACCACCTCGAAGCCGCCCTCGGAGAGCGCGTACTCCACGATTGTGCGGATGGACTTCTCGTCGTCAACCACGAGTACGCGCTCAGCCATGCAAGATGCTCCTCGCGGGGAATCAGGACGGTACGCAGCGATCGTATCTCCCTAACCCGCTCCTAATGAAGGCCGGGTACAAACCCCGGCGTACCGACGATCCACCGATCCCGGAGACGGAGACATGCAGGACGACACCCAGCCGAACCCGCCCGCGCAGCCCACGCAGGGAATCGCGAAGAAGATCGCCATGCTCGCCGTGCCAGCCGTGGTGAGTGCTGGCGTCGCGCTGGGAGTGCTGGGTGTCACGGGCAATCTGAGCGATGGCACCACCACGGTGGTGCGCGGCGAGGGAACTGCGCTCATCACGGCATCTGCGCCAGGGGCAGCAGCCCAAGTGGCCGAGGTCCCGGTGTCCGCCACAGACCTCTCCGTGCAGGAGTTAGTCAAACGTGAGTCACCAGCAGTGGTGCTCATTAGTAACGAGACCTCGCGAGGTGGCAGTCTCGGCTCAGGATTTCTCATCGACACGGCCGGGCACATCATCACCAACGCCCACGTGATGGATGGGGCCACCAAAACCACCGTGACCTTCCAGGATGGCACTGAAAAACGGGGGACGGTTCTGGGTGTGGACACGAGCACGGACGTGGCCGTTCTGAAGATTGATCAGGTGCCCGCGGGCGTCACCCCGGTGTCGCTGGGCAAGAGCGGCAGCCTCACGGTGGGGCAGGACGTGGTGGCCATCGGCAACCCATACGGCTATTCCGGCACTGCGACCACCGGAATCGTGTCGGCGCTCAAGCGCACCATCGCGTCACCGAGTGACTTCCCCATTCAGAATGCCATCCAGACCGATGCCGCCATCAACCAGGGCAACTCCGGTGGCCCCCTGTTCGATCGCGCGGGCCGGGTCATCGGCATCAACTCACAGATCGCCAGCGAGAATGGTGGCAACGTGGGGATCGGCTTTGCGGTGCCCATTGACACCGTGCGTCCCATCGTCAACTCGATCATCGCCTCAGGCAAGGCGCAGCATGCGTGGATCGGCATCCAGGGGGGCGAGCTCACACCTGCCCTTGCCCAGAAGTTGGGCCTTGGCACTCGGCGCGGCGTGCTGGTGCTGAGCCTCGACCCGCGGGGGCCCGCCAAGAAGGGTGGCCTCAAGGCCACTGGCAATGCGACGGCAAGCGTGCCCACGGGCGCCGACCTGATCGTCGCCATCAACGGCACGCCGGTCGCCGACATGGCCGACGTGGCCGAGGCAGTAGCCAGCCGCAAGGTGGGTGACCAGATCACGGTGACGATCCTGCGTAACGGCACATCACAGACCGTGACGCTCACGCTGAAGGATCGCCCCGCGGACATCGGGGTGAAGTAGGCGGGCTGGCCTATGCTGGACCGCGTGAGCGCATCACCCGCTATCCGCCCGGCATCGGCCCGCGACGCGGGGGCCATCGGCGCCATCTACGACCAGGCCATCGCCACCGGCGTCGCCACGTTTGCCACTGGGCCGCACGCTGCGAACGAGCGCGTGGCGTGGCTTAAGGCGCGTGGCCCACGTGCACCCGTGTGGGTTCTTGACGATGAGGACATGGTGCTCGGGTGGTCGGCGCTCGCGCCGTTCTCGCACCGCCCCTGGTACGACGGCGTGGCCGAGTACACCGTGTACATGGCGGCGAGCGCCATGGGCCGCGGGCTCGGCGGGCGCATGCTCGACGCGCTCATTGCCGAGGCGCCCGGCTTGGGGTACTGGAAACTCGTGGGAATGATCGTCGAGGGCAACGCGGGCGGACTCGCATTGGCCACGAGTCGAGGGTTCCGCTCGGTGGGCACCCATCTGGCCCACGGCCGCGTGGACGGGCACTGGCGCGATGTGACGGTGCTGGAACTGCACATCGCGGCTGCGGCATGAGCCCCGACGCCACCACGCAGCATGCGGACATGCGCACCATGTTCCGCTCCATGATCCTCATCCGCCGGTTCGAGGAACGCGCCTCCGAGGAGTACATGGCTGGCCGCATCGGCGGGTTTCTGCACCTGGCCATCGGCGAAGAGGCGGCTGTGGTGGGCACCGTCACGGCCCTGCGCCCAGATGACCCGCTCACCTCCACCTACCGCGAGCACGGCCAGGCGCTCGCACGTGGCACCGATCCCCGCGCGGTGATGGCCGAACTACTGGGCAAGTCCACCGGGCTGTGTGGTGGGCGCGGCGGATCAATGCACCTGATGGACAAGGAGCGGGCCTTCTACGGCGGCTACGGCATCGTGGGTGGCTCGATCCCCCTCGGCTTGGGGCTGGCCTACGCGATTCGTTACCGCGGTGGCGACCAAGTGGCGGTGACCATGTTCGGTGACGGCGCCACCAATCAGGGCGTCGTGGCCGAATGTTTCAACATGGCGGGCCTGTGGGATCTTCCCATCGTGTTCCTCATCCTCAACAACCAATACGGCATGGGCACGTCGCTGGAACGTTCCGCAGCCGAGGCGGACCTGTACACGCGGGCCGAGGCCTACGGCATCCCCGCTTGGAAGGTGGACGGCATGGATGTGCTGGCCGTACGCGATGCCGTTACCGAGGCCGCACGCATCGCCCGCGAGGAGCGCAACCCGGCGTGCGTGGAACTGTTGGCCTACCGCTACCGCGGGCACTCCATGAGTGACCCCGACACCGTGCGCGACGCCGACGAGAAGGAGCGCTGGCGCGCGCGCGACCCGCTGATCACCTTCGAGCGCGTGCTGCTGGGGGAGGCCATCATGACCGCAGACGAGATCGCCACCATGAAAGATGAGGTGCAGGTGGTGGTGGATGATGCCGCCGCCTTCGCCGAGGAGAGCCCCGAGGTGCCGGTGTCCGATCTGGCCGATGGCGTGTACGCGCATCCCTGGAACGACAACCCACGCGGCGGCGTGTTGATGCCATGAGCACCGCCGCCGCAAAGCCCGTGTCCTACCGTGACGCGCTGAATCAAGCGCTGCGCGAAGAATTGGCGCGCGACCCCGACGTATTCCTGCTGGGCGAGGACATCGGCCGCTTCGATGGTGCCTTCAAGGTCACCCGTGGACTGCTCGAGGAATTCGGCGAAGCGCGTGTGGTGGACACCCCCATCAGCGAAGCAGGATTCACCGGGCTGGCCATCGGCGCCGCCATGGCCGGGCTGCGCCCCGTGGTGGAGATCATGACCGTCAACTTCGTGATCTTGGCCCTGGATCAGATCGTCAACAACGCCGCGAAGATCCACTACATGTTCGGCGGCCAGGCCTCGGTGCCCATCGTGCTGCGCATGCCGGGCGGAGGTGGACACCAGCTGGCCGCGCAGCACTCGCAGACACTGGATGCCTGGCTCGCGCACGTGCCCGGGCTGAAGGTGGTGTGCCCGTCCACCCCGGAGGATGCCAAGGGCCTCCTGAAGACGGCCATTCGCGACGACGATCCGGTCATCTTCCTCGAGAACGAGGGGCTCTACGGTAAGAAGGGGCCGGTTGGCGGCCCCGACGACCTCATCCCGTTCGGACAGGCAGTGGTGCGACGCCCCGGCACGCACTGCACGGTGATCGCCCACTCGCGCATGGTCTGGGTGGCGCTGCAGGCGGCGGAAGAACTGGCCGCGCATGGTGTGGAGGCAGAGGTGATTGACCCGCGCACGCTTCGGCCGCTGGATCTAGAGACGCTGGCCAACAGCGTGCGGCGCACCGGTCACGCAGTGATCGTGGACGAGGGCTGGCCCGAGTACGGCATCAGCGCAGGGCTGGCCACCCACCTGTACGAGGCATGCTTCGACTGGCTCGATGCCCCCATCGGGCGCGTCAACTGCGCTGACGTGCCCATGCCGTACGCGAAGAACCTCGAGCAGGCGGCACTGCCCACGCCAAGCGACGTAGTGGCAGCCGTGCTGGCGAACATCGGGCGGAGAGTGGCCTGATGCCCGAAATGCTCATGCCGAAGTTGTCGGACACCATGGAGGAGGGCACGATCCTCCGTTGGATGAAGGCTGACGGCGACATGGTGGCCAAGGGCGAGCCCCTCGTGGAAATTGAGACCGACAAGGCCACGATGACCGTCGAGGCTCCTGCCAACGGGGTACTCGTGATCCTTGCCCAAGAGGGTGACACCTTGGACATCGGGATACCGATCGCGGCGATCGGCGAGGCTCCGGCGCCCGGCACCGCACCCGACGGACCCGCCGAGCAGTCAGTGATCACCGGAATCCCGACGACCGATGACGGCACGGGCCACGTCATCGCCAGGGCACCGCACGTGTCCACCCACGACGCCGACGAGCGCATCAAGGCGTCGCCCTTGGCCCGCAACATCGCGGCCCGGGCTGATCTGGATCTGGCTGCTGTCACCGGAACGGGCCCCGGCGGCCGGATCGTGAAGCACGACGTCGAAGCGGCCCTCGGAGGGGATACGCCGCCGCTCGCTCCGGCGGCCCCCACCACCCCCACCGCCGCGCGTGCTGCGCCGGTGCCGCCGCAGGTGCCCACATCCACCCCCACCAGCGACTGGCCCGCCGGACGTCGCACACCGCTGACCAAGTTGCAGATGACCATCGCGCGACGCATGACCGAGGCCCACGCGGTGCCCGACTTCACCCTTGAGCGCGATGTGGACACCACCGCCCTCGCAGCCGCGCGGGCCGACCTGCGCGTCGCGCTACCAGAGGACCAGCGCCCGAGCGTGAACGACATGGTGGTGCGCGCGGTCGCGATCGCGGTACGCGAGCGCCCCGACATGGCGTCGCGCCTCGAGGGCAAAGAACTGGTGGTGCCCGATGGGGTGGACGTGGGCGTGGCCGTCTCGATTCCCGGAGGGCTCATCGTGCCGGTGCTCAGGGGTGCTGATCGCAAGACCGTGCCGCAGATCGCCGCCGAGGTGCGCGATCTGGTGAGACGCGGCCGCGCCGGCGCGCTGCACCTAGACGAGTTGGAGGGATCCGCCATCTCGGTGACCAATCTGGGCATGTTCGGCATTGACCGCTTCCACGCGGTCATCAACGCGCCCGAGTCGGCCATCTTGGCCGTGGGTCGGGCGGTGGAGCGGCCGGTGGTGGTGGACGGCCACGTGGTGGTGCGCGATGTCATGACGCTGTCGCTCTCGGTCGACCACCGCGTGGTCTACGGCGCCGAAGCCGCCACCTTCCTGGGGCGCGTGGCCGAGTTGCTTGAGCACCCCGCGGCGCTGCTGGTGTGAGCACGCCCGCGCTGGTGGTGCGCACCCCACGGATGGGGTACGTCGAGGCATGGGATGCGCAGCGGCGCCTCGCCGATCAGGTGCGCGTGGGCGACCTGCCCACCGTCATCTGGCTACTGGAGCACGACCCGGTCTACACCTACGGCAGGCACGGCACCCGCCAGGACCTCTTCATCGAGGATGCGGTGCTGGCTGCTCTGGGTGCCACGTGCGTGGCCACCGACCGGGGCGGGCAGATGACCTGGCACGGTCCCGGGCAGACCACCGGCTACGTCATCACCAACCTGCGGGGTGGTCGTGGCGTGCGTCGCTTTGTCGAAGTGCTGGTGGATGCCATGACCGATGCCACCGGCCTCGCTGGGGCGGATGCTGACCACACGCGCATGGGCACATACATGGATGGCCGCAAGGTGGGCAGCGTCGGCATCCGCGTGACGGAGGGCGTGACCATGCATGGCATCGGCCTGAACCGGGATGCCGACCTCGAGTGGTTCCGCATCATGTCGGCCTGCGGCGCACCGGACGTGTCGAGCACCACAATTGCGGCCGAGGCCGGCGACCCCGCACGAGTGCACGTGGAGGATGCCTTCATCGCTGCCCTCGCCGACCGGCTCGACCTTCAACCGACCGAGGGTCCGCTGCCGGTCTAGGCGTCCGCCAAAGCGGGGTGGGCCCACAGCCGCGTTCGCAACGTGTGAGGGTAGGACAGCTAGGGCAGCAACCGCTCCCACGCCACCAGCGCCCGGCCCATCAGCGCCGCGTCCTCGGGATCCACACCCAGCTCGCGCGCCAGGTCGTCGAGGTCATCGGGAGACAGTTCAGACGGTTCGGCGTCAGGTCGGGCCGCGCGGAGGAGCTCCGCCAGCGCCTCCGGGTCGCACATCATGGGGTGAGGTTGACGGCCGCGGCGAGGGCAAGGATGCCGACAATCACGCCATATCCGGTGTACGACTCGAGCAACAGGACGATGGCGAGCAGCAACAACATGACGGACAGGCCGATCCAGAAGCCCGCGGTGATGCCCTTGGCGCCAAAGCCCCACCCGCCAACGGGAGGGCCCGACGGCATACGTCGCCGTGCATTGTCTGGGTCAGGGGACACACCGGTACCTTACCGTCGGGCGCGGGCGGGGCGACACGCCACCCGTACTCCCATCGCGCCTTGGCGAGCGGCACGGTACCCTCACTCTTCGTTCATCACCCCGAATCAGCAGGAGATCACCAGATGGCTCTCGAGATCGGCACAGAGGCACCCGACTTCACGCTTGTAGGCAGCGACGGCGAGGAGGTCACCCTTTCATCATTCCGCGGCACTCCCGTATACCTCAACTTCCACCCCCTCGCCTTCTCACCCGTGTGCACGGACTGGTTCACCGCGATCGCTGCCGACGGCAGCGCCTACGAGGGCGCCGTGGTCATTGCGGTCAGCGTTGACAGCAAGTGGGGGCTGGCCGCCTTCAAGGAGCACATGAAGGCAAACAACGTGCGCTTTCTCGCGGACTTCCACCCCCGGGGCAACGTCGCGAAGCTGTACGACGTGTATCTGGAGCACGCCGGTGTCTCAGGTCGCGCGACGTACGTGATTGATGCCAACGGCATCATTGTGGACGTTGATCAGGTGGCCCCGCTCGAGACGCCAGACGCCGACCGCCTGGTCGCGGCGCTCGGCGCGTGCAAGGTCTAGTGCCCCGAGTCATAAATTACGTGGCAGTTCCCGGCCGCATACGAACTTACGACTCGGGGCACTAGGCACCGGCATGTTCCTGCTGCTGGGGCGGTACCTCAAGCCCGTGGACGATGTGGACGTGTACCTCGACGCGCATCGTGCGTGGGTGCGCGAGCACGCCGAGCTGGGCGTGTTCATCGCCGCCGGGCGCGAGCTACCGCTGCAGGGCGGCCTGCTGGTAGCGGTGGGCGTTACGCGTGAGGCCGTGAACGCCATCATCGCGAAGGACCCGTTCATCATGGGGGGTGTGGCCGAATACGACGTGCGCGAGTACGACGTGGTGCTGGCAGCACCGGGGGCCGAGGCGCTGCAGGGCTGAGCCCTGCAGCAGGGTCAAATGTATGGGTCCTGTGAGTGTTCTGCGAGAACTTGACTAATACGCAACACCTGCTGACCCGGGCGAATACGGTCACCCCCATGAACGCGCGCCCCCGCCCCGCAAACCGTCGCATCGCTGCCGCTCTGGTCGGCAGTGCCGCCATCCTCGGTGGCCTGATGACCGCGTCCATCGCAACCTCCGCGCCCGGCGCAGACACCCCGCAGATCGTGTTCATCGATCCCGCGGCATCCCTGGCCGCCAAGGTGCGTGCCGAGCAGCGCCGGGGCAACGAGGTGGACGCCGTCATCAACTCCATCGGCGAGGGGTTTGTTGCCAACCTCGATGCCGCCGACGTGGCACGCCTTCGCCGTGACCCATCGGTGCTGATGATCGAGCCGAGCCGCCCCGTGCACGCCAGCGGCGGAGTCACCGCCGCTCAGGCAAATGCGCTATCCGACGGTGCGCCCCCGGTGGGCAAGTTCTCCAGCCCGGTCAACGACCCATTCGCGATGGCTGAGGGTGTCACTGGCGTCACGGGCAGCGTCACGGGCACCACGGTGGGCGCCACGCACGAGACCAGTGAGCCAAGCCATGGCGCGGGGTCGCACGCATCGGTGTGGTACCGCTGGACCGCTCCCGAGTCGGGCATCCTGCGGGTGAACACCCGTGGGTCGTCGTTCGACACCCTGCTGGGTGCCTACACCGGCACGTCCGTGGATGGACTCACGCTCCTAGCCACCAACGACGACGCCGACGCCGACGGCAGCCTGTGGAGCAGCATCTCCATCGGTGTGACCGCTGGCACCACCTACGCGTTTGCCGTGGATGGCTACGGCGGCTGGACCGGCGCCACCAACCTGTCGTGGGCCCTCAACACGACCCTGCCACCCGCGCCCACCGTTCCGAATGACCTATTCAGCGATGCCCAGGTGATCACCGGTGAGACGGGATCGGTCACGGGCGCCACCGTGGGCGCCAAAAGCGAGGCCGACGAGCCCATCCACGGCGGATGGGGTGGTCGCGCGTCCATTTGGTACCGCTGGACCGCACCCTCCACCGGCACACTTCGCCTCACCACCCGCGGGTCGTCGTTCGACACCCTGCTGGCCGCATACACCGGTGATGCGGTGGGCGCGCTCACACAGCGTGCCGCCAACGACGACGCTGACGGATCCCGCACCAGCGTGGTCACCTTCCCAGTAACGAGCGGCACCAGGTATTCCATCGCCGTGGATGGCTACGGTGGCCTGACCGGCACTACCGTGGTGGCCTGGAGCCTGAGCATCCCGACCCCGCCGGTGGTGCCCACGGCCCCCACCAACCCGTACGGCACGGCGGGGGATACACGCATCACCGCACGTTGGAACACCCCGGCGTCTGATGGGCACAGCGCCATCACCAACTACACCGCCACCGCATCGCCGAGCGGGGCCACCTGCAGCACGCAGGGCGCACTCGCCTGTGTCATCAACGACCTGAGTAACGGCACCCCGTACACCGTGAGCGTAACGGCCAGCAACTCGGTGGGCGCCGGCCCCGCGTCGGCTGACTCCGCACCCATCACCCCGATCGCCGGTGCCACACCGCCGCCCACCTTCGGCCCCGGAGTACCGATCAGCCGCACTGCGGCAACGTGGGGTCTCGATCGCATTGATCAGACCGCGCGTGAGCTTGACGGCCGTATCTCCACTCCGCTCGACGGCGCGGGTGTCACGGCCTACATCATTGACACCGGCGTGCGATCAGACCACACCGAGATGTTGGGTCGCGTGCAGTCGGGATTCTCGGCCGTGAATGACGGCCGTGGCACCGATGACTGCAATGGACACGGCACGCACGTGGCGGGCACCGTGGCCGGTACCAACTACGGGGTGGCGCCCGCAGCAGCCATCGTGCCCATTCGGGTGCTCAGCTGCACTGGGTCGGGTAGCACCGCCGGCGTGATCGCTGGCATTGACTGGGCCGTGAACAACCACCAGGCCGGCGCACCCGCCGTGGCCAACATGAGCCTTGGAGGCGGGTACTCACCGGCCCTCAATGCGGCCGTTGCCGCCGGAGTTGCCGACGGCATCACCTTCGCGGTGGCTGCCGGCAACGAAGCCGCCAACGCCTGCTTTGTGTCACCGGCGGCCGAGCCCTCGGCCCTCACCGTGGGTGCGAGCACCAGCGGCGACGCCCGGGCGAACTTCTCCAACTACGGCACTTGCTTGGACATCTTCGCGCCGGGTCTCGGAATCACGTCCTCGTACAACACGTCGTCGACCGCCACGGCAACGCTGTCGGGTACCTCGATGGCATCGCCGCACGTGGCCGGTGCCGCGGCGCTACTGCTGTCGGGCACACCATCTGCCACCCCGAGTCAGGTGGCCACAACCCTCACCAGCGCGGCAACGGCAGGCGTCATCACTGACGCCGTCGAGGGGTCGCCCAACCTACTACTGAACGCAGCCATGACAATGGCGCTCGCGCCTGCGCCTGCGCCTGCGCCTGCGCCTGCGCCTGCGCCTGCACCCGCGCCCGGGCCCGGGCCTGCGCCTGTGGCGAATACGCCAGCAGCACCCACATCGGCGCCAAGCACGACGCCGGCGGTACCCACCACACCGCAAACCCGCCCAACCCCCGGGCAGGGTTCATCATCAACAGCGGCCTCGCCCCCGCGGACACCGACCCTGGTGGGTGTCACACGCGCCGGGTCATGGTTGTGGCTGAACGTTTGTGCAAAGGGCGCCACCGGCTATCAGGTATTCGCCAACGGCACGCTGATCGCCCGAACAACCTCGGGTCGGGCGACCAGCCGCAGCAAGGCCACCAAGAAGGGGGCCACCATCCGCTGCCGCTCCAAGGCCACGAAGAGGGGGGGGATCACCTTCCGCGTTCGCTCCACCAAGGCCACCAAGGCCACCAAGGCCACCAAGAAGGGGGTCACCATCCGCGTTCGCTCCTTCACCCTGAAGGGCGGGGTGTCCTCGCTCTCGAACCCGATCGTGCTGCGTTAGACGAAGACCCCGTGCTTCGAATGTGTTCCGTCACGCGCCAACTCGCACGTGGGGAGCGACGCGGGTCGCCCTCAGGCGGTGGTGTTCGCCAACTGCCCGCAGGCGGCGGCGATATCGGCACCGCGTGATCGCCGAAGCGACGGGTAGAACCCCGCGCGCTCCAGCTCCTCGCGAAACCTGCGAACGCGGTCAGGCGATGAGCCCGTGTACGGCCCGTCCGTGGCGTTGTACTCGATGAGGTTGATGTGGAAGCGGCCATCGCGCAGCAGGTCGGCGAGGCGCTTGGCGTCGGCCACCGAGTCATTGACCTCCTCGAGCATGAGGTACTCGATGAACACCCGGCGGCCCGTGCGGTCACCGTAGCGCCGGCACTGGGCCAGCACGTTGGCGATGGGCCAACGCTTGTTGATGGGCATCAGCCGATCGCGCGTGGCGTCATCGGCCGCATGTAGCGACAGGGCGAGGCGCACCGGAATCTCGAAGTTCATAAGTTCGTCGATGCCCGGCACCCAGCCCGCAGTGCTCACCGCGATCTGCCGCGCCGCGATGCCGAGGCCATCGGGCGAGTTCATCTCACGGATGGCGGCGAACACCGCCTCGGTGTTCTGCATCGGCTCGCCCATGCCCATGAACACCACGTTGCTCACCCGGGCATCGGCTTCGCGCGCCACATCCGAGGCCAGCCACGCCTGATCCGCGATCTCGCGCGCGGTCAGATCCCGACCGGGCCCCATCGCACCGGTCGCACAGAACTTGCACCCCAACGCGCAGCCGGCCTGGCTCGACACGCACAGTGTGCGGCGGCCACGGGCGTGCTTGATGAGCACGCTCTCGATGGCCAGACCATCGCTGGTGCGCAGTCGCCACTTGAGGGTGCCGTCACGGCTCTCGAGCACGGTCTCCGGCGTGACGGTCCACAGCGGTACCACCTCGGTCAACTTGTCGCGCAGTGCCTTGGGCAGGGTGGTGACGTCGTCCCACGATCGAATGCCGCTGCGCCGCGCATCCTCCACCTGCTTGATGCGGTACGCGGGCTCGCCCCAGCCCTTGAGAATTGACGAGATGTTGTCGCTCACGTAGATGAGGGTACCGCGATGCGCTCCTCATACGGAATGACCCGCGGAAACATCGTGCGGCCGAACACGATGACCCACAGCGCCAAGAGACCCGCGACGATGCTGAACACCACAAGGGTGTGCGTCAGACCGATGGCCAACGACAGGTACCCCAGCCCCACCGCCGGTACGGTGCCCGCATAGGCACACATGTAGAGCGACGACAACAACTTGCCGCGCTCCTCGAGCGGCACGACCGTGCTGCAGATCACCGTGGCCCCCTGCAGGATCATGCCGTTGAGAAAACCGATGATGCCGGCGGCGACAACCACCAGCAGGGCGCTCCTGCCCACGGCGGCGCCCGCGATGAGCCAGGTGGCTGCTGCCGACGTGCCCAGGCCGATCATCACCGCGTTCCTCGGCCGGATATTGCGCGTAACCAGCGGCGTCATTCCCCCGAGTCCCAACACGAGAAAGCCACACAGGCCGGCAATGGCCACATTGCGCTCGCCGAGTGTCTTGAAGAGATACAGCGGTACCACCGACAGGACCGTGCCCTCCATGAAACTCATGGTGAACGCGGCGGGAGCCAGGAAGCCCGCGAACCCGCGCATCTGCCCCGGGGGCACACCCGCGCGCACTTCGATCTTGAACGGGCGTCGCGGGACGGTCTCCCGGGCGATGATGACGCACCCGAGGCCCACCGCCAGCAGCACCAAGTGCACCTGGAATGGGCGGTGGATGGGGTTGCCCCAGTATTCGGCCACCAAACCCGCCATACCGGGACCGAGGCCAAACCCGAGGCGGAAGAATGCGCCCGCGGCCATGGCGGCAAGGGCGCGCCTCTTGGGCAGTGCATGGTCCACCACGAATGCGGTGCCCACGCCGAGGAACATGCCCACCGCCAGCCCCTGCAGCACCCGTCCCACAAAGAGCATGGACACCGACTCGGTATAGGCGAACACGATGGACCCGGATGCCAGCACCAACATCGCGGGGATGAGCACGCGCTTGCGGCCCACCCGGTCGCTCAGACTGCCCGCCAGCAGCATGGTGGGCACCACCGTTGCGGTGTACGTGGCAAACAGCAACGTCAGCGTGCCGTTGGACAGGTGAAACTGCCCTGCGTAGAGCGGCAGGAGCGGCGTGATGATGCTCGTGCCCATGGTGAACACCAGCAGGGCAACCAACGCGAGATAGGCCCCTCTGGTCACGCCCGATCCCCGGAGCCCGACACGTCGGTGCCGGACACCATCGGCACGATCCGCGCCCCGGGACCCACCACACGCGGCATGCGCCACGCGGTCGCGATGCTCACAAGCAGTAACGCGGCAGCGACCAGCATGGCGTGCTGCATTCCGTATGCAGCATCGGTGCGCAGGGCAGGTGGAAGCAGGGCACCTTCGGCCGCGAGGGACGAAGGCAAGGACATCGCGAGCACCGTACCGAGGAGCGCAGCGCCCAGGGCACCACCGGAGTAGCGGGAGACGTTCGGGAGCGCTGCCGCCACGCCCAGACGTTCACGGGGTGCCTCATGAATGGCCGTGGTGATAACCGGGGCCGTGACGGCCGCCAGCCCGATGCCCGTCAGGAGGAGCCCCGGCACCATCCACGCATACGACTCAGCCAGAGCACCGAACGCCAGTACCACCGCACCGATGAATGCCGTGGCCGTGGCGAATCGCACCACCACGTCACTGCCGTACCGCGACATGAGCCGACCGGATGCGGGCGCGGCGATCATGAAACAGGCCGCCACGGGTGTGATCGCCAACGACATCCGCACATTCTCGTACCCAAGTACCGACGCGAAGTAGAAGGGCAGCAGCAGCAGGGTGCCGAACATCGCGGCCCCCACCAAGAAGCCGGTGGCGTTGGCATTGCGCACGGTGGCCCGGCGCAGCAGCGACAGGTCAAGCATGGGATTGGTAACGCTGTGCTCGCGCCACACAAACACGATGAGAAAAGCGACGCCAATAAGGCTGACCACGAAGGTCTTGGGTGCCAGCCAGCCCCAATGTGACGCCTGCGAGAAGGCAGTGACCAGAGGGAACAGGCCGAGTGCCAGCAACGCGGCACCGGGCAGGTCGAACGGCTCCTTGCGCTGCGGGGGGCGCTCGCGCATGACGAACGCGGCGCCCACGAGCACTACCACGGCCATGACCGGCGTGAACCAAAACACGCTTCGCCATCCCCAGATGCCCATCAGCACGCCGGCGAGGTTCAGGGCCAGTACCGGTGCCACGGCCATCACACCGGACAGGGCACCGAGGGCGAGGGCGCGCTTCGCGGGCGGAAAGAGAATGGCGGCATAGGCGAACGCGGTCGGCGCCATGGCCGATGCACCCACACCCTGCAGAATGCGGCCGATCACGAGAACCGGCTCGCTCCATGCCAAGGCACAGAACACCGAGGCGGCGACCATCACGAGGATGCCGGCCACCCACACACGGCGGCGCCCGTAGAGGTCACCCGCGCGGCCGGCGATCGGGAGCAACACCGCCTGAGTGACGAGGTACCCCGTGGCCACCCATCCCGTGCCGGCAACGCCCGAATTGAAGTCCTGCGATATGGACGGCAGCGCGATGTTGACGATGGTGATGTTGAGGACCTGAAGCATCATGCCGCCAGCCACCACGGCCATGGCCATCCATCGCCACCGCGGGTGCTGCCGAAGCCGCGCGCGGGCGCGAACGAGGGCAGGAGGTCGGGGCATGCGCATAACGGCTGGACCGTATACCCCCCTCGGGCTGGGTCCGCCGCCAGCAGAGAGGGTTCCGCTCGCTACGCTGTCGGCGTGGCAAAAAAGCAACGCCGACGCGTCGTCGAGCCGATTCGTCTGGCCGACCGGGACCTGCTGTGGGACTACCCGCGGCTCTCCGGGCTGTACGGCGGCGTGCTGTTTGGGGTGTCGGCTGCGCTGCTCGTACTGTCGGCGGTCCTCGAAGCCACATCGGAGGATGGTTGGTCGTGGGTGTGGCTCGGAGTGGTCATCGCTATCGCCGGCATCACCGGCCTCATCTTCCTGCCGCTTCTCAGCGTGTGGCTGCGCCGCAGCGGCCTTGCGTCCATCCGCCTTCCGGATGCGCAGCAGGTGGATGGATCACGGCTGCTTGAGGCGGGCCCACGCGACTGGCGCAACTGGGGCATCTTGGCGTCGCTCGTGATGTTCGTCGCATCGGCGTTCATGCTGGTGTTCCTCGTTGCCGTGCTGGGGCGGGGCGGCATGGCCGAGGGAGTGGTCATCGGTGTGCTGGCGGCCTGGGGCGTGGTGACCATGGCCGACGGCCAGAAGATCCTGGCCGCCCAGGTGGAGGAAGGACGCCAGTACTTTGCCGCAGGCCAGCGTCCCACCGGTGCGGGCAACCGTCTGGTGTTCATGACCCGCAAGTCGTGAGGGCGCGCCGGGCTACTTCTGGCGGTGCAGATCGCGGAACAGGCGCTCGGGCCGCTCCGCGTACAACGTGGTGAATCCGCAATCCACGCAGGTCTGCGCGCGTATGGCGCTCACCCGTCCCGACGCCATCCCCGACCGACGACGCTTGAGGGAGACGATCCCCGACACGACGGTGTGTTCGACGGCTCCACCACACTCGCTACACGTTGCGCTCATGCTGGTATTCTATCCTGCCTATACCGGGAGGGGGTATACGTGACAGCAGGTGATGTCAACGAGGTGATCATCATCGGAAGTGGCCCCGCGGGGCTCACCGCCGCCATCTACGCGGCGCGGGCGGGGCTGGAGCCGCTCGTGATTGAGGGCTACGGCGCGGGTGGTCAGTTGATGATCACCACGGACGTAGAGAACTACCCCGGGTTTCCGGAGGGCGTGCAGGGGCCGGACATGATGATGCTGTTTCGGCAGCAGGCCGAGCGGTTCGGCACGCGGTTCATCACCGCGGACGTGTCAAAGGTGGACTTCTCGCATCGCCCCTTCCGCGTATGGGTGAATGCCGATGAGCACGTGGGCAATTCAGTCATCATCAGCACCGGAGCGTCGGCGCAATGGCTGGGGCTTGACGGCGAGACGCGACTACGCGGCAAGGGCGTGTCGTCCTGCGCCACCTGCGACGGGTTCTTCTTCAAGGACAAGCCCGTGGTGGTGGTGGGTGGTGGCGACACCGCGATGGAGGAGGCCCTGTTCCTCACGCGCATGTGTGAGACGGTCACCGTGGTGCATCGTCGCGACGCATTCCGGGCGTCGGCGATCATGGTGGAACGCCTGCTCGCGAACCCAAAGATCAACGTGGTGTGGAATGCCGTGGTGGTGGACGTCGAGGGCGAGAGCGTCGTGGAGGGCGTCCGCGTGGAGGACGTGAACACCGGCGCGCAGTCGATCATCCCCGCCGCCGCCATGTTCGTGGCCATCGGCCACCTGCCCAACACCGAGCTGTTCCAGGGCATCCTCGATGCCGATGGCGAGGGGTACCTCCTTACCGATGGCTGCGCCACCAACGTCGAGGGCGTCTTCGCCTGCGGCGACGTGCAGGACGCGGTGTATCGCCAGGCCGTCACCGCCGCCGGCAGCGGCTGCATGGCGGCCATTGACGCCGAGCGCTGGCTTGAGGCCACCGCGCACTCAGCCACCGCAGCCACCGCAGCCAACGACACCACCCACTAGCGAGGAGCAGGCATGCCCGACGTCATCGAGGTCACCAGCGATACATTCCAGGGCCTCGTGCTTGAGAGCGAGAAGCCCGTATTGGTGGATTTCTGGGCCCCGTGGTGCGGCCCGTGCCGCATGCTCGGCCCCGTCATTGACGAGATCGCCGCCGACCGCACCGACATCGTGGTGGCCAAGGTCAACGTGGATGACGCACCCGACATCGCACAGCGCTACGGAATCCAAGGCATCCCCTTCATCGGCCTGTTTGAGGGCGGCCAGCTGACGAAGAACGCCGTGGGTGCCATGCCGCGTGCCGGTATCGAGCAAGCGCTCGGGCTGTCGTAGGCCATGCCCACCTACGACCTCACCTGCGACGCGTGCGCGATCGAGTTCGAGGTGTTTCGGCAGGGTTTCCTGCGCGACGAGGACCGATCGTGCCCAGAGTGCGGGGCCACGGCCACGCAGCGCATCACTGGGTTCGTGACCTCCCGTAAGGCCCGCGTCGCGGCCGTGGGCACACCCGCGAGTGGTGGCGGCCACGCGCACGGCTGCGGCTGCGGCCACAACCACTAGACCCCGGGCATGGCAACCGCCGCATCCACACCTCCCACCCGCGATCAGATCATGGTGCGGCTACGCCGTGCCGAGGGCCAGCTGCGCGGCGTGCAGCGCATGCTCCACGAGGGCTCGCCATGCGATGACGTCTTGGTGCAGCTGGCGGCCGTAACCGCCGCGCTTGACCAAGTGGGCCTGCACCTGATCGGCGAAAGGTTGCGTGCGTGCACGCGTGCCGACGGGGAGATCTGTGCCGACGAGCTGGAGCGCAGCGTGGCCACGCTCATGCGCCACGCACGCATCGGCCGCTAGATGCTGTAGCCACACACCTGCGCCCAGCCTTGGCGACCGAGTAGATCCACGTGGCGAACCGCAGTGATCTTCCCCTGAAAGAGTTGACACGGGTTTCTGGAATCCTTCGGCGCGCAAGAGGATCGGGACGCCCGTGAGGACGCCCGCGCCGCGCCTATTCATGAATCTGGGCCTGAGCGGGCTGGCACGATCCGGCATCTCCCACGGTACTTGTTTACTGTGAGCACATGGGCGTCATGGGCCGTGGCCACCAGTACGCCAAAGTGAGTCAGCACCGATGGGTGCTCCTCCCCGAACCTACGGAGGTGCCGGGGTGAGCGAGAGCACCAGCGGGCCGGACGCCTACTGCAGGACGACCATCTGGGCCGGCCGATCGAGGCCACGCTGACGGCAAGTGCGGAGTCGTCGTCTGGGCAGGCCGGGGCGGGGCTCGCAACCCCGTCGGCGATGGCCCGATGAACGGTGCTCTGGTGGGCATCACCGCGGTCCGGCGGGCCAATGAGCAAGCGGCCCTCGTGCGATCTCTCGGGGGTGTGCCACGGCATGGTCCGAGCATCGACATCGACGTCCCGGCGCCGGACGGTGTACTCCGCGAGATCCTGCGCGATGTGCTCGCCACGCCCCTCGACACGGCCGTGTTCGTGACCGGGGTCGGGGCTCGTCACATGCTCGGCGCCGCGACGCGCGAGGGCATGATCGAGCCGGTGCTCGCCGCGCTGCGGGCCGCCCGCGTCATCGCGAGGAGCCCCAAGCCGCGGCGCGTCCTGCGCGAGTACGCCATCCCCATTCACTGGATTTCCATCCCCTCGGAGAGCCGCGTCATCCGGGACGCCCTCCTCGCGGAGCCCCTCGCCGGCCGGCGGATCCTGGTGCAGTGCGCTGGCGCGTTTCCCGATGTCATGATCGCGCCGCTGCGGGCGGCGGGAGCCGATGTGGTGGAGGCCCACCCCTACGAGATCGACATCCCGTCCGACGGGCGCGCGGCCGTCGCTCTCGCCGAGGACGCCGTCGCGGGGCGGCTCGACGCGCTCACCTTCACCAGCGTCCAAGCCGTGTACGGGTTCGTCGCCCTCGCCGAGCGGGCGGGCGTCGACGTCGCGGCGATCGGTGCGGGAGGGGCGCTGATCGTGGCGGTCGGCCCGGTCACCCGGGACGCGCTGCTCGATCACGGGCTGCCCGTCCACGTCGAGCCCGAGACCACTCGCATGGGGGCGATGTTTCACGCCCTCGCGGCCGCGCTCGCGGTGCGGAATCGTTCTCGGCACCCGGATGCCCTCGATCGCTGACATGAGGATCGGCTTCGTCGGCCGGGCAATACACGACGATGCACAGAGTGGCGGGGTCGGGGTCCATCGGGGCCTTTCGGTCAGCGGTGCGGTTCACACCGCCGCGGTTGAGCGAATCGGAGGCTGACAGGGCGGGGGTGGCTGGCTGATGGTCGTCACGTCGGGGGGCCTCAATCGCGAAGGTGCCCGGGGATCTGCAGCAGGGTGGTGATCACCTCGTCGTCACGCTCGGGAGCGGCAGATCGGTCAAGGAGCAACGACGTGAGGCCCGCTGCGCGCGCGCCCTCCACGTCCTCCCGCTGCCGATCGCCCACGTGCAGGGCCTGGTCGGCCGAGATACCCATGGCATCGAGGGTGGTGCGAAAGATGGCCGGGTCAGGCTTTCTGACCCCGACAGCTGCGCTCGCGGTGATCACATCGAATCGGTCGGCGACGCCGAGGTCGGCAAGGCGACGGGGCAGTGTGAAGTCCCAATTGCTGACCACACCCATAACGATGCCCAGGTCGCTAAGCGTGTCGAGCACCGGCACCACGTCGTCGTACAGCCGGAAGCCCATGCACTGCACCAGCAGGTCGGTGGCTAAGGGCGCCGGTGGCGCACCGGGCCCCAGCGCCTGTGCCAGCACGGCTCCGCACTGGGCGCGCAGCGCCCCGAGCCCAGCAGCGTCGCACCCTCTCTGCAGGTGTTCACGGAAGTGGCGCATCTCGACATCGAGGGCGGCGGCGACATGGTGCGTGGGGTACGAGAAGCCGGCATCGGCAAGGAGGTCGGTCAGAATGGGGGCTGGGGGTTCGAGATGGAGAAGGGTGCCCGTGGCGTCGAAGGTGACCGCAGCGATGGGCATCAGACGCCAGACCCAGGCCGGATGCACGGGCATGGGCGGCAAACGCCCACTGCACACCCGGGCAGGGCGTACGGGCATGAGTGGCGAACGCCCACTGGACGAATGGACGGCGACCGAGACAACGTGCACGGGGACTCCACGAGCCCAAGGGTAGGGCGCAACCGGGACAACCGGGCAGATGCCGACCCGGTCCTATACTCGGCGGTCGTGTCCGGATCTGCCGCCACGCTGCCCTCAGGCGCAGCACCGAGTCGCCCCCGTCGCCTCAACGGCCCTGCCCGCGTGGCCGTGGTCGCAGGCGCCGCGGTGGTCATCGCCTGGATTCCGTCATTCATTGCCACCGCCTACACCGTAGAACCCGCGAGCGCCTCTCTGGCCAACCCCGCGCGAGGGTGGGCCTTCCTCTGGGAGTCGGTAACCGCTTCGCGCAACCCCCGTCTCGGCACCGCCGATGCGGCGATGCAGGAGGCGGATCGGGTCTGGGCCGGGCGCCCCGCAGTCGCGGAGGACGTGACGCTCAAGAACATCCCCTCACCGTGGACCATCCCGGTGCCGGCCGGCGGCACGGCGCCGGCGGCAGGCCACGGTGTCGTGACCCCGGTAGATGAACTGCAGTGGTGGGTGCAGGGCCGCGTCAATGGTGGGCCCCAGCAGGTGATCGGCCTACTTGACTACCGCACCGGTCGCGTGGAGTGGGATATTCGTCCGCTGGCCATAACGGAGCCCAGATGATCCCCATTGATCGCATGCGGCGGCGGCGCGAGCAGCGTGAGCGCCATGGGCGCCTGGGGGCCGGACGCATCATTGCTCTAACCGGGGTGTTCCTGATCACCCTCCTCGGCGTCGCTGGCGCGGTCGCCTACCAGTCGGCCACCAATGGCCTAACGGGGCTCGATGAGATCCAGCCCGTCGCCCTTGGACAGAACTCGCAGATCCTCGACCGCAACGGCAAGTCCCTCGGCTACATCGCTGGCGTCACCAACCGCACCGAGTTGCCGTATGCCCGTATTCCAAAGTCGCTGCGTGATGCCACCGTGGCCATTGAGGACAAGCGCTTCTACCAGCACTCGGGTGTGGACTACCTGCGAATGGTCGGCGCCGCGGTGAACAACGCCGGTGGTGGGGGACGCCAAGGTGGCAGCACCATCACCATGCAGCTTGCCAAGAACCTGTACGACCCAAACGCTCCTCGTGACTTCTCGCAGAAGATCAAAGAGGCCTACCTCGCCCAGGCGATCGAGCAGACGTACACGAAGGATCAGATCCTCGCGAAGTACCTCAACGGGGTCTTCTACGGCCAGAACTCGGTGGGCGTACAGGCGGCGGCGCTCACCTACTTCAACAAGCCGGTGTGGGGCATCTCGCTGGTGCAGGCGGCCCTGCTCGCCGGGCTCCCGCAGGCCCCCTCAGCATACGACCCGTTTACAAACCCCACGGGCGCCACCACACGCCGCAACACGGTGCTGGAACAGATGGCGGCTCAGGGGTACATCACTCGGGCCGAGGCCGACGCGGCCACGGCCGAACCGCTCGGGCTGCTCCGGGGATCGTTCTACCAGCGCAAGAAGGAGGGGTACTTCTTCGACTTCGTGCGCCAGCAGCTCATTGACCAATTCGGCGAGCAGCGCGTGCAACAGGGGGGCCTGAAGGTGCGCACCACGATTGACCCTGCCCTTCAGCGCGCGGCCCGGCAGGCGATCGCGCGCAACCTGGGCCAGCCCGACGACCCCGCCGCGGCCATCATCCTGCTGGACGCCCGCACCGGGTACATCCGCGCTATGGCCACCAGCCAAGCGTACGGCGAGGACAGCCAGTTCAACTACACCACTCAAGCCAAGCGGCAAGCAGGGTCCACCTTCAAGACCTTTGTGCTGGCGCGGGCAATTGCGGATGGGGTCAATCCCTACACCACCATCTACGCCAGCCGGCCCATCAAGATCACCGACCCGAAGTGGGGTCCGATCGAGGTAGCGACGTACTCCAAGACCTACGCCGGGCCCACCTCCATCCATGCCGCCACGTTGAAGTCGGACAACTCGGTGTACATCCAAATGACGCTGGACGAGGGCCCGGACCGCGTGGTGAACATCGCGAAGCGCATGGGCGTCCAGACGAACCTTCCGGTCGTGCCCTCCATCGGCCTGGGCTCCGGCGAGGTAAGCCCGCTCGACATGGCGCTGGGATACGCGCCGTTGGCGAACGGCGGCTTTCGCATTGCGCCGATCGCGATCACGGGCCTCGGGGCCAATGCCCCAGCCAACGACCTCGCCACACCCAAGCGCACGCGTGTGTTTTCCGACGGCGTGGCGTACGAGGTCACCCGCATCCTGCGTGACAACGTGCAGTCTGGCACCGGCACCGCTGCCAATCTGGGCATCGCTCAGGCCGGCAAGACCGGCACCACCGACGGCTTCACCGACGCCTGGTTTATCGGGTACACGCCCAAGTATGTGGCCGCGGTATGGATGGGCTACCCCAACGCCGACGGCGTACGCCGGTCGATGACCAACGTGCACGGCATCACCGTCTCCGGCGGGTCGTTCCCCGCACGGATCTGGCGCGACTTCATGAGCGTGGTCACGGCCACCGGCAGCAATCCAGATTGGGGGCTGCCCAAGAACCCGGTGCTCTGGTCGCCATTCTCATCCGACTTCACCAACTCCGCCTCGCAGTACGCGCTGAGCACGGCCAGCAGCACCAAGACGAAGGCCGAGCCCACGACAACATCCACGGTGGGCACCACCACGGCGGTGCCCAAGCCCGACACCATCGTGACCCCTACGCCCGCCCCCGCTTCTACTCCGGAACCGCCACCGCCACCGCCACCGCCACCGCCACCGCCACCGCCACCGCCACCGCCGCCACCACCACCACCGGTGGTCCCCTAACTCTCGCGGGGAAGGCTCCGATCAGCGAGGTGCGGTTGGAACCTCTGTCGGCATTAGCGTGGGTCGTCCGGCTGAATCATGTCCTCGGATCGTGCGATGAGCAGCAGAATTCCGGCCATACCCGCGAGCGCAGCGACGACGATACTGGCCCAAGCTGCCGGCAGCACCGTGACCGACCACTCGCCTTCGAGGGGCGCGGCGGCCCGGCCTGGGCGCTCGGCCACAACCTGAATCACCGTGGCCAGTGCCGCACGAGTCGCCCACGTGATGGCCGTAATGGCGCACACGACCACCAACCCGCCCAGAAGGCGCGCCACACGTGTGCCCGTGGACGGCTGCCACCAAGCCGCCAACAGTCCCGCTGCGACCAACATGCCGCCCGCGACCGGCAGGATCCATGTGACGGCCGTCGCGCCGTATCCCGTAAGCCGGTCCGCACCCGTGGGCACGTCGGCCGAGTACCACGGCAGCGAGGGCAGGATGCACAGCAAGGCGCCACAGCCGATGATCGCGAGGCCCAGCACGCGGGTGCGTGGGTTCATCGCACTGCCGCCGAGTCGGCGCGGCGGAACACCACCACGCCGCCCTGATTCCACACCAGGCGGAAGTCGGGGCGCGAGGCAACGAGGTCGAGTGCCTGCTGGAATCCATGGGCATCGAGGCGGTCATACATGTCGGGTCGCGTCCGATCAACGATGACCCAGTCGGCGTCACCGATCTCGGGGAATACGAGGATGCGTCTGCGCGACGACAGGTGCCCGCCCGGGTTGTTACCCGCCGACACGATCGCGTCGTCAGGAATGAGCGCCGCCGCCTGGTCGAGTGCCGCCGCAGTGGCGGTGCGGTCGTACTGGGCCAGACGCTGGGGGGAGGCCGCTGACAGCGGCCCGAACCAGGGAAGCGGACCCCGGATGACGGTGGCCAGCATGCCCGCCACCACCACGGCGATGGCCATGCCCCCACCCGCCCGTGCGACATTGCCCAGCCACGCGGGGCGACCACCCTGCCGCAGGTTGGACAGCCCCAGAAGCGCCGCAGCAATGAGGTACGGGCTCGGCACGGCCGCGTAGTGGAACTCCACCGAGTAGTTTGGCCACCACTGGGCGAGCATGTTCATGAGGACATCTGGCAGCGCGCAGAGCGCCAGCAGGGGTGCGCGGAGGGGCAAGAAGAGCAGCGGGAGCAGCAGGATGAGCAGATAGGCGATACGGCCCCAACTCCCCAGCGTGACCATCACATCCACCGGGTTCGTGACCGCGCCCACGAGCGCCTTGGCCGGGGTGTCACCAAAGGTGCCATACCGCTGGGCGAATGGTGCGGGTAACCCAGTGCCCGCGGACGGAATGATGACCAAGACGGCGATGGCGGTCCATGCCAGCGCCACCACAGCAATGACCGCACCCACGATACGGCGGCGCTGCCGAACCACGATCCACAGGCCAAGGAGTGCGATGCTGAGCCCGACCTGCTCCTTCGAGAGCAGCGCGAGGGCCACCGTGATGCCCAGCACCCAGTCATTGCGCGCCTCGGCCGCCCAGATGGCGTACATGATCAGTGGCGCAGCGAGTGTGACGGCATGCAGATCGGTCAGCACCGCCCACTGCAGAGGCACGTACAGCAGGTAGGCGGCGGCACCGGCCACGGCGAGGCGGTCATCACCCAGCCACCGGCGGCCCAACCAGAAAGCGGGCAGTGCCCCCGAGGCGACGATGACCGCCTGGGCCACCAGGATGGGGACGGGCGAGGTGGTGAGCCACTGGAGCGGGGTGAACACCACGAGCAGTGGGTCAACATGTGACGCCAGCCGGCTGACCTGCTGCCCGGTCTGGTTCGTGGCCATCAGGAAATCGCCCTGCCCGGTGTTCCAGATGGCCTGGATCATGTTGCCCAGGTCGAAACGGCCCGTCCACCAGGCGTTGTGGCGTGCGACCGCGTGCCACGAGAACACTCCCGCCCACCCCGCAGCCATAAGCCACACGACAAGGCGTGGCCAATCGCGCACTCGGCTCACGTGCGCCCCACCCTGCGACCCCACGCGGCCGCGGCGCCAACGAATACCAACTCCACCGCGATGAGCGCCAGGCGGGACGCCACTGACAGCGCAATGGCCACCTCAGCTGGCACCTGACGTGAGAGCACCAGTGCGAACAGGGCATCACGCACGCCGAGGCCCGACGGCACGATGAACACCAGCATCGAGACGACAAACGCCAACAGGAAGCCGCTGGCCACCCCGATGGGGCTGCCGATGGCGGGGCCACCCATGCCACGAACGAGCGCCCACACGCCCAGTGCAAGCAGCGCGGATGTGACGAGGTACCAGCCCACCATCAGGATGACGCGGCGAACAGGCAACAGCGTGCCGAGGGGCGGTCGCTTGATGCGCCCGAGCAACCATGTGGACGCGGGTCCGAACACGCGGGGATGCAAGAAGAGGCACACAAGCGGCACGCCCAGTACCAGCCACGCCGCGGGCCCGACCGCGCTCGTACTGCCGATGTCGAGCAAGGCGATAACCGCGAGCATGGCGGCGGCGGCGAGGGCAATGACCTGCTCGTAGGTGGTGGCCGCAAGCGTCACACGGCGAGGCACCCCATGGGCTTGGGCCATCACGGCACGACCCGCGACCATGAGCACATTGCCGGGCACGTACCGACCGAGCAACGACTTGGCCCATGCGGCCACGGTTGCGGGTACGGGCGGAGGTGGCTGGTGCAGCCCTCCGAGGATCCCCTCGTATGCAAGGGCTGACAGAAAGAGCGACACGAGCACGAGCCCGGCGCCCAGCACCAGCCAGCCGGCCGATGGCTGCCAGTCGAACGACGTGACCACGTCCCAGGCATTGACGACCGTCCACGTGAGGGCCGCGATGATGAAGAGCCCGGCCACGAGGCCGAGCGCGCGCATCAGGTTGCGGCGGTCAGTCATGAGCGACGTGCCCGGATGGCATCGGCCAGCGGTCGGGCCACGGCCGCGGGGGTGCCGATCTGCTCGTACCGCACCCGTGCCGCCGCGCCCAGACGGGCACGCAACGCGGGTTCGGCGGCAAGATGGCGAAGGCCCTCCGCAAGCGCGTCGGCATCCCCTGCGGGCACGAGCCACGCGCTCTCGCCGTGCACCAATGCCTCGCGAATGCCCGGGGTGTCGGCGGTCAGTACCGGGCGCGCGGCGGCCATGGCCTGGAAGACCTTGTTGGGGATGACCCGCGACGCCTTCTCGCTGCGGCCGAAGACACCCAACACCACCGCGCTCTTCGCAACCACACCGGCAAGCGCCTCATAGGGAACCCAGGGCACATGCATGAGCGTGGCGGGCCGCTCCCGCGTCATCTCGGCGGCCAGCCAGGCGTCTAACTGGCCGCTGCCGACAAGATGAATCGGTGGCACGCCGGGCCGACGGGCGGCCTCCACGATGACGTCGAGTCCATGCATGGGGGCCAACTTGCCGTACCACAGCGCGTGCGGGGGCCCATCCGGTTGCGGGGAGGGTGGAAACGCTGCGGGCTCCGCGCCCACCGGCGCAACCACGAGGCGGTCGCGCGACACGCCGAACCGCGCGTGCATGTAGTTCGCATTCGCATGGGTGTCGCACAACACGATGTCGGCCAGGCGAAGCGTGGTGCGGTCAATGCCCGCAAGCACGTGGCCCACCGTGCGGCCCACACGGGCGCGATCACCGGCGAGGGTGTCGAACAGCGAGATCATCATGTCGGCCACCAACAGCGCGCGGTGACGGCGCGCAACTACCCACGCCGGCACGGCGTCGGGCTGCGCCGGATACCCCGCGATGACGGCGTCGGGTCGTCCATGGGGACGGCGCTCCACCGCAAGGCCGCCCCAGGCGGCCACATACCCCGCCCCCGCCCGCGCCAGACTCGCCGGGGCAAGGAAGCCCCCCGCCTTGTGGGTCGTGCGCTCCCACACCGGGCGATGGCGCTCGTGAACAGCCACCCCGATCTCACGCAGGCCCTCCACGAGCACCCGCGTACGGGGATAGTCACGTTCATACGTGCCCACCCACTCCACTCGCAGCGGGTGGCTCACTCCCCGATGATGCGCGCGATGCGCGATTCCGCCTCGTCTTCCTCGCTTCGCAGGCGGCCGCGCTGGATGAGTTCGCTCACCAGGCCGATAGTGAACAGCTGAATGCCCACGACGATGAGCAGCACCGCGAGAAACAGCAGTGGCCTGCTGCCGATGGGCTCGCCGAACATCTTGATGACGGTGAGATAGGCCCCGATGAGCACACCGATGGCGAACAACAACAGACCGACGCCGCCAAACAGGTGCATGGGGCGATGGCGATAGCGACCGACGAATGAGATGGTGACCAAGTCGAGCAGCCCGCGAAGGTACCGCTCAAAACCGTACTTGCTCGTGCCGTGCTGGCGGGCACGGTGGTTCACCGCGATCTCGGTGACGATGAACCCCTCCGATGCGGCGATGGCCGGAATGAACCGGTACATCTCGCCGGGAATGGCCAGGGCCTTCACGACATTGGCGCGATAGACCTTGAATCCGCAGTTGAGATCGTGCAGGTCGAGACCCGATGCCTTGCGGGCAGTCGCGTTGAAGAGCTTCGACGGGATCCGCTTGTTCCAGGGGTCCTGGCGGTTCTGCTTCCATCCCGACACGAGGTCGGCGCCCTCCTCGAGCGCCGCCAGCATGCGCGGAATCTCCGTCGGGTCATCCTGCAGGTCAGCATCAAGCGTGATGACCACATCGCCACGCGCATCCCGGAACCCCGCGGTGAGTGCCGGCCCCTTGCCGAAGTTTCTGCGCATGCAGATGACGCGGATCTCGTCGTGCCGCGTGGCGAGCCCGGCCAGCACGTCGGCACTGCCGTCGCGCGACCCGTCGTCAACGAAGATGACTTCATAGGGCACGGCCACGGCCCGCATGACGGGCAGCAACTCGTCTACCAACTGATTGAGCGAGTCGCGCTCGTCGTAGACGGGGATCACGACCGAGATGAGGGTGGGTGGGGTCAACGGGTATGGCCTCCGGTGATCTCCCGGCGACGACCGCGGCGCGCCTGGCGCTCGTCCTCGCTCGGAATGGGCTTGTAGGGACCCGCGGCCGCGAGGCCGCGGCGAGTGCGGCCCAGCACCAGTGCAGCCATGCTGCAGGCAACCACCAGTATGGCCGCGGCCAGCACGGGATCCACGAGACCGCGGCCACCCGCAAGGGTTGTCTCGATGACATACCAGAACGATGCGAACACGCCGCGATCAATGCGGCCAGCGAGCCAGACGCACAGCAGCACGACCGGTGCGACGGCGATGAGGGCGAGCGCCGGCACCTGCCAGGGGCGCCGTGCGCGGGTGACCACCAGTGCCGCGTGGGCGGCAGGCAGTGCAATGAGCAAAGCAAACGGGTTGAAAATCCACAGCAGCACGCACACGCCGCCGAGGGCGACGATGCCCGCTGCCGCGCGGGACGCCACCTCTGCATCGCGCCGCGTGGCGCGATGGCGAATGGCGAGCCATGTGAGCACGCCGGCGCCAACGGCCAACGCCATGGCCACCAGCGCGGGCAGATCGAGGGGCACCGCCTCGGCGAGCGGCGGCCACCCACCAGAGGCCGAGGCCAGCATGCCCGCCGTGGCCAAAAGGTGCGCCACCAGCATGGCCACCACCACGGGCAACAGTCGCCAGCCCAGCGCACCAATGAACGCCACCATTCGCACACCGGCCCGGCGCGTGCGAACGACGAGGTCGAGGGCTGCCACGAGGATGGGAAGGGCGAGCAGCAGGATCACGATGCGGCTCATCACCGGCATCAGATCACGGCCGCCAATGATGACCCCGGGGGAGGGGCGTGCCATGCGATCCACGAGATCGAGCGCCCCCAGCAGCGTCTCCGCCGTGCGCCCTGCGGTCCCGAGCGCTGCCTCGGTGGCAAGTGCGCCGCCAACCGCCGGGGTCTCGGGGCGCGAGGCTAACGACACCGACGGGATGCCGGCCGTGATGTATGCGGCTTGGTCGCCGCTTGTCTGCGGCACGCCCATCATCGCGATCTGGGAGAACGGTCCCGGTCCCTCGGCCACCGTGGCCCCGGCGCGACCCGCCGCCTGCCGCGCAGCGGCGGCGAGCCCGAGGGCGCGGCGACCATCTTGGCCGTCATCCCAGATGCTCAGCGCATCCGGGGCGCCCGCCGGATCATCGAGCGAGAGCGCGGCCTCGACGGGCACCTGCTGGAACCGTTCAGTGAACCAGCGTGCGCCGGCATTGCCGAGGGTTGATGCGCCGGTGGACACCACCAGCACCGGGCGCTGGCGTGCCACGGTGCCCAGCGCACGCGCCAACTGGATGAGCACGGCTGATCCACTCTCGCCGCCGCGCACACCCGGAGGCGTGTCGCGTGGTGCGGAGATGATGAGGGCGCGCCGCGAGGCCGTACCACTATGCGCGGGCAGTGAGATGTAGATGTTCTGGGTGGTCACGCGACCGCCCGGCGTGCTGACGGCGAACACCTGCCGGCGCACCGCGGTGGCGCCGGGCACATCCTTCAATTGGGCGGCCATCCAGTCAGCGGCCCGTTGATCGCCCACCGTGCCGGGAACGCGTTGTGACGCCACGCCATTCAACTCCGCGGCCAGCACACGGGCGCCGGTGGCGTCGAATGCGGGTGGCAACAGCGGATCGGGTGCGCCTCCCGGCGACTCGAGGGTGAGCAGGGCGACGAGCAGGGCGACGAGCGCCACCAGCCACGAGAGCCGATAGAGGCGGCCATTCAGCACGCGTGGAGTATCGCACCACGCAGCTTCCCGGCTGCTTGCGGCATGATGCACCCATGGAAATACCACCGCTCATCCTCGTATCGAATCGTGGACCCGTGGGGTTCACGGACGACGGCGAGGGCGGTACCACAATGCTGCGGTCGGGTGGGGGGCTGGTGACGGCCCTCTCGGGGTTGATGAACGTGGTGCCCGCCGTGTGGATCTCGGCAGCAATTGACGACGCCGATGCCCGGGTGCAGGCAGAGAGCGACGGCGAGTACACCATTCCCGGTCTGGGCGTGGATACCCGGGGGCGGTTCGTGGTGATCCCCCCCGAAGTGTACGACCGGTATTACAACGTGGTGGCAAACCCGATGCTGTGGTTCATCCAGCACTACCTCTGGGATCTGTCGAACGTTCCGAATATCAGCGACGAAGAGTTCGCGGCCTGGGATGACGGCTACATCGAGGCCAACCGCCTGTTCGCAGATGTAGTGGTCGGGGCGCTCGCGGACCACCCAGGATCGGTGGTGATGCTGCACGACTACCACCTGTACACCGCGCCCGAGATCATCCGCGAGCGCATGCCCGACGCGTTCCTGCACTTCTTCGTGCACATCCCGTGGCCGCAACCGGACTACTGGCGCGTGCTGCCACCGCGTATCCGTGAGCGCATTCTCGAGGGGCTCCTCGCCAACGACATCGTGGCCTTCCACACCCAGCGCTACGCCCGCAACTTTCTGCTCACCTGCGAAGACCTGCTCGGTATCGAGGTGGACTACGACGTCATGTGCGTCATGTACCGCGGTCGGCGCGTACGCGTGCGCAAGTACCCCATCTCCATTGATACCGATGGCTTTACCGCAATGGCAGCGGGAGATGCGGTGGCCCGTGCCGAGGACGAATTGCTGAGGCGCCGTCGCAGGCACCTAGTGGTGCGCGTTGATCGCACCGACCTCTCCAAAAATATCCTGCGCGGATTCTCGGCGTTCGACGTGTTCCTCGACCGGCACCCGGAGTTTCTCGAGGAGATCACGTTCTTCGCCCTGCTCCAGCCATCACGCCAAGACGTGCCCGAGTACGTGGAGTATGTGCAGTACATCACCCAGATCGTCAGCCGCATCAACACCAAACACGGCAACACCGACTGGATGCCGATTGACCTCAGGTTCGAGAGCAACCTGCCGCTGGCCATCGCTGCCTACAAGAACTTCGACGTCATGCTCGTCAACTCGATCTTTGACGGCATGAACCTCGTGGCGAAGGAGGGCCCGCTGGTCAACGAACACAACGGCGTGCTCATCCTCAGCGAGAACGTGGGGGCATACGAGGAGATCGGGGCCTTCGCGCTGGGCGTCAACCCCTTCGACATCGGCGCGCAAGCTGACGCGCTGTATCAAGCACTCACCATGCCGCACGCAGAGCGCCGAGGCCGGGCCGAGGCCATCCGCGAAGCGGTGATGGAGAACGACATCGCCAAGTGGCTGGCCACGCAGGTTGCGGACATTGACGCGGTGCGGGGCGAGGCCATGCTGCCGCCAGACGACGACTGATGGCATGGCGCATGACCACAGGTCTCCCCGCGTAGCGCCGGACCCCGGGTGTCGCGGGGGGGCAATGCCCTGCGCTAGCCTCACCGCGATGAACCGACCCCTCGAGATCTCGTGCATGGGCACCGTCGCCACAATCCGAGCAGGGGTGTCCACATGAACCGTCGCACACGATTCACCACGATGACGCTGGTCGCGGTCATGGGCGCGGCGACTTTCTCGGGCACCTCTCAGGGCGCCAACGTCATCATCAACGGCTGGGGCAGGATCACCGCAGACCTGGGCGGTGGGGCGCTGGTGTGGAGCGATACGGCGCCCGCCGTGACCAAGACCTTCACCTACTGGCGCACCTACACCGGCCGGGCGTCAGTGCGCGGCTCGCGCATCGGCACCGTGAACAAACCCGTGACCGTTCGCACCAGTGCGGGTCTTCCCAAGGGCGCCCGCGTGCGTGCCACCGGCACCACGCGTGGCTTCGTCACCATCGCGCCGGGCACCACATTCGCCGGGCCGGTCATCTGGTGCTGCGATACCTCAGCCACAGAGGTGGTGGTGAGCAGCGATGGCCGCAGCACGGCGCCGCATCCCGCAGGTGCCGGGCTCGATGGGTCACGCGTGCGCTGGATCGCCGGTGGACCCGGCGGCGGAATCATCGGTGGGGCAAATCCGATCGAGAACGATCTTGGGGCCACGTCGGCCCCCATCGCGGATAACCCAAGGCCGGGCCTGGCCAGCATCGCCACGGGCGTCGCGGCTTGGGTGGGCGCCGACGCATCAAGTGTGTGGATCGGCGTGCCCGCCGATGACGGCGTGCACGACGCGCGGCAGGTGCCGCAGGGCGGCAGGATCACGAGCGTGTTCGCAACACCGTCATTCGTGGTGACCACGGTCAGATCGGGCAGGCGCAACAAGGTGGTGCGCACCGCAGTCGTCGCCGGGTCCCCCCGCGCCGTGTGGCGTGGGGCAGGAACGCCCGTGGTGGCGGCAGGCGGAAATGCCATCGCCATCGGTGTGGGCACCAAGGTACTCAGCAGCCGGGGCGGCGGTAGGGCGAAGGTTGTGGGCACCGCAAAGGGAACGGTGGCCGCGGTGGCGACTGACGGAACGCGGGTGGCCGTGTTCGAGCGCGTCACACGTCGCGTGACGGTGAAGAAGCGCACGAAGACCGTGAAGACCACCACCGGCCGCATCATCGGGAGGGTCCGATGAGGTGGCGTCACGTATTGCTGGCGCTGGCCGCGGTCGGCGTAATGGTGGCCCCGGCGAGCGGCGCGATACTGGCGCTGCAAGACGACCGACTGCCCAACCTCAGCGGTACGGAACTGCAGCTGCGCCTGGACCTCCTGGCCAGCACCGGCACTACGGTCACCCGTGTGGACATCCTGTGGGGGTTCGTGGCCCCGACCCGCCCGACAGACCCCGGTAACCCCGGTGACCCCGCCTACGACTGGGCGCGCTACGACGAGATCATCACGGGCCTCCGCGCCCGTGACATCACGCCCATCCTTGACTTTTACTGGACGCCCAAGTGGGCCAGCCCGTCGGGCAACAAGAGCAGGGCCCCGCGCACCGCCGACGCCGCATCGTTTGCCGGGGCCATCGCGCGCCGCTACAACGGCACATGGCCCGATGGTGCCGGGGGCACATTGCCACTGGTGCGCCGCATCGAGATCTGGAACGAGCCCAACATCGCCATGTACTGGTATCCGCAGTGTCGGCGCCAGGGTGGGCGCTATGTGCTCGAGTCGGCGCGCGCCTACTCAGCGCTGCTCGCGGCCTCATACGCGCAGATCAAGGCCGTGAGCCCGCAGTCAATCGTGATAGGGGGCGTCACCGGCCCGGTGGGCGACTCGGCGTGTGGCGCCACCAACTCATCGGTGGGCACCGTGACCTTCCTCAAGGAGCTGGTGCGCAACCGGGTGCCGCTCGACGCATGGAGCATGCACCTGTACCCCATCGGGTCACCCGCGCGGGCGTACTTCATACCGTCCTGGAAGGCCATCCCACAGATTCAGAAGCTGGTGGATAAACTGTCGCCCGGCACACCGATCTACGTGACGGAGACGGGTTATCACACGTCGTACAACCGCTATCACCGCTACTTCGTGAGCGAGGCCCAGCAGGCCTCATGGCTCACCCAGACGATGACGATGGCGAACCGGTATCCGCGCGTTGAGGTGGCCATGTGGTTCAACTTTCAAGACAATCCCTACTGGACGGCTGGCCTGCTGCGCGAGGATCTTTCGCAGAAGCCCGCATGGAACGTCTTCCGTCAGGCAACCGCTGGCCAGCAGCGACCGGCGGAATGGAGTCGATGACCGACACGCCAGATGAGCCCACGGGCGAGCGCTTGGACGACGTCCGGGCGTACTACGACCGCATCGCGCCGCGCCTGCGCGCGGTGGAACAGCAGAACTGGCACCTCCAGAGCCGTATGTCATGCGTGCTCGCAACGATTGACGAGTACGGCCCGGAACATGGTGGTCGTGTGCTGGACATCGGCTGTGGTGGTGGCTTCCTGCTTGAGGAACTGGCAGGGCGCGGGTACTCCGGCACAGGCATTGACCTCTCGCCGGAGTCGGTGGCGATCACTCGCACCCGCCTTGCCGAGATCGGCGCATCTGACCGCCTCGACGCGATGGTGGGCAGCGCCTACGAGCCCCCCGCGGGGCCGTACGACCTTGTCACGCTCACCGACGTGCTGGAGCACCTCGAAGACCCACGGGCTTGCTTGCGCGCCCTACGCGAGCAGATGTCACCCGGCGGCCTTTTGGTGATCAGCACACCCAATCGGCGCAGCCTGCCCGGCGCGCGACGATGGGCGGCAGAGCACGGCGTGCCCGGCATCACCCTCTGCCTCGCCCCCATTGACAACTGGCAGACCTGGGTGGATCTTGAGTCGCACGCGGCGGCGGCCGACATGGTGCCCGTGAGCAAGCGCGGCATCTTCTTTCGGCCCGGCGGCAAGATCGGGTCGCAGATCGGTCGCATGTACAAGTGGGGCGGCGTTCGCAATGCCGAGAAGTCGCTCTCGGCCACCCCGGTTGGACGTTTCGGCTTCTACATCGTCCTGGGCTTCCGGCCACTCCCCTGATGCCCGATGCACCGGCAGGCCGCCGGGGATGGATCGCGGGTGGCATCAGCATCCTCGCGCTTGTGGCGTTAGGCGTGTTCGTACTGCCGTTCGCCTTCGTCACGCCACCGCCAATCATCACGCGCTTCACCGCCACCCACGTGTTCAGCCCGGGTTCCACGACCGGTCGTGACGTGGCGCGTGTGTCCATCCGCCTCAGCGAGCCGAGCAGCGTGCGCATCACGATCAAGGACGGCGCGGGCGTAATCGTGCACACGATCGCCAACGGCACGGTGGTGCGCACCACAACGCTCAGCGTGCCCTGGGCCGGGCAGACCGATACCGGAACGCCCTTGCCGGATGGCATGTACACCATTGACCTCAACGCGCGCGCCGGGGCGAAGAAGTTTTCAAAGAGCCGCGCGATCGTTGTGGACACCACGCCGCCGGCAGCCCCCCGTCTGATGGTGCAGCCACGTACGGCGTCGTGCGTGGCCAGGGTGACTGGGCCCGGGGAGGCCACGCGCCTCCTGGTTGCCGCCGTCGGCACGGGCGCACGCACCGACGCGCGTGACCTGCCAGCGGGCGGGACCTTCACCTGGACCTGGAACCGCCATCGCGCCAATGGCACCGCGGTAACCGGCGCCGTGCAGATCAAAGCAACCGTCAGGGACCCCGTGGGCAATGAGGCCAGCACCCGTAGGCGATGCGCTGCGGTCGCTGTGGCAACGGCCAAGGCGCCCACGACGTGAGCGTTGAGGTCATCCGCCAGATCGCGGCCATCGTGGGCGCGTTCGGAATCGTCGTCATGCTCGCGCCGCGCGAGGTCACCGCGCCCATGCGCCTCCCCGACGCCCCGCGCCGGGTCACCGGCCTCGGCATCCTCATCGCCGCGTGGATCACCATTGTGGCCACGCTCATCCCCTCGGGGCTTCGGGACACGTTGTCGAAGCCCACGTGGGGCGCGGCGGCGGTCGTTGGCATCGCAGTGGGTCTGGTGGTCGCCTGGCTGCTGAGCCGCGCGTTGGCCACCCGAATCTGGGTCTGGTTTCTGTTGTTGGGCATCGCGCTGCCCGTGCGTATCCCCATCTCCGTTGGCGGGACCGACGCCAACCTGCTGCTGCCGCTCTACGGCGTCATCGCGCTGGGACTCTTCGTATGCTGGCGCATCGCACGCCGCGGCGACCGCCTGTGGCGGAGCACGCCACTCGACCTGCCCTTGCTGCTATTCGTGGGCTTCACCATCGTGTCGCTGTGCTGGTCATCGGACATCCCCGAGGCCGCCGTGAAGGTCGCGTTCTTCTGGATCCCGTTCCTCGTCCTGTACGTGCTGGCCGCACAGTTGTGGAACCGGGGGCGCGCCGTTCCGGTGCTGGCCATCACCACCATGGCCATGGCCGTGCCGGTGTCGCTCTTGGCGATCATTGAATACGCCACGCAGTACGTGCTGTGGAACCACCGGCTGCAGCAAGCCAATGTGTACAGCCGCTTCTTCCGGGTCAACGCGATCTTCTACGACCCCAACATCTTGGGGCGCTATCTGGTGCTGGCCATGCTCATCGGCGTGGCCATCGCGTGGCGAAAACGTGCCGACGGCCGCGTGCTGGTCGCCTGTGCGGCAGCCGAGATCATCTTCGCGGCCGGACTGGCCGTAACGTTCTCGCGGTCCAGCGCGCTCATGCTGATGGTCGGCCTGTTCATCATGGCACTGCGCATGTTCGGGACCAGGCGGGTGGTGCTGGTGGCGGTGATCATGAGCATCGTCGGGTTCGGCGTGGCAGTGGCCGGGTCGCCTCACGTACGCGATGCGCTCACATCCACCTCGCGCCTGTCCATGGTGAGCGAGGGACGGTTCGATCTGATGAGCGGTGGGATGGACATCTGGGCGGCACACCCGGTGGTCGGTGGCGGCCTCGGGTCGTTCGCCACGGACTACTCCGCCCGGCTGAACGCAGGTGAGTTGCGCAAGACCCGCGTGGTCATCTCGCACAATGCGCCGGTCACCATCCTCAGTGAGGGGGGCGCCATCGGATTTGGGTTGTTCGCATGGCTGGGCGTGCTGGCCGTCATCGTCGGTATGCGCGGGGCCCGTGATCGTGATGACGACGTGGGTGTTCCCGCAACGATGATGCTGGCGGGCATCGTCGGCATCTTCGTACACGCGCTGCTCTACTCGGCGCTGATCGAGGATCCCTACACATGGGTGCTGGCTGCCGGGCTGGTGGTGCTGGCCGCGGTGCCACGAGGCAATGGGCTGCCCGAACCGGGGACCGCGGAGGCACCATGACCCGCCCGGCGTTGCGCGTGATGTGCCTCTCGAACATGTACCCCGGGCCGGGTGCGCCCGACTACGGGGCATTCATCGCGCGCATGTGTGATGCGATGGATGCGCGTGGTGCCATGGTGGATCGCGTGGTCATCCGCACCCGCGCCTCCGGCGTGCTGCAGACCCCGGCCAAGTACGCGCGCCTTGCCGCATCGGCCATCGGTGATGCACGCGACGTAGACGTGATCTGGGCCCACTACCTGTTCCCCACTGGCCTCATCGCAGCGCTTGCCGGACGTGCCCGGCGCACCCCGTGGGTGATCACCGCACACGGCGGCGACGTGGCCAACCTCGCACGCGGTCCGATCCGGTCATTGAGCGCCTCTGGCATTTCGGGGGCCGCCACGGTCATCGCCGTCAGTGAGTGGCTGGCCGGACGCATCTACGAGGAGGGCCTGCGCCCCGAGCGTGTGGAGGTGGCCAGCATGGGCGTTGACACTGAGCGATTCCACATCGGGGACCGCAGACGGGCACGCCAGCACCTCGGGCTGCCGGTTGGCGCACCGGTCGTGCTGGCCGTGGGTGGGCTCACCGAGCGCAAGAACCCACTGGGCCTGGTGCAGGCCCTCGCGCGGCTACGCGTGGATGTGCACGATGCCCGATTGGTGTTCGTGGGGTCCGGACCACTGTCCGGCGCCATTGACGCGGGTGCACGACGCCTCGGCGTGGCCGATGCCGTGCAGCAAATGGGCGTGCTTCCCACCGCGGGCGTCGCTGACTGGATGACCGCGGCCGACGTCGTGGCGCAGGTAAGCCTCGTGGAGCCACTCGGCATTGCGGCGCTCGAGGCGCTTGCCAGTGGGCGCCCCGTGGTGGGTACCGCGGTGGGAGGCCTCAAGGAAGTGGTGCCCGACGGAGTGGCCGGTGTGATCGTGAATCCGCGTGATCCCACGGCCATCGCGGCGGGGCTGCGACGCATGATCGAGGCGCCGCCATCCGAGGAGGTCTGCCGCGCCGCCGCCATGGCGCACTCCCTCGACCACGAAACCGACCGCGTGCTGGGGATTCTTGAGGCCGCCGCCCGCACGCGGGCATAACGGCAACCCCACCCCCTCCTGCTACCGTCTGGCCAGATGTCGGTACGCGTACCCACCGGGGCGACCGGCGCCTCCGACGGGCTCGGAATCCGCGCCGTGGTCCTCGTTCTCATCGCTGCGCTCGCCGCTGGCGCCCTCGCTGCATACGCACCCGTTCCCGGTATTGCACTTGCCGTGGTGTTGGTCGTCGTGGCGGGCCTTGGTACGCGCACCCTGCCCGACCTCGGGCGCGCCACGCTGCTCGTCGGGCTGGTGGCCGCGGTCATCGGGCCCAACCTCCGGTTGCCCGGGCAGCCAGAGATCTTCGCATTCCGCGTGTTCGCGGTGCTCATCGTCATGGGGCTCGTGGCATGGCTGCTGATGGGCCGGGGCGTCCCGGTGCCCGACGGCCTTGGATTGCCCATGGCGCTTGTGGCCGGGTGGGTGGGCTGGGCCGTCGTGTCCATCACGTGGGCCGCCTCAACGGCTGATGCGATTCGCTGGAGCACCTTCCTCATCGTCAGCGCGGGACTGATGCTGGCCATCCCGATCGCCGCGTCGCGTCGCCGGTACCTGCTGTGGGTCCTCGGAGCGCTTGGGGTCGCGTTCGGGCTGGCAATCGTGGGCGCACTCGCGGAGATCTTCCTGGGGGTGCGCTTCCCCGCATCTGCGCTGACCCCACGCGAGGGAGCCTTCGCCGCCAGATCGTTCTTCGGTAACCAGAACAACTTCGCCACCTACCTGGCGCTGTCACTGCCGTATCTCGTTCTACTGCCCGTGGTCGCACGTGATGCACGCCTCAGGTTGGGCGGCGCTGCCGGGGCGATCGTGGCCATCACGTTCATCCTGTTCAGCGGATCCAAAGCCAACCTGATGGCTGTGGGGATCATCCTTCTGGGAATGCTGGTAGTGCTGGCCACCGATCGCACCATGCGCAGAGCCTTCGTCGCCAGCCTCGTGGTGGTTGCCGCCGCCCTGGCGCTCATCATCCCGTCGTTGTTCGGCACCGGCATCGTGCCAATCCCCAAGCAGGCGGTTGCCAAACTCAACTTCGGCACCCTGCAGGCGCAGGTAACTTCAGGACAGGGGTCCGGGGCCGTTCGCACGACCCTGCTGGAGAAGGGTCTCGGCCTAGCGGCCAGTAGTGGCGGCGTGGGCGTTGGTGCCGGCAATGCCGAGGCGGCGGTGCGATCCGAGGCCGGATATGAGGGCGTTGCCAACCTGCACAACTGGACGCTCGAGGTGTTGGTGGACACCGGCGTGGTGGGCCTGGTGCTGTACGGCGCGCTGTACCTGCTCATGATCATGGGCAACTTCCGCGCCGCGCGGACCAGCCGTGACCCGCTGCTGCGATATATGGGCCTCGCGAGCCTGCTCGCCCTCTTGGGATTCTTCTTGGGCAGCATCGCCATTTCCACGTCCATCGCCTTCGCGCCGATGTGGATCATGTTCGGTCTGTGCCTCACCACCATCGTGCTCGCCCGGCGGGCCGATGCCACTGCCGATGGGCGAATGGCATGAGTACCCCGCCCAACTCCGGTGGTCTCCGCATCCTGATGCTCAGCCATATGTACCCGAGCCCGGTCAATCCGACGGGCGGCATCTTCGTGCACGAACAGGTCAAAGCGCTGCGTGATCGCGGGCACGACGTACGCGTCGTCTCACCCAAGGGCTGGGTGCCGCCGGGCCTCAGCCGCTGGGCGGCATACCGCCAGGTCAAGTCGCGCGACCAAGTGGACGGCATCGAGGTGTATTACCCGCACAAGCTCACACTGCCCGGTGCGCGGTTGGGGCACCGCAATGCCGACGCCTTCCTGCTGGGCGTGCGGAAGACCATCCGGGGCATCCACGCCGAGTGGCCCATTGATGTCATCCACGCACACATGATGGTGCCCGACGGCTGGGCAGCTGCGCGTGTGGGGCAGCAGATCGGTCTACCAACCGTGGGCACGGCGCACCGGGCCGACGTGCTCGATGTGCCCGCCCAGGGCGCGGCATCACGAATGCGCGTGGCCCAGGCCATCGAGGAACTCGACGCGGTCGTAACCGTGAGCCGGTCCATCGGGCAAGCCGCGGATGCCATCGCCCGGCCTCGCCGGGGCATCACCGTCGTGCCCAACGGTGCCGATGCCAGTGTCTTCATGCCGCGGGACGCACGCGAGGCACGTACGCGGCTCGGGCTCGACCCCGACGCACCCACCATCGCGTTCGTGGGCAAGTTGGTACCCCGCAAGGGCGTGGACGACCTGATCGAGGCCATGGGCATGCTCGCCTGTCGTCCCGAGGGTGCACCGGTCCTCGTGATGGCCGGCATCGGTGAGCTGCGTGAGCGCCTTGGGGCCCGTGCCGCCGAACTGGGGGTCGCCGACCGCATTACCTGGCTCGGCAAGGTGCCACACGACGATGTGGGGTGGGTCATGTCGGCGGGCGACGTGTTCGTGCTGCCTTCGCTGTCGGAGGGGCTCCCCACGGTGGTGTGCGAGGCCATGGCCTGCGGCCTGCCGGTGGTGGCCACCGCGGTTGACGGCACTCCCGAAATCGTTGATGACCCCGCAACGGGCCTGCTCGTACAGCCGAATGATCCGAAGGGCCTGGCCGAGGCCCTCGGTCGCCTGCTGGATGACGCCGATCTGCGTGCCGCTATGGGTGTCGAGGCACTTCGCCGCAGCGAGGCCGACTACACGTGGGCCGCCAATGCCGCACGCATGGAGCACGTGTACCGGCGGGTGATCGGCTCGTGAGCGCGACCCCCGACGGCGTGGCCGTGGTGCTGCAGGCGTCCGGTCCCAACGCGCTTGGCATCATTCGATCCCTCGGGACCCGGGGCATTGCGGTGGTGGCCACCGACCGCGATGCGCGCGCGCTCGGCATGCGCTCGCGGTATGCACGGCCGCACGTGATGCGCGACCCCGTGGATGATCCCACGGGGTTCATTGACGACCTCGAGGCACTGGGCCGCTCGCTGCCCGCGCCGGGTGTGCTCTTTCCCACGCACGACGAGGCCATCGAAGTCATTGGGCCGCACGAAGCACGGTTGGCCACCTGGTTTCGCATGCCGTGGAGCCCGTGGACCCAGTTGCAGCAGTACCTTGACAAGTCGGGGCAGCACGCTGCGGCGCACCGCATTGGGTTTCCTACGCCCCTCACCGTGGAACCATCCGACGAGGCCGACGTGCGTGCTGCCGCAAGCGCATTGCGCTTCCCCGTGGTGCTCAAACCGCGCGTCAACCCCACAGGCTTCAAGGCGACGTTCAGCCGGCAGGTGCTTGAGGTGAGCGACCCCGACGCCCTGCTGCGCGAGTGGGACCGTGCACGGGCGCACCTCCCGCAGGTGAGTGAGGTCATCCCGGGCGGCGACGACTGCCTGTGGACCCTCGGTTCGTACCGTGATGCTGATGGCTCTCCACGCGCGTCGTTTACCGGGCACAAACTGCGTCAGTGGCCGCCGCGCTTCGGCACCGCGCGTGCCGCCGAGGCCTCGTGGGACCCGAGCCTTGCCATGCGCGGGCATCTGTTGCTGGATGAGATGAACTTCCATGGCATCTCTCAGGTCGAGGTAAAGCGCGATCCCCGCGACGGCCGCGACTACCTCATTGAGGTCAACCCCCGATCCTGGCTGTGGATCTCACTGGCAACCACATGCGGCGTGAACATCCCCGAGGCGGCGTTTCTCGATGCCATGGGTCACCCGCGCACGTGGCCCGAGGGACACCGCAGTGATGTTCGGTGGGTGCTGTCCGCCAAGCACGTGCTGGCGACCGCCGGCGAGGTGGGTCGGGGGCACTGGGGGGGCACGGCCGCCGCGCACACCCTCAAGCCCCCGATCGTGGACGGCGTGTGGTCGATCACCGACCCGCGACCCGGTGTGAGCCAGTTGGGCCACATGATCCGCAGGGCCGCGTCGTGACCGTGCTGCGTATCCGCATCGAGGGGGCGCGTGACGCCTTTCTGCCACGCGCACGATGGGTGCTGGAGACCCTTGCCCAGGGGCTGGGCAGGCAGGCGCAGTTCACCGACGCATCCGCCGACATCGTGTACGCCGTCACGGCACCCGCCGATGGCATCTGGATTCCCATGCAGCACGACGCGCAGGCATTCTTTGAGGGTCAGGAAGCGTTCCCAGGTGCCGTGGTCCACCGGGCAA
>Ga0105054_10000524_pt1 | contig 60417 bp, 46 predicted proteins | sample BON02_FD_78091 | JGI IMG/M metagenome (GOLD analysis project Ga0105054, IMG submission 78091) | Freshwater microbial communities from Lake Bonney liftoff mats and glacier meltwater in Antarctica - BON-02 (megahit assembly) | ecosystem: Environmental > Aquatic > Freshwater > Ice > Glacier...
AAGGAGAAGCAAAAAGAGAAGAAAGGAAAGAGTAAGAAAGTAGAAGAAACTAGAAGTGAGCTGGTTTCATTTTGGTCCAAGCTAAAAGAGAATCTGAGAAATAATGAGTTTCATCAAACTGATAACTCTAATATACACCCGAGATTTTATTTTGGATTTTCGTACTTAGGCGAGGTTTTTAACTTCTGTCTTGGCCGTAAATTCATAAGAGTTGAGCTTTACTTTAGCTCGGATCAAGATAAAGTTAAAATTGATGCTATGATGCAATTTAAAGATGAGCTCGAAGCGAAAATACCATCTATTCAATTTCAGCGATTAGAAGATAAAAAAGCATCTCGAATAAAACTTGAAATGTCTCTAGAAGAAAGAGCACAAATTGATGGCAGATGGACAGAGGATACTTGGCCTCAATATATAGATTGGTATACCAAATCAATGAAGCATTTTTTTGAAGCACTTTCGCCTTACTGGGAGAGAGTTAAGAATAAGGAATAGCATTGAGATTATTTAACTCTTGTTTTATGTGTATTCTAGATATAATATACTTGAGAAACTTTGACCTAACCATAAAATTTAAAGTGTAGATTCTTTATCCACAAGGAATTAGTGAGTTAAAGAAAACTGAAATGTTTCAGTCAGTTTTTATTGATATCCATAAAGCATTGATTATCAAATGTGTAACTCAATAGGTTCGAGTCCTAGAGGGATCACAAGTAAATCCTTCTACTCCGGTAGTTTTTTTTTTGCATACATTTGCGTACAATTTAGCATTCGTAGTTCAACTGGATAGAATATCGGATTTCGGCTCCGAGGGTTAGGGGTTCGAATCCTCTCGAGTGCACTAAAAGCCTCACATATTGTGGGGCTTTTTGCATGTAGAGATATTCGAACAGAAGAGTAGGTGGGGTTCGAAACGAAGTACACGAATACAAAAAAACAATGAACTGATTACTCATCCTCTAAAAGTCATATTCTACCTCTTTATTCCTATACAAATTTAGACCTATAGATAGTCCAGTGAAAAACCCGCTGTACTGTCTTCCTCCCGAGTTAGAATAACCCCACTGACAGACATCCGATAAAATGGGAATAGCACCTAGGTCACTTGCAAAACCTATGTTATAAGACACTACAGATTGTTTCAGCCTTTTGCTTTTTCCCAGTTTGTAGCAGAGTATCATCTCCGTAGATACTATGCCTCGGCTTACTCTTTTGGTGTCAAAACTTTGGTCTCTGCGAGTATAAATCCTTTCGTTATTTGTGCTTATTCCTACCGCTGTCTTCTGATATAGCTTTAGCGTATTCCATTCTTTGTATACTATTCCGATACTAGGAGATATCGCAAATTGTAACGGTCTCGTTTCTGAGACATTGGAGAGTGAGGTAGAAGTAATCAGATCTACACCATAGCGAATACTACTATTAGTCTGATATTCTAGCGACAAACCGCCTGTAATAAAATCGGTAGCAGGATTTATAAATAACTTAAAAGGAGTGCCAATAGATAAGTACGTGCCGTGATCTGGCTGCACCGGGCAAGTATTACAAACTGCTACTATTTCCAAATTAAGCATCATAACTATCAAAGCAGTACAAAATTTCATAAATGCAAGATAGAGTTTTTTTTGTCTTTCCGAAGATTAAATATATTTTTACCACCTATATGTCAGAACAACACGCTTGGTTTAAAAGCTATCCAGATCACGTACCGCATACGGTAGATAACAATAAATATGAGTCTCTTGATAAAGTCTTTGACGACGTGGTGAGTAGATATGGTAACCAAGTTGCTTTTCAAAACATGGACAAAACATTGACTTTCAATCAACTGAAAGCTGATGTAGACGCATTTGCGTGGTACCTACAAAACAAGACCAATCTAAAGCCAGGCGATAGAGTAGCTATACAAATGCCTAATTTATTGCAGTTTCCTATTGCAATGTTTGCAGTCATCAAGTGTGGTTTTGTAGTGGTGAATACTAACCCGCTCTATACTCCTGAAGAGATGAAGCATCAATATAAGGATAGCGGTGCCAAGGCATTAGTCATATTAGAAAATTTTGCAGCTAACTACCAAGAAATAAAAGAAGATACCGACATAGAAACCGTAATAGTGACTCGCATAGGGGATAAACTAGGTGGTCTAAAAGGTGCTATAGTAAATTTAGTTGTAAAACACGTGAAGAAGATGGTACCCATCTTTAATTTGCCGGAAGCTATTTCTTTCAAGGCCGTGCTGTCAGCAGGAAGCGGTAAGCAACCAGCAGTAGTAAGTTTATCGCATACCGATATGGCTTTCTTACAATATACGGGCGGTACTACAGGTGTGAGCAAAGGAGCTATTCTTACCCATGGAAATATCTGTGGCCAGCTCTCACAGATAGATGGATGGCTTACGGGCTTATTCAAAGATGGAGAGGCAGTAGTAATCACAGCACTTCCGCTCTATCATATATTTGCTCTTACGGCTAACTGCATCACATTCTTTAATTATGGTGCTAAGAATGTATTAATTACAAATCCACGTGATATGCCAGCATTTATCAAAGATCTAAAGAAAAATCCTTTCTCACTCATCACGGGTGTGAATACATTATTCAATGGCTTACTGAACCAACCAGACTTTAAGGATATAGACTTTAGTAATCTAAAAGTATCACTAGGCGGAGGTATGGCTGTTCAAGATTCTGTAGCTACTAGATGGCAAGAACTTACCAAGTCCCCTTTGCTAGAAGCATACGGACTTTCGGAGACATCACCAGCTGCTACTATTAATCCTACAGACGGCACACACCGTATGGGAACCATAGGATTACCTATACCCAATACTGATCTGAAGATATTTGACGATGAGCGTAAAGAAGTGCCTACTGGCGAACGAGGTGAGATAGGCATAAAAGGTCCACAGGTAATGGCAGGCTACTGGAATAGACCAGATGCTACTAAAGAGAGTATGCACGGGGACTATTTTCTCACAGGAGATATAGGCATAATGGACGAAGACGGTTTTTTCAAAATAGTAGATCGCAAGAAAGAGATGGTTTGTGTTTCTGGTTTTAATGTATATCCAAGTGAGGTAGAGGCAGTGATCTCTAGCCATCCTGGAGTACTAGAAGTAGGAGTGAGGAGCGAGCCAGATCCTAAGACCACAGAATGCGTAATGGCATTTGTAGTGAAAAAAGACGATAGCCTAACTGAGCAAGAAATACGCGATTTCTGCCGAGAAAAACTGACAGCATACAAAGTGCCTAAAAAAGTAGTATTCCGCGATGAGTTACCTAAGAGTAACGTTGGGAAGATACTAAGAAGGAAGTTGGTGTAACATGCTTCTATAGTTTCTCGAAATAATAGACTGTATTTCTTTTTTTCTTGGTTGATTTCGAATACCTCACCTTTCGTTCTCCAATTCTCAGAAAACTATGGTTATTCCAGAAGCGTAACGTATGTAAGTCACTTCTTAGTGCAAAGTTTTGAGTCAAATATTTAGTGGCCAGATGCTTTTCGGATTTAACTTGTCCATCTTCCGTAATGTTTAAAATCTCTGAATAGCTTTTAAAATGAATAATATAAGACTCTAGAACTCAACAGAGCGGCTGAATAAAGATGAGGAGAGGTGGCCTATAATGAGTAAATGCAAAACAATAATCAATAAAAAAAGAGCTTTCAGTCAATCTGAAAGCTCTTTTTCGTTTTGGGTGTTTTTGGCGTTACAAATTCCTTACCATAATCTTCTCCCGCTGCATCATTTCTCCACTTCGTATTTCTACAAAGTACATACCGGCAGTAAGACTTTGAACGTCTATTCTAACCCCTTTGCTCGTAGCAGTCTCTCTGGTATTCACCCGCTGTCCTAAAGCATCATAAAGGTTTACAGTTACATTTTTATGATTATCTAAAGTCTCAATAAATATAAATTTATCTGTAGGGTTTGGGTATATTTTTAGTGCGGTCTTTGACGGATTATAACTATGAAGTGTATGCTTCACAAAGATAGAATCGCTAACACTCATGCTGCATCCATTGGAGTCCGCGTAGGTGTACACTATGGTGTTCCAGCCGAGTATACCTTCTGATGGAGTAAAACTAGTGTCTAAAACTCCAGAGCCAGAAAACATACCACCTCTAGGTTCACCAATAAGTGCTAACCTAGGATCAGTATCTTTAATAGTGTCTTTTGGCGTACTAAAAGTTGGTAGAATGGGTGTATAGTTGAGGAGATCTATTGAGTCCACAGTCCTGCATCCGTAGGTATTAGATATTGCTACATGATAGGTGCCGGAGCAAAGGTTAGATAAAGTATGGTCAAGATAAGTAGAATCATTAATTTGTAGGAGTTCATTGCCAGTCGGGTTAGTTATACTCACGGCTAGAGTACCTCCACATGCGTCGCAGGACGCATCTATAGCTAGGCTGTAGACAGGATTTTCTGATAATGTGATGTCGATATAAAATGTGTCAGCACAGTCATTAGCATCTAACACAGCGACTGTGTATCTACCACTATCAGATACTTCTATACTGTTAGGAGTTTTACGTGGTTGACTCCAGAGGTAGCTGTACTTTGTATCTGTACACTGTTCTAGTCTGATCATAGGCCTTTTCTTTATTCCAGTATTCGTGGTTCCATTATATCTCGTCACTACTGAGTTATTCGCAGTAGTATAGAAGAAAATATTGGGACCTTGAGTAGAAGGGTCCCTAGCCACACATACGACTTCTATTACTAGATTAGAAGACCCGTCATAATAAAATGGTTGATCCAGATTGAAGCTATTCCAACCGTCAGCTAAGGAGTAGTTAGTTAATGTGTTTTGGTAAACACTGTCTGTGTTTATGAAGTTATTTAAAGAAGTGCTGCTCGTATGGACCAGCTTTATTTTTAGGTCATAGGCGGTGGAGGTACCTAAAATGTAGTATATATTGAGGTCAAAACGCGAGACTTTACCCGTATCTATTTGCATATCAGCTAACTCATCACTAGTGTATAGCATCTGAAAGCGGACTTCGTCGCTGATTGGACTAGATGTTCTGTCAAAGGATACTATGCTACTCGGGGTTTGGTTAAAGGTATGGAGCGTCTTTTGGTCACAGAGGATTGGGGATCCACCTGTAGGGTTTTGAATAACAGTTATCTTCTCTCCTTGGCATATAACAGAGTCGCCAGAAAAATTGGGAGACAAGGGTGACGGTTCACTGATAGTAATGGTAGTATCCAAGGTTTTGGAGTCTTGAGATGTAATGGCCAGTGTATACTCTCCAGCAGGTAAATTTTCTCTAAAAGTAGCATTGGATGTCACATCATTCCAAGAGTATGTATAGTTGCTGTATGTACACGGAGCTTCTAGTTCTATAGAGCCATTTGACAAGGCATGACAAGTAACGTCTTTTATGTCTAAGTTTACTTGTATGTCTGGGTTTTGGAGAACTTGGTTATCCACTAAATTACCTCTTATGCTGCCTAGAGCTACCGCTCTAAATCTGTCTTTTTGACCCAATGTAAAGCGATTTCTAGTCTTTCCTTTTAGATGGCAATAGGATAGGATATTATAAGTATAGTTAGAGTCATTTCCGCTGCCGCATGGGGTGGATCCACAGTCTCCTCTTCTATGTGGAGGGGTGTCACATACAGCATCTCCATTCACGCTGCAGTTCGTGTTACTAGGACATATAGAGCCGTTATTATCTCCTTCGAACGTATGGTGTAAGTGAAAGCCATGGCCTACTTCATGCGGCAGAGTACTAGTAAAGAGATATTTTAGATCTATGTAGGTGCCATCACCTTCACCTCCATAAGGGTAATAAGCAAATCCTGCTATATTCTCATTTATATTATGAAAAATCATAATATTATAATAATCCGATTGAGGCCAAGAATGATCTGTCATAATAGCAAGTCCACTGGCTCCCGAGCCTTTTATTCCAGAGTTGACGTACTTAGAGTAGTTTCTACCATCTATTCTATTTATTCCATTGGTAGGGCAGCCATATGGGTTTCTTTTTGGTAGTACAAATTCTACCTTCATGTTTACGCTATTTATACTGTCTCTGAAGGTGCTATTTAGTCTACTCAGTGCGTCTAATACATCATAGTCTGAGATATTACTCCCTGTGCCTATGGTTTCCCCTTTGTGTACGATATGAAATACTACAGGTATTTTTAAGATACTGTCAGCTATGGTAGCAGAGCTATATGAAATCTGTGTATAGGAGAGAATATCACTTTGGGTCTGTTGTGAAGCCTTACTATAAGTGTTTGTGTTTATTGTCTCTGACCCACATGTTTTTTGGCCATGAGAATAGATTCCAGTGAGTATTAAGACCAGAAATAGAAATGATTTCATATGAAACTCAAAAGTAAGGAGATATTGAGGCTATTTTAGATAAACTTATTCATTCTGCATACAGAATAGATCTTAAAAGAGAGTCAATGCGAAAACAAACACTCAAAAGAAACTGACTTTTTCCGTTTAAATTCTGTCAAAAAGTTGAAAAAATGCCCCAAAACAAAAATGTAAGCTAAAGTATACTCCTTTCAGATTTCTTTTAATACCAATTTAGTTTTTAAGTGTCGTATAAATAAATCGAGTGAAAAACGATTTATATGCGGCAATTGAAAGCTATTTTGGTATAAGAGACTCTACAGAGCGCTATGAAAAAGTGAGCCTCCAGTTTCCTGAAAGCTCACTTTATTTTTTAGCACTTCAAGTTTTGTAATCTTGAAGAAATATGTAAACGGTTTGGAGCCGCAATGAGGTGAATTTTATTGATTACCTAGTATGATAGGTAATCCGTCTTTACCACCACCTACTACTACTACCTTGCTATTGGGAGACTGAGCTAGGGCTAGTGTAGCTCCTATACCTTTTTCTTTTAGTATTTTATCCGTAAGAGATGCACTTAGTATCTTGTTTGCTACTGCTTTACCTTCTGCGTCTATTTTTTGGCGTTCAGCCTCTTTTTTCGCTTTCACAAGTCTAAACTCATACTCCAAAGCTTCTTGCTCTTGCTTTAGTTTACGCTCTATCGCCTCTTTTATAGTAGGAGGCAAGGTTACGTCTCTTACTAGTATCTCATTAAGCTGTATATACTGTGACTCTACTATCTTCTTAGCTTCTTCATAGATTTCTTTTTGTATAGCATCTCGCTTGCTACTATAGAGCTGCTCTGGAGTATATCTACCCACTACACTTCGTGCTGCTGAACGTATAGTAGGTAGTAGTATTCTATCTACGTAGTCTTCACCTTTTTCTTGGTGGAGCTTACCTAAGCTCTCGTAGTCCGGTTGAAACCAAGCAGAGGCATCTAGTTTTATCTCTAGTCCGTTGCTACTAAGTACTGACATTTTTTCAAATACTTCCTGCTGTCTTACTGCGTATATGATCATAGTATTCCAAGGTGCTACGAAGTGAAATCCCTCACCATATGTTTGCTCGGTTTCTACGCCGCCACCAAAGGTTTTGTAAAGTACGCCAGCTTTACCAGATCGGATAGTCACCGTAGACTTCACTAAGATTATGAGTAAGAAGATGCCTAAAAATAATAAGCCAAGGCCTTTACCAGCTAATTTAGGGAATTGTGGTCTGTTGATGTTATAATTTTGTGCCATAATTTTTAATGTCGCACAAGGTATCATTATTAACGTACCAAAAAAGAAATCTTCTATTGACGACCCTTCTCTATCGACTTCTTCACTAATATCAATATATAAGCTAGTTAATAATTAATCTCTTTTGGGTAAGAAGACTGTCTGAGGCAATCTCTAATATGTAGATTCCACTTGGCAAGTAAGACAAGTCAAGCTGTACTTCTTGGCTATTAAAATGCTCCTTATAAACGTACTCTCCAAGACAATTGACTAGGCTAATAGAAACTATTTTATGATGCATAGACTGGATACTAACACTACCTGAGCTTGGGTTCGGATAGATATTGACTATTTCATCTCTTGTTAATTTGCTAATACTTAAGGTTTGCTTTACCTCAGTTAATAAGGTGTATTCATTGGAGCTATTTCCGCTTAGATCTGTTGCTTGAAATATGGTCCTATAAAGACCCACTGTACTAGCATCCACATCGTTGTATAAGATTACCAAACTATCCAATAGGGAGGATGGAGCATCGTAGTTATCAGATAAATTAATGTAATTTGACGGGTCGTAGGTACTGTTAATTAGAATTTTTACCACTCCGTCGTTTTTACCTGTAATTATTGGATTTTGGTCATCTACTACCTGTACTACAGTTGTTTTGGTGAAAGTTTTTTCTCTGGAGTTAGTTACTGTATAATTCACGTCGTATTCTCCAAGAGTAGAAACATTCACTTTTGAATCTATGAGTATAGAGCTTGAGATGTCCCCATCTATAGAATCAATGAACCTCATCGTGCTGGTCCAAAGAGTATTTACTCTGTGAATTATGGTGTCTAGTTCTCTTTGAAATCCCGCAGGGGTAAAATAATCTCTCACAACATAATTAATACATTGAGTAGTTACATTACCACTTGAGTCGGCAGCAGTATAAGTGACAGAAGTAGTTCCTTGAAAACGTGTATCTACGTCAGCCCCACCTTGTGAGTTAGAAGGATTAGCAACCAGTGTTAATCCATTTCCCAGGCTATTATAGTTATCGGTGGCAGTGGTTATATCTATAAATATATTTTGCAGTTGTACTACTACTCTCCAGCAACTATATGTCTTATCAGCACTATTATGTTCTATTACAGGGTTCTCTTTATCTCTAACTCTTATTATTCTAGTGGCAGTGTCAGAATTTCCATCACTGTCTGTTATGGTGTACTGCAAGACATAGTCACCTATTGTAGATGTGTCAAGGTTTCCAGATACTAAAATAGAACTAGTTATATTTCCATCTTCTGCATCGATCGCAGTGGAGCCCTCGTGTTGATATGTTTCATAGATATTAATTGTAGTATCAGTATTGCCAGAAATAGTGATAACAGGAGAAGCTGAATAAGCTGTAATGGATAATAGTAGTAAAAGAAAAGTGCCGAGAATGTAAGATATTTTTGTCATGTTCATTTAATGATAGATTACAACAAGTTAGACAACAGATTCTAAGAAGGTTGCACTTTTGGGGTGTTAAATAACGATAGTATCACATACTAGCTCAAAACCACATCAACGCTTTTCATCACCTCGCTAACCTTGATGCTAAAGATAGTGGAGTTCTCTACAGTCTGTTGTTTGTGTTTGCGAGCGAGGAAATAGTGATGAACGATACTCTTATCATTTTTAGGATAGAATACATCTTTTACTCCCGGACCAAATAAAGCGACAGTAGGAGTATTCTGAGCAGCAGCTATATGTAATGGGCCACTTTCGTTACCCAAGAAGAGTGATGCACCTTCACAGAGAGCAGCGTACTCTAAGAGGTTAAAATCACCTACTACATTTTGATTCGACTTACTCTTTACTAAGGATAAACACTGGTCATTGAGTATCCTGTCTTCTGGACCGCCCACAAGTAAGCAAGGTAGCGAGTATGTTTTATTTATATGAGTGACTATTTCTGCATAACGATCTGTAGGCCATCTACGAGCTTCGTCTCTAGCTCCTAAGTGCATTATTACGTATTTACGTATTCCTTCCTCTTGAAGATAGGTAGCTACTTTTTGGTGTTCTTCACTTCCAGTTTCTATCTTATTACTCCAGATTATATTTTCTCTGAGAAGAGGCTGTATTACATCTATATTAGTATCTATCTCGTTTTTTTGTCCTCCACTGAACTTGTTTTTTAGCCTGATAGAGCCTCGGTCTAGACGTAGCTTTGGCTTGTGTGATAGAGCGTAGTTCAGCGTTTTTTTTGAGCCACGTAGATCTATGATTAAGTCATAGTTGTTCTCAGATACTTCATTAAAATTATTCACACAGTTTACATATGCCAAGTGTTTGAAGAAAGTATTGTTAAATGACTTGCATAAGAGTGTTTGTCTTGCCTCGGGGTAAATTTTATAAAGGTTGTAAAATACAGGCAATGCCGTGACTAAGTCACCTATTTCATCCATCTTAATGATAAGGATAGACTTGAAATTATAAGATTTATCTCCCAGTAGGTTTATATACTTAGTAGCAAACCATGATTTGAAATAGAGTACCTTTTCGTTCACTTTACCCTGCAATTATAGGATATAAGACTGGTCTACTCGGTGCCGCGTCAGATTCAAAATTACTGATATTCAGTTTTAGTAGATATTTACCATCTTGTATATCGTCTCTTACGAATATAAACTCAGTGATAGAAGCTTCCATACGCGGATCTTCAGGGTATTGCCAGTAAGCATAGTGAGAAGCCATAGCACCGCCATCCCACTCAGGATCTACAGAAGGCAGATCAACCAATAGATGGAAAACTCCAGCAGCCACTATCATTTTCATGTCTTCTGGAGCTATACATAGTGTTTTTTTACCTGAATAATTTTTATTTAGCTTGGTAATGGGATTAGGTAAAGTTCTGATAATAAGTGCATCAAGTTTTTTTATATTAGCTAAGCCTAAGCTGCTAAAGTCTAAAAACCTGTCATCCTCCTTCTTAGCTGGTAAAGTACAGAGTAAAGCCACGGTGAAGTTATCTCTTACACAATCATTTACGAAATAGTCTTCATCTGAGATATGTCCGAGGCACTCTGTATGTGCACTATTGCCGTGCGGGGTGAAGGTGATAGTTTCCAGGTTACAAGGCCCTCCAGATGCCTTGTTGCCTATAAAGCCTCCATCTTGGTAGTCTTTATATACAGCTCCTGCTATACCAAAACTGGATACACTGTGTTCTCTTCGGACACTGATGCCTATGTCTAATGGTTTAGATAGATCGGCTTGTAAGTTGTTGCCTTGATTGTCAAATGTTAAAATCACAGGGCAAAAATACTTTTTTAGGTGATTTTCAGTTGTGTTAAGTAAATTCGACCTCTAATATTTTGAAACTTAATAATTACGAAATAAAAAAAGTACTAAATGTAGTACTGCTGATTTTTGCATTTCTTATAGGTTTTTTTTCCTTATGGTACACCAATACATTAGTGAAAAAACTTGAAAATCAAGAACGAGAAAAAATAGCACTTTGGGCAGATGCTACTCGGCTGGCAGTTTCGTCTGATTTTGATGAAAATGTTGAATTCTATAGAAGTATCATAGCTGCTAATACAACAATACCTGTAATACTTACAGATGATCAAGGGAATATAAATGGCATGGTGAACATAGATTCATCTGGAAAAGATTCAGATTTTTTGCAAAAAAAAATTGCAATGATGAAAAAGCAAAATGAGCCTATCGTGATAGAATTATATGAGGGGTATCGTAACTTTATTTATTATGAAAACTCAAAGTTACTCAATCAATTACGTATCTATCCTTACTTTCAGTTAGGTGTAATTGCCTTGTTTCTTGGCATGAGCTACTTCGTATTCAGTTATAGTCGTACAAGTGAGCAAAATAAAGTGTGGGCTGGTATGAGCAAAGAGACGGCACATCAGCTAGGCACTCCTATTAGCTCTCTTATGGGGTGGCTTGACTATCTGAAAGAAAGAAAGGGTGACAACAAAGTGATGCATAAGGTGCTGGCGGAGATGCAACATGATATGGATAGGCTGGGCCTTATTACAGAGCGTTTTTCTAAAATAGGATCTGAGCCATCACTCACGGTGTATAATCTATACGAGGTGTTAGAAGAGAGTGTGAGTTACCTTAACTCTCGGACGTCTCAAAAAGTAGAAATCAGTATTAAAAACATAGATATTTTTCGGACTATTGATGTAGCGGTGAATAAACCACTTTTTGCTTGGGTAGTAGAAAATCTATGCAAGAATGCAGTAGATGCTATGAATGGAGAAGGTGCTATTTGGTTCGAAGTCTCTGGCACCGGAGACGAAGTGATTCAGTTTGACGTAGTAGATAATGGTAAAGGTATTCCTGCTAATAGACATACAACAATATTTAAACCTGGCTATACTACCAAAAAGAGAGGTTGGGGTTTAGGCTTATCATTAGTGAAACGGATAGTAGAAAACTATCACAGAGGTAAAATATACGTACAGAGTAGTGAAACAGGAAAAGGGACTAGATTCCGCATAGAGTTGCGGAAGGCTTAATGCTTTGTTTATATCTATATAAACTTTGCTTATGCTAAAAGTAAGGTTGTGAACTTATCTTTGCAATAGATATAAAGATAAAATTATGGCATTAGAATTTTCAGATTCAAATTTTGAACAAGAAGTATTAAACAGTGGAGACACACCAGTATTAGTGGATTTCTGGGCAGAGTGGTGTGGACCTTGTAGAATGATAGGACCTTTAGTTGAGGAGCTAGCTACGGAGTATGACGGTAAAGCCAAGATAGGTAAGATGAATATCGATAACAATCCTGCTACACCTACAAAGTATGGAGTTCGAAGCATCCCAACATTACTAGTATTTAAAAATGGAGAAGTAGTAGATAAGATAGTAGGTGCAGTACCTAAGACTACTATTTCTGGTAAAATAGATGGTCAATTAGCATAAGCTAAAGACTATTTCGTAATATTGAGCGGTATATCTCATTACAGAGATATACCGCTTTTTTATGATTCACACACAGATAAGACCCGAAGATATCCTGTACACAGGAAACCTAGAGCTCCTTGCTAAAAAAGCAGTAGAAGGCTTTATTACGGGTTTTCATAAAAGCCCTTATCATGGATTTTCAGTAGAATTTGCAGAGCATAGGCAGTATAATCCTGGAGAAAGCACTAAGAATATAGACTGGAAACTATACGGACGTACCGATAAATTGTACAATAAGAGATTTGACGAGGAGACTAATCTCAGGTGTCAGTTTATAGTTGATGTGTCTTCTAGTATGCAGATTCCACAAAAAGAAGGACTTAGTAAGCTGCAATATGCTATATGGAGTGTGGCCGTATTTAGTCAGTTACTGAAAAAACAGCGTGACGCCTCTGGCGTTTGCTTCTTTGATCAAGAAATCAAAGAATATACTAAGATAGCATCTTCAGGTAGACACTATAAAGAACTCCTTTATAAGCTTGAAAAATACTTAAGCTATGACACTGAGCAGCGATCTACAGATATAAGTGCTACACTGCACGCTATAGCGTCTCAGATTCATAGGCGCAGCTTAGTGGTACTATTTACAGATTTTTTTCAAGAAGGAAAGGACTTAGAGTCAATGTTTGATGCTATAAAACATCTTAAACATAATAAGCATGAGGTTATAGTCTTTCATACGCTTCATCGCCGTACTGAGTTAGATTTTGACTTTGGTATAGGGCCACTTACTTTAGAAGATGCAGAGACTGGAGAAAAGTTGAAACTTACACCTGAAGAGGTGAAAGTTGATTATATGAAGGCAGTATCTTCCTATACTGCTGAGATAAAATCAAGGCTAAGTCAGTACAAGATAGATTATGTAGAAGCAGATGCTGCCGAGTCTGTAGATAAGGCGCTTTTGGCTTTTTTACTGAAACGTAAGCGAATGATTCGCTAAAAAGTCTTTAAATTGGATTTTTTGTCGAAATCGAACAATATTTTCCAAAATAGAGAACTAATTGGATAATTAATTGATATTGAGCATATTGTATAAATATAAGGTGTACCATCATTTGTGTCCAATGATGCAATTATTTTCGTAAAAATGTTTATGTAGTGGCTTCTAGTTAAAAATATGTTAAGTTGCGAGCATATTGATATTGACTATTACTTTTATTGACGGCTAAATGAGTACAAAAAATACACCTTTCCGTACATCAATTCCAAGTTTGCCTGTACTAGATATTTTAGATGAAGCGGGTGTTTGTTTTTCTATCAAAGGTAGCAATCTTGAATTTATATATCAAAGCAAGGCACTTAATAAGCTGCTAGGTATCACCCAACTTTATACCAATGATTTTGAAATTTTCATACCTGAAATAGCGTATGAAATAGCTCAAGAAGATAGTTTGATTTCGACCTCAGGTGTAGCAGAAGATGTAGATAGAATTCTTATCACTAAGAAAGGCAAGGAACTTGTAGTCAGAATAAAGAGGTCTATTGTGAATCACGAAGGCGGAGCACTATTGGTTACAATCTATACAGATATCACTAAGCAGACTCAAAACAAGCAGTTTGAAGCCTATAAAAAGGTGTTAACAGATGGCGAAGTGTTCGAGAAAATGCTCAATAGGTTCTCTCAGCGTATCTTTAGCAGTCAAAGCAGAAAGGATGTATTTAACGGAGTCGGTAAATTGTGCCTAGACTTATTGGACTTGGAAAATTTGTCTATATATCTAATGGATAGAGAAGTGCACGTACTACGTCAAGTAAAAATATTAATTAATGGCGAGCAAATATGGTTTAAAGAAAATGCTGTAGATACCCTTACTATTTCTATTGACGAAGGAGTTGTAGGTAGATGTGCACGTACTAAAACTACTTTAATTATAGACGATGTTCACTTAGATCCTGAATATATACAAGGTGTCATAGAATATAAGAGTGAACTAGCCGTTCCTATTATTTATCATAATGAGGTGCTAGGAGTTCTTGATACTGAGAGTACCCTAAGTGCTAAATATACAAACAAGACCAAGCGAATAATTGAAGGTTTAGCATCTTTATTAGCTATTAAACTCAATGAAATACAAAGTAAGGAGTATCTAGAGGCAAAAAATGAGCAACTTTATAGTTTGGTGAAAAATAACCTTAATGCTATTGCCATGTTAGATAATGAAGGTAACTATATTCAAGTTTCAGATGACTGGATGCGACAGTTTGTGTCATCGAAGCACGACACTATAATAGGATTGAATCACTTTGAGTTAAATCCTAATATTCCCAGTGGATGGAAGGAGCTAATTAAAATGGCGTATGAAGGTAAGCCTCAAGTAGTGCATAAAGAGGTTTATAAAAAAAGAAGTGGCGAAGTAGTATTTTTTAAAGGTACAGTGAATCCATGGTTTCTTAAAAAAGGAGAAGTGGGTGGGATCATACTGCAAGCAGATGACATAACAGAATCTGTAAATGATGAGGTAAATTTTCTTAAGTCTAAGGAAGAGCTAGAGGAAGCTAAATTTATAGGTCAACTAGTTAACTGGGAGATAGATATAGAAAAAGATACTATACAAGTTGATACAGGAAGGCAGAGCATACCTGGATTAGAAAACGGTCGGCAGTATGACTTAAATACTTTCTTTCAGTTTAAATATGCCGGATACCAGGCAGATTTAAATCAATCCATAGAGCGTGCACTTTCGAGTAACGGGGTATTCTCATTAATTCACCCGTTTAAGGTAAAGAGCAAGGTTTTCTGGATGGACAATAAAGGTAAGGTAATTACGGAGAATGGTGCAGTTATACAAGTTAAAGGTACTGCACATAATATCACAGACCAGATAGATGCAGAAAATGCTAACAAGCAAAAAAATATAGAACTTAAACAACTAAACGTAGAGTTAGATCAATTTGTGTATAAAACTGCTCACGATCTGCGTGCTCCACTAGCTAATATCCTAGGAATCATAGATTTGATGAGGATGGAAGAAAACCCCAAAATACTGGCCACTTACTTTGACTTGCAAGAGAAAAGTGTTTCGAGACTTGACGCGTTTATTCAAAAAATAACCAACTATGCTAAAAATACTCGTCTACCACTGACTAAAGATAATATTAACTTTGATAAGATAGTAGATGGGGTGCTCAAGGATCACATGTTTATTGCAGGATCAGACAAAGTGCTGAAAAAACTTAATGTAGATAAATCTAAATCTTACTATTCTGATAGTGAGCGTATTACTATTATTTTAAATAACTTAATAGCGAATGCTATTAAGTTTAGAGATGATAAAAAAGAAAATAGTTTTGTAGAAATAGATGTAAAATTGGAGAGTAAATATATACACATATGTGTGAGAGATAATGGTATAGGTATTTCTAATGCGTTCAAGGATAAAGTATTTGATATGTTTTATAGGGCTCATAAAACTGCTGATGGAAGTGGGATAGGTCTATATATAGTAAGAGAAACAGTTAGAAAACTTGGTGGGTCTATATTACTCAAGACAGAAGAAGGAGCCCACACTGAATTTAATATATTTTTGCCAAATTCAAAGTTTTAAAAAATGCTAGTATTTTTAGTAGATGATGATCCCATACAAAACATGATCACCTCACAATTAGTGAGATTATACGACAACGAAGTTGAGTATGTGGTCTATAATAATGGGGAAGAGGTTATCCAAGGCTTGGAAGAAGGACTATTACCAGATATTATTCTTTTGGATATTAATATGCCAATAATGAGTGGGTTTGAGTTTTTGAACTTATACCAGCATTATAAACGTATAGCTAAAGTATTTATGCTAAGCTCTTCTAATAATGAAGAGGATCGCATTAAGGCAGAAATGTATAGTTGTGTAAAAGGTTACGCTACTAAGCCAGTAAGTAAAGAGGCTGTTCATACTATGCTCTTATCAGCAGATAATAAAAAAAATAAGTGAAGTTAAACGTACCCTTATAAAAAAATCCCCTCTTTCAAGAGGGGATTTTTTCTATGCGGAGAAGGAGGGATTCGAACCCCCGGTACCTCTCAGCACGCTAGTTTTCAAGACTAGTGCATTCGACCGCTCTGCCACTTCTCCTTATATAACAAACTGCTTAAATAATAAAGTTCTTCCTTTTAAGCGACTGCAAAACTAGTCGAAAACTGCTTTAATCAAATGTTTTTCTCATCAATTTAAGCTTATTTAACAGCCTTAGGATTTAGCATTACTTCATATGAGATAGATTATAGCATTTACAATAATCTTGGCTCTTGTTTTACGCTGCCTTATCAATACTTCTATTGAGTTCAAACCCAATAAGAACAACAAAACAATTGACATATATAAGTATCATAAGTACGAGAAGCGTTCCTACGGACCCATATAATTTATTATAAGAGTTGAAGTTTTCTACGTAAACTCTGAATCCCCACGTACTCAATATAGACAATAGAGTAGCAACAGTACTTCCTGCAGAAAAAAAACGCCATTCACTTCCTTTATTACTCCCAAAGTAGTACAAAGAGCTGAAAATAAAATAAATGAGCGATAATGTGAGAATATATTCTATTGTAGATAACACGAATTTGGTCAAATTATCATTGATAGTAACCTGACCATCTAGAAAGTTGAAACCATAATTAAATGTAATAGAAAGTAGTGCTGTAGTAATAAGAAGTGAAACAACTAAAAAGAGTAAAATTACACTCTTTAGTCTTATATCAAACCAATTACGCTGAAGTACAGACTCTACACCTGTATCAAAAGCTGAGAGCATACTGGCAAAACCATTGCTGGAAAAGTATAACGCTGCTATGAAACCAAATGAAAGAAGTCCTGCATTTTGGTTAGTGACGATGTCTGTAATGGTTTCATTCACGAAATAAAAAGCATTGGTAGGCAAGAATTTTCGAATAAAACCAGTGATTAGTTCTTCTAGGTTTTCAATAGGTATGTAAGGAATAAGGGTGAATAGAAAAATAATCAGAGGGAATATAGCTATAAAAAAGTTAAAAGCTAGAGAAGAAGCCCTAAGATTTAGATCTTCTTCAAATAATCCATTGATAAAAAACTTCCCTACTTGATATATTGACTTTCCTTTAAAACCAGGCAGACTAACGTTTTCTAGCTTTTTATCTAAGAATTGGTCTAAAACTCCAAGTTTATTTGTTATTTTTCTATTAAGTTTCAAGATGATACGACTGCAAATAACAAGAATTAAATAGATTTGCCACAATTAAATTTTATGAGCAAAATACATAATTTTTCCGCAGGACCAGCCATCCTTCCACAAGAGGTAATTCAAAACTGTGCTGATGCTATTCAAAACTTTGCTGGGACTAATCTCTCACTGTTAGAAATTTCTCACAGAAGTAAGGAATACGTCGCCGTAATGGACGAAGCGCGTAGCCTAGTGAAAAAAATAATGAACCTAGGCGATGAATATGATGTTATATATCTGCAAGGTGGGGCCAGCACGCAATTTCTAATGAGTGCTATTAATCTAATGGAATCAAAAGCTGCTTATACTAATACTGGAACGTGGGCTTCAAACGCAATAAAGGAGGCTAGTGCATTTGGTGACGTAGAAGTATTAGGCTCCTCAGAAGATAAGAACTTCAATTATATCCCCAAAGACTATACAATTTCTAGGGACTATGACTATTTCCATTGTACTTCTAATAATACGATTTATGGTACTCAGATGCAGTCATTTCCAGATTGTCCTGTACCGTTAATATGTGACATGAGTTCAGATATATTCAGTAGAGAATTGGATTTTTCTAAATTTGATTTAATCTATGCTGGAGCTCAGAAAAATATGGGACCTGCTGGAACTACACTTGTAGTAGTGAAGAAAAGTATCCTAGGAAAAGTGAGTAGAAGTATTCCTAGTATGCTAGACTATGCATTACATATAGATAAGGATTCTATGTTTAATACACCTCCGGTTTTCGCAGTATATGGATGTCTCCAGACACTGAAGTGGATAGATAAACAAGGGCTTGCAAATATAGAAAAGTTGAATAACCAGAAGGCAGACTTACTATATAGCGAAATTGATGCTAATGATCTCTTTCAAGGTACTACTGCAGTAGAGGACAGGTCTAAAATGAATGCTACCTTTTTACTCAAAGACGAAAGTAAGAATGACGCGTTTTTAGGTGCTTGTGCTGCGGCTCATATTAATGGGATAAAAGGACACAGAAGCGTAGGCGGATTTAGAGCAAGCATGTATAATGCATTAGGACTAGATAGCGTTCAAGTTTTAGTAGATGTTATGAGGAATTTTAAGTAAAGGAAATAGATGAAAATATTAATAAACGACGGATTACACAATGCCGGTATAGAACTCCTGAAAAAAGCAGGACATTCAGTAGATACCAATAATATACCACAAGAAGAACTGCTAGGTAAATTAAATGAGTATGATGCCATATTAGTGAGAAGTGCTACCACTGTGAGAAAAGAGCTTATGGATGCTGCCCCTAATTTGAAGTTGATAGGTAGAGGAGGAGTAGGGATGGATAATATAGATTTAGATGCTGCTAAAGTAAAAAATATAGCGGTATTCAATACACCGGCTGCATCATCTAGATCTGTAGCTGAGTTAGCAATGGCTCATTTATTTGGAATAGTTAGATCGCTTCCTACAGTCAATAAGGCGATGTCTATTGACGGTATATCTAATTTTAAAGCATTAAAAAAATCTGCTAGCAAGGGAATAGAATTGCAGGGAAAGACTCTAGGTCTTATAGGTTTTGGGAGGATTGGTAGAGAAACTGCGAGCATAGCCATAGGATGTGGAATGAAAATAATAGCATTTGATCCATATACTACAGAGGCTGATGTTGAAGTAAAGTTACATCCCGATTACGGATTTAACCACAAAATAAACGTTAAAACCGTAAGTAAAGAAGAGTTGCTAGCTAATGCAGATTTTATTAGTTTGCATATACCAGGAGGACAGGGTTACGTATTAGATACTGCTGAATTTTCAATGATGAAAGATGGCGTAGGAATAGTTAACTGTGCTAGAGGAGGTACTATTAGCGAAAATGCTTTGATAGCAGCTATAGATTCTGGTAAAGTCAAATATGCCGCTACAGACGTATTTGAAAAAGAACCACCTGTAGATGACCGTATTCTCAGGATTGGTGCAGTAGGACTTAGCCCGCACATAGGAGCTAGTACAGGAGAAGCTCAGGAAAGAGTAGGCGTAGAGCTTGCTGAAAAAATAATTGAATTTTTCAAATAGCGTTAGTGCCTCATATATTCCCATTCAAAGCCCTGAGGCCGAGCCCAGATTTTGTAAATTTGGTTACGGCTAAGTCTACGGATTTTTTTAATCAAGAAGATTTGGTGCACGAAATTAGAACGAATTCGTTTACATTTCATCACGTGACTAAAAGCCACTTGAGCTATAGTGGAGCATTTCAAGAACCAGAGAAATTTCTTCCCTTTGCTGCTAAGTACATAAAGGACATGAAAGCTAAAGGTGTGTTCATCAAAGAAGATGAAGATGCTTTTTATGTATACGAACAAATCAGAAAAGATGGTAAAGTATTTAAAGGTCTTATAGCCTTATGTTCTGTAGAGGATTATAAAGCAAATAAGATAAAAAAGCATGAAGAAATTAGACCCAGTAGATTAAAGTTTCTTGTACAGCTTTTTAAAACTACTAAAGTAATGGGAGAGCCTACGCTGTTAGCTCATAATGGTGCTGTGCCACTTGATATATCTAATGCAGAGCAGCTGTACTCTTTTACTACTTTGGATGATAAGCATCATGTGATATATAAGATAAGTGAAAAAGTTCAAGTAGCAGATATACAAGCAGCAATGGCTGCCATAGACAACCTGTACATAGCTGACGGTCACCATAGGTCTGCGTCTACAAAGGAATTCAATGCGAGTGTAGTCAAATTAGAAAACAATAAATCTATGTGCTGTATAATGCACGAGGATGATTTAGAAATATTGCCCTTTCATAGACTCCTTAAGCCTATAATGACGGTAACTACGGCTGATATTATCAAAGCCCTTTCTTATAGGTTTGATGTCAGTGTATCTGCAGAATCACTTTATGAAATCAAAAATAGAAATGAGTTTGGATTATACGTCAATAAGCAATGGTATCAACTAAAGCTCAAAATTTCTTCTGATTTACCTGATGTTCAGGTTTTAGAAAACTATGTAGTAAGAGAAATTTTCAAAATTGCTGATAGCCGTATAGATAGTCAGATTAGTTTTCATCCTCACACTGCTGGAGAGACTCTACTAAAAAACTTAATAGATGTAGATACCTACAGTTTGGCAATAACAATGAAGGCTTGTAACTTTGGCGAGGTGAGATTAGTGGCTGATCAGAATAATACTATGCCACCCAAGTCTACATATATAGAACCCAAACTACGCGCAGGATTAATAATCCAAGAGTTTGGAATAATCAAAAAATAGTTCCTATAAAATTTAGTAATAGATTACTAAATTGAAGACCATTAAGTAACGGGTACGTTCGGTTTTTATTAAGCGATAGCTACTTTTCTGCTTGTTGCTAGATTATATACTAGATAAATCCCTAGACTAAACACTATCTGACTAACTAGTGTTGCTCTAAAAAATGGAAGAGCTAACTCATAAGAAGTCATTAGTCCAGCGAAATCCTTCGTGTATTCTGGCATTGTAATCCATGAACCCGCATTACTTATCAGAAAGAATGCAACTGCTGCAACTATACTGCCTCCGAGTACTTTGCTGAGAGACGCATTTTTGGATAAGAATGTTCCAAGTAAAATTATAGCGGAAAATGAAGCATACACAAATAAGAAGTCTAGACTAAGCATATAATCCATATACATAGGAGAGGATAACCCTAATAATATGTCTCCTAGTAATAATGCTCCCATAGGTACTACCCATCTCAATATCTTAGAACTAAATAAAACTCCGCCCATTAGAGCGATAGCTCCGAGTGGATTAAAATTTGGTATCTGAAAGAAAACTCTAATCAGTATAAGTACTACTAGTAGTGCTGTAAGTAAAATTATGTCCTGCTTTTTCATCTGTTATTTAACCGTAGGTACAAAGGTAGAAATCTTTATGTCACAATGAAATAATACTATTTGTCACGTTATTAATATTTGTTAATAATTTAGCCTTAAAATGTTTAAAATCAAACAGTTGCATATTAAAATCAAAGGATATTATAAGTGGAAAAGATTCCGTGCTGCAGAAGTTGTTTAACAATTGTTAATTTAACAATTGTTAATAGGTTTACATTTGTTAATTGAATTATGAGTATCAATAAGAGAGTAGAGACGCTAATAGACAAAACTTCCAATAGTAAATCTGACTTCAGTAAGGCTACAGGGATAAGTACAGTGATATTATCCCATATAAGTTCAGGTAGGAATAAGGTAAGCCTCACCGCGGTAGAACAAATTATTAAAGCTTTTCCAACCATAAGTGCAGAATGGATACTTACTGGTAAAGGCCAGATGTACAGAGATGGATTAGATAGTGACATAGCAGAAGAGCTAGAAAGTGCATTAATACTCTTGGAGGACGAGCATAAGCGCTATGCTAAGTCTATGGAAAGTAAAATATTCGTACTTAGAAGAACTATAGAAGCTCTTAAGGGTTAATAAACACGTGCAATGAATACAAATTACACTTATCAATTAAGATCAATGAATAAAGTATTGTTATTATCATTTTTGCTTTTCGGTTTCACGGCTAGCTTTAGTCAAGATTCGAAGAGTATAATACTGGCAGATATAAATGCCAAAATTAATAAACAAGGATACTCTCCTAGTATCATTATAAATAGTGATGTACCTTTATCCCATGGAGGTAGAGTTTACTATGGTCAACAGGTGCTGAACGGGCTTCCTATATTCAATACAGAATTTTATGCAGTCATAATTGATGATGTAGTCACTTCTGCTAATTATAACATAGCTGTAGACGCTGAGAATCGTTTAAAAAGTTCTGAGTTTGTTATTTCACCTAATGACGCACTCTACAGGGTCGCTAAATTAGATTTTATAGTACCTATATTACCTATGAAAATAGGAGAAGGACAATTTGAGATTAGAGACATACAACTTAGCGATGAGCCCGTTAAAATAACACAGATGTGGATTATATCAGGAGCAGATATACTGCCTATTTATGAGGTAAGCATGTATGAAAAAAATCACAAACACTGGTATAACACACGTATAGATGCTACCACAGGTAAAATATTAAACCGCAATGACTGGGTTACTCAATGTGCTATACCAAGTCCAGCAACTAAGCGTAATGATAACATAGGACCTATCGAATCTGCTGCACATCTGAAGCACAAAAAAACTTCAAATGCTAGTTATCAAGTATTTGCCTTTCCTACAGAGAGTCCTAATCACGGGAATAGAACCATTGTATTGAATCCACAAGATGATGATGCTTCACCATTTGGATGGCACGATGATAACGGTGTAGACGGTGCGGAGTATACCATAACACGAGGTAATAATGTATATGCTAGTGATGACAAGGATGATGATAATATTCCGGGAGCTTCACCCAGTGGAGGAAGTACACTTACTTTTACAGCCCCATACGACAAGAGACAGAGTGCCGTAAATTACTTAGATGCTTCCACCATTAATTTATTTTATTCCAATAATATTATGCACGATGTATGGTGGCATTATGGCTTTGACGAAGCTTCAGGAAATTTTCAAACCAATAATTACGGAAATGGAGGGGTAGGTAATGATGCTCTGAATGCTGACGCTCAAGATGGCAGTGGTACTAATAATGCGAATATGAGTACTCCTCCAGATGGATTTAATCCAAGAATGCAGATGTATATTTGGAATTCTAGTCCTGGAGGCGATTATTTTCAAATTAATTCCCCCAATACTGCTAAAGGAAAGTATTTAGCGAATAAAGCAGGTTTTGGACCAGCTTTAACTACTTCTCCTATTGTTGGTAATTTAGTCTTGGTAAATGATGGAGGTGCAGAGCCAGAAAAAGGATGTAATTCCTTAACAAATAGTAGTGATGTTTCAGGAAATATAGCCTTAATAGAACGCAGAACTTGCAACTTCACGGTAAAGGTGAAAAATGCGCAAGATGCTGGAGCCGTAGCGGTAGTAATTTATAGTGATGACGAGAATCCAATTCAAATGGGAGGTTCTGATAACTCCATAACTATTCCATCAGTATTAATAACGCTTTCAGCTGGGAATGCTATTAAAGCTGCATTACGCAGCGCATCAGTAAATGTAAGTTTATATGATTCAAGTAATCTAGCAGCATCTGTATTTGATAGTGACTTTGATAATGGTATCATCGCTCATGAGTATGGACATGGTATCAGCAATAGGCTTACTGGCGGTCCAGCGTCAAGTAGTTGTCTAAGTAATGAGGAGCAAATGGGCGAGGGGTGGAGTGATTTCTTTGCTCTAGTGATGACTCACGAGCCAGGAGATCAGGCTAGTGATGTGAGAGGAATAGGAACATATGTGACTAATGAGCCTATTACCGGTGGAGGTATTCGTCCCTATCCTTATTCGGGAAATATAAATGCGAGTCCATATAAGTATAATGATATTAAGCGTTTCTCCGTGCCTCACGGTGTAGGAAGCGTCTGGTGTAGTATGCTTTGGGACCTTTATTGGGCTATGATAGATAAGCACGGTTATGATAGTAATATGTATACTGGTACTGGAGGAAATAATATGGCTATGCAGTTAGTTATTGATGGGCTGAAGCTTCAGCCTTGTAATCCTGGCTTTGTGGATGGGAGAAATGCTATTATACTAGCAGATAAGCTAAATAATGATGGAGCTAATCAACTCCTTATTTGGGAGGTATTTGCCCGAAGAGGCTTAGGCGTAGACGCATTACAGGGAAGCACAGACAATATAGGAGATGGTGATGAGGATTATAAAATACCTCCTTATCTGCTCTATAGTCTTGTAATAGAAAAGACTGCTGTGCCTGTCAGCGTCAATGATCAAGATCTTAGGTATGATATTAGTGTAGCTAATCTTACCACATCTGTAGTGGCTAATATTACCATTATAGATACTTTAGACACTAATGTTGAGTTAGTAGAAAGCAGTATAAGCTGTGATTATACGCTAACTGGAACTGTACTAAGTATGAAGCTAGACAGCATCTCCGCAGGAGATTCTTTTAAGTGTTCATATACGGTGATTCCTAAGTTTTTGTCAGTGTCTAAACTGCTTGTGGAAGATAATATAGAAAACGGTGAAGGAGATTGGAGAACTCAGAATCAATTAGGAACAAATGGGTGGAAAATTGTAAGTACAAATCCTTTGAGTGGAACTAATTCTTGGTTTGTAGCTAATGCAGAAGAGTCGTCAGATTACTATTTAGAACACTCATATGATTTGTCAGGAGTGATTGTACCTATTTTCTCTTTCAATCATTATATAAATAGTGAGGAAACTTGGGATGGAGGTGTAGTAGAGGTAAGAGAAGAAGGAGGCAACTGGATAGATGCAGGAAGTTTATTCACTCAGAATGGCTATACGAAACAGATACAAGAAAACCCACAGAGTGCAATCTCTGGAAGAGCTTCATTTACTGGAAACTCTTCGAGATATGTGGAGTCAATTATAGACTTAAGTAATTACGCGGATAAAGTAGTAGAAGTTCGTTTTAGATTTGCTACGGACGGAGCTCAAGGAGGTGCAGGTTGGTTTATAGACGATGTCAAGCTAGTAGATGCTGTACTCTTAGTAAATAAAGTCACAGCTTCTTATGGCATAGATGGTCAGAACTCTACCTTAGTAACTACACGTATAGAAGGAGAAAGTATTGTGAATAGTAGTAGTAAGTTAGTACTGAGCGGGTTTACGGTGTATCCTAATCCTACTCAAGATAGAGTATTTATACGAACGCAGGAAGATGAACCATTCAGATATCGCCTATGCACAATAACAGGGAAAGAGCTGTTGGAAGGTGAGTCAGAATCATCCACCTATCTTAGTGTCCGAGATCTCACTAGCGGCGTATACCTGCTTACTATTGAGAAAAATGGAAAGCAAGCTACTTTTAAAGTGATTAAGAACTAGAATTGATAAATTTCACAAAAAAAAAGCAGCTTTGGCCGCTTTTTTTTAAGTCATTTTATGTAAAGTCACTCTCGCTTTTGTATCTCATCTCTCAGCAGAGCAGCTTTATCGTAATCTTCTACTTGTATTGCTTTATCTAGCTCTATATTTAGCTCGTTAAGGCTCAGTGAGTTTAAGGTAGAAACTTTTGTTGGTTTTACTTTCTCCTCGGCGATATGTTCAGGTTCATCCAGTTCTATTTCGTCTTTGTCGTAAATTATACCTGCATCATCTAAGATAGTCTTGTAGGTGTATATAGGGCATTTAGCTCTAAGAGCAAGAGCTATTGCATCGCTAGTTCTGGAATCTATACTATATCTGTCTCCATGCTGGTCAGTAATTAGTTTCGCATAAAACACGCCTTCTTCGAGTTTGTCTATCACTACTTCTGTTAGTTTTATGCCATATTTTTCAAAAGTATCAAACATAAGATCATGTGTAAGTGGTCGCTGAGGTTTAAGTCCTTCTATTATTAGAGCGATAGACTGTGCCTCATAGCTTCCTATCACTATTGGAAGCTTTAGTTCACCTTTTTCTTCACCCAATATAAGTGTATAGCTGTTACGTTGTGAGTGACCAGCTGTAAGGCCGATTATATTTAGTTGTATTTTTTTACCCATAGCAATTAGATAGCTTACGATGCTAGTCCTTTTACTTCTTTTACACGTTTTATTAGTTTGGGCAATACATCAAATACATCACCGACGATACCATAATCAGCAGCCTTAAAAAAAGGTGCTTCAGGGTCCGTATTAATGACGCATATAACTTTACTACTGCCTACTCCAGCAAGATGCTGTATAGCTCCAGATATACCAGCTGCAATATATAAATTTGGTTTAATAGTGATTCCAGTCTGTCCTACGTGCTCACTATGTGGTCTCCACTCCATATCACTTACAGGCTTACTACAAGCTGTAGCAGCTCCTAATGCTTCGGCAAGATCCTCTACAAGATGCCAGTTTTCTGCTCCTTTTAGACCTCGACCAGCTGATACTACTAACTCTGCTTCAGTTAATGGTATCTTACCTATTTCTTTATTGGTAGATATTATCGTAGTATTTATATCACTAGTACTTACAGATACGCTTGCAGATTCAGCAGATATATCTCCTCCGTCTTGCTTAATCATATAAGAGTTGGGTATAATAGTGAGGACTTTATTACTATGATTCAGGGATACGTGGGCTATAGCTTTACTTGAAAAACTTGTCTTTTTCACAGTAAATCCGCCATCTGTATTAACCATATCTACCACACCAGTCACTAGGGCCGCGTCAATTTTTACAGCTACTAAAGGAGCTACAGATTTACCTGTATACGTTTGAGAAATAACAATAATATCTCCGTTATATGTAGATGCTATTTCACTTATTGCCTTTGAATACGCCTGAGGACTAAAAGATTCAAATGCTTCACCAGTCACGTTTAGTTCCTTATCGGCTCCATATTTACCTAAGTTTTCAGGTCCTTTTTCTCCTATTGATACAGCAATACATTCAGTACCTAACTTGATAGCTAAGTCTTTTCCGTAAGTAACAGCTTCAAAACTTGATTTTTTATATACTCCGTTGTCGCTTTCTGCGAATACTAATACTGCCATATCTTAAAATAATTTTTCTTCGTTATGTAAAATATCTATTAACTGCTCTGCATTTTCTGCATCTATCATTCTCACTCCACTTTTAGTAGGAGGTAGCTCATACTTCGTTACGCTTGTATAATTATATTTATCTACAGCTGGTACTACGTTAAGCGGTTTACTACGGGCCATCATTATGCCTCTCATATTTGGTATACGTGGCTCGCAGAGATCTTTCTGTGCACTCACCACACAAGGCATATTTACACTAATTGTCTCCCGTCCGCCGTCTATATCTCTGGTAGCCTTTATAGTGCTACCCTCAGCGTCTAACTCCATAGCTACATTGATAAAAGGCCACCCTAGCATCTCTGCTACGAGTCCTTGTACCTGTCCACCATTATAATCTATTGATTCTCTACCTGTTAGTACTAAGTCATACTCACCTACTCTGGCCTGTTCAGCTATCTGTGCTGCTACGTACATACCATCTTTAGGCGAAGCATCTACACGTATAGCATCTCCAGCACCCATTGCTAGTGCTTTTCTGATAACAGGTTCTGTCTCAGCTTCTCCTACGGTAATTACAGTCACAGATCCTCCGCTAGCTTCTGTAATTTCTAACGCTCTAGTCAGTGATAACTCATCATAAGGATTTATTATAAACTGCACGCCAGCTCTATTAAATAGAGTGTCATCGTCAGTAAAAGTAATTTTTGTGGTAGTATCTGGTACTACACTTACACACACTAATATTTTCATTCTAAAAAATTACATTAAAATTGAAGTACAAAGGTACAAAAAAATGACCTAAATAACATGGCAACTAACACTAGAATAGAACAGATTAAAACGTTTTTAAATGATACACCTGATGATGCATTCCTAAATTATGCATTAGCCACGGAGTTTGTAGTCTTAGGCGAGGATGCTGAGGCCTTGGCTATTTATAAACGATTAGTAGATCAACAGCCAGACTATTTTGCAACTTACTATCACTTGGGTAAGTTATATGAGCGCATGGGTACAGATGATTTTGCGGAGACTGCCTATCTGCAAGGATTAGAAGTTACAAAGCGGCTAGGAGAGAAACATGCTCATGGAGAATTAAGAGGTGCTTTTGAAGAATTAACATTTTGATGCCATAACTCCCGTATACTTAGTGAACTCCAAAACGAGTTGTAAATCCAACTTTTAAAAGTATACCAGACTAATATTTTAACGGTTAGTGAGTAAAATACTTTTAAGAATATTTAACTCTGTTTTACTATATGAGAGTTGCCTTGATGCGGTAGCTTGCAACGTTATATTTGCATTCAATATGAGTAATTTCCAATCTAAAGATTTAAACTTCGAAAAAAAGATAAGACAAAAACTTAATGGTCAGCACTTTATGCACCTAATAGGTTTCGATCTTACAGAGATACAAGCTGGCAAAATAGTAGGTGAGATGAGTTTAACTCAAAATCATCAGCAGCAGTATGGTTTTGTTCACGGAGGAGTCACAGCTACTATTCTAGATATTACAATGGGGTTTGCTGCGTATACTCTTATGCCTGTTGGAAAAGGCGTAGTTACTGCTAATATCAGTATTGACTATCTTAATCCTGGAGATGGAGACAAGATAATCGCTATCGGTGAGGTGGAAAAACCTGGAGGAAGAATGGTCTTTACTATAGGCAAAGTATATGTAGAAAAAGATGGTGTGCGTAAGCAGATAGCTAGTGCTAGAGCTGTGATGGCAGTTATAGATAATTCTGATAGTTAGAATCTAGTTTATTCCATATAAAATAGTCGTAAATAATAATGTGGAGAATAACATCTGATGTGTAGTTTCTTTAAACGCCAAGAGGCACTCCTATTAATTGTGCTCTACTCAAATTCCTTTCATTCTCATATGCACTGTGTAATGAAATATTTAGGCAAATAATATTCTTCCTAAATGATGTTAGTAATTTTCTGTTTTGGGTGCCATTATTTTAAGCTTTTATAGAGTTAATCTTCGTGTAGGTTTTAAGAAGTCATTTCAAATATATTTTTTCTCATCATAATGTCTTTATTATAAATATACATTTGCATATCATCTAATGAAGATATTAATAGCTGGAGCAGGCGAAGTTGGTTATCACTTGGCAAAACTACTTACTAAAGAGTCACACTCCATAGTACTTATAGATACAAGGGCCAAGATACTCAACAGAGCTGATTCTGAGATGGATCTCCTTACGATACACGGCAATGCATATTCACTAAGCGTGCTAGATAAGGCAGGAGTAGCGGATGCTGATCTACTAATAGCAGTAACCTCTTCTGAAACTACTAATCTTACTATAGCTACTCTGGGTAAGCAGCTCGGTGCTAAAAAGACAATAGCTCGGGTTCATAACTCAGAGTTTCTTAAACTAAAAGATAGTCTAGATTTGGGTAGACTAGGAATTGATGTTATTATCTCTCCAGAGGAACTAGCTTCCAAAGAGATTGTAAGACTTTTAAGAAGATCTTCTTTTAGTGATGCTTTTGATTTTGAGTTTGGTAAACTGACGCTTCTTGGGGTATATCTAGGAGAAGGAAGTAAGCTAATTCATAAGTCTGTGAATGCTTGCAAAGAATTCAATGACGATCAGAAATTTAAGACTATAGCCATAGAGAGACAGGGTGAACCTATTATCCCTACTGGTGAATTTGTTTATGAAGTGAATGATCATGTTTTCTTCTTATGCTTACCCACGGGTATAGAGCAGATTAGAGAGATAAGCGGTAAGAAAAAGCATGAAGTTAAAAATGTAATGATAATGGGTGGTGGAAACGTAGGTTTCAATACTGCCAAAAAGCTTAGTAGAAGGAAAAATGTAAAACTCATAGATTCTAATACTGAAAGATGTAATGAGTTAGCAGACTTGCTACCTGAAACTCTTATCATTAATGATGATGGGCATGATGTGCACTTGCTTGAAGATGAGAATATATCAGAAATGGATGCATTCATAGCAGTGACAGGAAACTCGGAGACCAATATAATGAGTTGTCTAGTAGCTAAAAATCACGGGGTAAAAAAAACAATAGCTATGGTGGAAAATATGGATTACATAAATCTTTCTCAAACTATAGGTATCGATACACTCATTAACAAGAAATTAATAGCAGCGAACAATATTTTCAGGTATGTAAGACAAGCGGATATTATAAATATAGCAGGTATCCACGGACTAGATGCTGAAGTAATAGAAATACACGTCTCCCAAAATTCTATGGCGACTAAAAATATTATAGGTAACTTATCCTTGCCACAGGATGCTATTGTAGGAGGTATAATAAGAAATAGTGATGCTTGGATAGCAAGTGATTCATTTCAGATAGAGGCTGGAGATAAAGTAGTCATATTTGCTCTTCCAGACTCCATTAAACGGACTTTAGAAATATTTAGCTAGTCTGTATGTTTCATTTCAAAACAGTGCTGCACATTCTAGGGCTATTAATGACGCTCAATGGTATTTTTATGGCTACAGTGTTACCGGTATCCTGGGTACAAGGGTCTGGAGACTTTAATGCTATCCTGATATCTTCTGCTATAAGTGCTAATCTCGGAATGATTATTTGGTTTCTTACTAGAAGCAAGAAAAAGGAGCTATCTAAAAGGGATGGTTATCTCATCGTAACACTTGGATGGATAATATTGGGTATTACAGGTTCATTACCTTTTATATTAAGTGGTAATATAACTTCATTTGCTTCGGCATTTTTTGAGACTATGTCTGGGTACACTACTACAGGTGCTAGTATCCTAAATAATATAGAAGCTTTGCCAGCTGGAGTTATGCTTTGGCGAAGCATGACTCAGTGGATAGGTGGTATGGGTATTATAGTTCTTACTGTCGCTCTTTTACCACTTTTTGGGGTAGGAGGTATGCAGTTATTTATGGCAGAGGCTCCAGGTCCATCCGGGAGTAAGCTCCATCCTAAGATTGGTGACACTGCTAAGAGACTTTGGATTATATACGTGTTACTGACGATTGTAGAGACCATACTGCTAAAAATAGCTGGAATGACTTGGTTAGATGCGGTTAATCATTCATTTACGACAATGAGCACCGGTGGATTTTCTACTAAAAATGCTAGTGTAGCCGCTTTTGATTCACCAGCTATTGAGTATATCATCACTGCATTTATGTTAGTAGGTGGTATTAATTTCAGTATGCTTTATTTTATAGTTAAAGGAGTTTTTAGCAGAGTTATTGAAAATGAGGAGTTCAAGACATACCTCGGGATTATAATAATATTTACACTTCTTATTTCTGGGACTCTTTATTTAAGTTCGAATCAAGATTTTGAAGAAAGTTTTCGACATTCCATATTCCAAGTAGTTACTATTATAACTACCACGGGGTTTTCTACTGTTAACTATGCAGTATGGTCACCTTTTGCCTATATGCTCATACTTTTTCTGATGTTTACAGGAGGTAGTGCAGGCAGTACTGCTGGAGGAGTAAAGATAGTGAGGCATCTCATTATTATAAAAAATGGGTACATAGAATTTAAGCGTTTGTTGCACCCACGTGCAGTCATCCCTGTTAGGATAAATGAAAAAACTGTGGAAGAATCTATCGTATACAATGTACTCGCATTTTTTTTTATATATTTATTCATTTTCATTGTGGGGGCACTTGTCATATCCATGTTTGGTCATGATATAGTGACAGCTGCCGGGGCTAGTATAGCTTGTTTAGGTAACATAGGGCCAGGTATAGGAGGCGTAGATCCCAGTCATAATTTTTCTTTCTTCTCAGACGGAGCTCAAGTATTTCTTTCCTTTCTTATGTTATTAGGTAGATTAGAGCTATTCACCGTTTTAATTTTGCTTACTCCAGCATTTTGGAAGAAGGTGTAAAAATATGACCTCCAATTACCGTTGTTTTTACGTTTATTTGCTATCACTTGATTCGTAAATGAGAAAATTAGTATTTTTTAAATCCCTATTATTTTTACTTCTTATAAGTTTTTCTTTGTGTTCTGTAGCGCAATCTAAATCTAATAAGGGTAAAGAGTTTTGGCTTGCATTTATGAGTCACATTGAAAGTACTAATGCTGGAATGTCGCTTTATATCACGAGTGATTCTAATGCTATTGGTACAGTTTCTATTCCGGGTCAAAGCTGGTCCACCTCCTACAGTGTTACTGCCAACAGTCTTACGATAGTAAATATCCCAGTGTCAAGTGCATATATTAGCTGCTCTGATTGTAAACAAGCTAAAGGAGTGAAAATAGTGTCAGACAAGGATGTAGTTGTCTACGCTCACCACTATGAAGGAGATAAAAGTGATGCTACACTCGTGCTTCCTACGCGTACACAAGGTAAAGATTATTACCTCGCCAGCTGGCAAGAAAACTCTCCAAATATAGGAGGAGGTTCAGGTAGGAATGTGTTTGCATTAGTAGGCATAAAAGATGATACGAAAATTAATATAACACCTACTACTAACTTATTAAGCGCTTCTGGAGGTACATTAATTGCTAATACGCTCTATCAGATCACCTTAGATGAAGGTGAAGTATATCAAGCAATTGGAACGAGCAGCACAGGAGATCTTACAGGTACACATATAGAAGTAATAGATACGGGAGATGAAGCAAACTGTAGGACTATCTCAGTTTTTTCTGGAAGTACATATACTCGTTTGGGAGGATGTTCTAGTGGTACTTCTGGAGATAACCTTCTGGAACAGATGTTTCCGACCAATTCTTGGGGAAAGTCTTTTGTATTGGTACCAGCCTTAGGTAGAAATGGTGATAGCTACAGGTTTATAGCCTCTGAAGATAACACTGAAGTGAGAGTCTTTAAATCTTTTGGTGCCCCAGATGTATTTACTCTTTCTGCCGGAGGCTATGCAGAGATTACTGCAGAAATAAATGTAAGAAATGTTTCATCGACTAAGCCTGTTATGGCTGTTCAGTATCAAAGGTCCTCGGGCTGTGATCCAAGTAGTGGTTTCTGGCCTAATAGAACTGGTGATCCTTCAATGACAGTACTGAACCCATTGGAGCAGACGTTAACAGATATTACTGTGTACAGCAGCGAGTTTTATGATATTGATAATCACTATATTAATGTAGTAATTCCGACATATGCATCTTCTAGTTTTAGAATAGATGGTAACACAGTTACTTTTACTACTGTACCCGGAAATGGGTCTTACAGCTATACTAGAATTTCTGTAAGTAAAGGTAACCACAGACTTACGGCTAGCGTTGGATTTATAGCTACAGCCTACGGCGAAGGCAGATATGAAAGCTATGGATATGCAGCAGGTGCTAATGTGATAGACCTTACCGCTCAAGCCAAAGTAGTCAATAGCACACAAACTGGTAAGGTTACAAACTGTATCGGTAGACCGACAAGTTTTACTGGGCAGGCTGAATATGCCGTTGTACGCTGGGAGTGGGACTTTGGTGATGGAGTTATAGACTCTATACGGAATCCGTCACATTTATATACGGATACAGGTACCTATCTAGCTAAATTGTATACATACAAGCCAGCTTTTGATGGTTGTTCTAATTATGATTCTGCATTCGTAGAAGTGAGAATATATGGTAAACCTATTGCTCGCTTTAGTAAAACAAGTCTTTGCGACAGTTTGACAGCCATTTTCACAGATGAAAGTACTATGCCCTCACCAGAGACCAAGTTAATTTCCATTTGGAATATACAAGGAGCTGGTGGCTTGAAATATGGAAATTCTGTTTCTTACTTATTTGATACTACAGGTAAGTTTGAGGTGAGTATGGAGGTAATCACAAATAATCAATGTAAGGATACCCTAGTAGATTCATTGATGGTTAATCCTATTCCAATAGCAAATTTTGATATTTCAGATGCTTGTTTTTATGATAGTACCTACTTATTTAATCAGACATTTTTATTGACTGGAGGTATTGATACCCACAGATGGGAATACAGTGATTTTTCTGGTTCTTTGGATAAGAATCCTTCTCATTACTTTAGGGATAGTGGTAGGTATGAGGTTACACTATTTGTAGTTTCTGACAGTGGGTGTAGCGATACAATAACTAAAGAGTTTTATAAATATCCTCGGATGGATGTATCTTTTAGCTATAATGATACTTGCTTCGGGGAAGGGAATATTTTCTTAAATACAAGTTCCAAAGATGGGGGTAAGTATACAGATACAACTTGGTATACATCTGCACCAGATACAGCATTTACGTATAACTACTCATCTACATTTGGTAATGTCGGCTCATTTACTGTGCAGCTAGTCATGGAGCAGGATAGCTTTTGTACTGACACATTTACCAAAATAGTAGAGGTAGACCCTCTTCCAGTAGCACTATTTACGGTGTCTGGACTATGTTTGAGTGATAGTACTTCGTTTTTAGACGTTTCATCTTTATCATCTGGCACGTACACCTTAGCTTGGGATTTTGATGACGGTATGACGGGTACAGGTTATGCTAATACAATCCAGTACGCTAGTTTAGGTCAAAAGAGTGTTGTGCTCACGGCTACCTCAGATTTAGGTTGTGAATCAGATACCACTATTAACGTATTAATCACTAACCCAGAGATTCTTAGTCTTAATATCACAGATGTATGTGAAGGCCGCAGTCAAATATTTACTTCAAATAACAGCCTTGGTTTAGACAGTTTTTCCTCATATAGTTGGACTGTGGAAGGTAATGTTATTGGCTCTGGTTTTATTACAAGTTATAGTGCTACACCGGCAGGTATTTATAGAGTTAATCTGGATGTGAGGACTAAAAACGGGTGTGCGATTTCCTTATTGGACAGTTTTGAAGCTTACGTAAGCCCGAGTGCGGACTTCCTAGTGTCAAATGTGTGCAATGGGGAAAACATCCTCCCTTTGGATAATAGTACAATCTCAGCACCAGGCACTGTTAATGGATATCAGTGGTATATAAATGGAGCAAGTAGCTCTACAGCACAGAACCCAATAATTAGTACCTCTGGAGCAGGGGACTATGATATTAAATTAAAAGTAAGTAGTGTGAATGGTTGTATAGATAGCATTCAGAAATCTGCTACTGTGTACCCTACGCCAAATACTGCATTTAATTCTGCTAATCAGTGTTTTGGGGAGAATACTATCTTCACTAATGCGAGTTTAGTATCTACGGGTAGTGTATCTTCTATACTATGGACTATAGATGGTGCAGACTACACCAGTAATACAGTATTATATATATTCCCTACATCTGGAGATTACCCCATTCGTGTTATAAGTGAAAGTGACAGAGGTTGCAAAGATACCCTTACCCGTGCTGTTTCTATCCATCCATTACCTATGTTGGATGTCCAGTTAGCAGTAGACAGTGGTTGTATTCCTTTTGATGCTGAGGTGATTAATAAGAGTACTATCTCTCTAGGTGCAATTAATACCACCACTTATACTTGGGGTGATGGTACTGTAAATCAATCCAATACTCATATATATGACATACCAGGTACTTATGCCGTGAGCATAGTAGCCGAGAGTGATCAAGGGTGCAGAGATTCTATAGTTATTTCTAATCTTGTTCGTGTATATGATTTGCCTACGGCAGACTTTAGTTTCACGCCGTTAGAACCAAGTACACTCACAGAGTTTGTTACATTTAAAGATTCTTCTACTACAGATGTAATCCAATGGGACTGGACTACCAGTGATGGTGGATATTATACCGGGATATTGGCAGAACACCAGTTTTTAGATTCAGGTGAGTATAATGTCACATTGACGGTAGTAAATGATAAAGGTTGTATAGATAACATAAGTAAATTAATCTATGTGAATGCAGATCTCTTCGTACACATACCTAATGGATTTTCACCCAATGGTGATGGAATAAATGATACCTATGGACTAGGTGGTCTTACTCAAGGAGTATTTCAACTTAAATTAACGATATACAATAGATGGGGAGAGCTCATATATACTGCTTCTAATGTCAATGATAGATGGGATGGAACATATAAAGGTAAGCCTGTACCGCAAGGAGTTTACCTATATCTTGTCCAATATACAAACCCTAAACAGACTAAATGGTACTATCGCAACGGTGAAATACACCTATTGAGGTAATAGTAATTTATGCGAAGAAATATTAGAGAGCAGAAAGTTTGATATTCTTGTCGAAGTTTCTGCTCTCTTTCGTTTAATAGTTCTAAAATCGAAGTACAAGTCAATGTATAAATTAAGTATATTATTTTTAACGATGTCTCTTTTTGCGTGTAATAATAATGATGGTAAACGAATCCCAGATTTCAGTTTTACCAGTATAGATAATCAAACCATCACACAAAATGACTTAGAAGGCGAGGCTACTATAGTAGTGGTATGGGCTACTTGGTGTGGAGATTGCATACGAGAAATACCAGAGTTGAATGATTTGGTAGAAAAGTATAAAGGCAATAAAAAAGTGAATTTTATAGCCCTAAGTGATGAGGATGAAGCTACTGTGCGAAAATCTCTCAAGAGATTCCCCTTTAACTTTACGCATGTAGTAGATGCCAAAGAATATAGTGACCAACTGACAACGGGAATTACTAAGCATTTTCCACAGGTACTAGTAATAGATAAAGACTTGAGGGTCGTTTTTGATGTTACGGAAAACAAAGACAAGATATTCAGTGTTTTAGATAATCATATTCAAAGTATACTTAGGTAATTGATAGCACAATGCGATAGTCCGTTAGCTCAGCAGCTAGTGGAGAAAACAGTTATTCACACATCTATATCTCAAGTAGATAAGATATCGTGGAATAATTTAATTCAAAAAGAAAATATATATCTAGGCATTCCTTATCTCGGAGCCTTAGAGATGGCATTGCCAAGCTACTCATTCAGGTATTTTCAGTTTTACTCTGAAGATAATATGCTCGTAGGCATTGGGTACTGTCAAATAATAAAAATAGGAGGTAATGATATAAATAAAGATGCACTATTAGAAAGAATGGGTGGACTTCTTCCTAAAAGTCTAGTGAATAGTATTGACATGCGTATACTCATCTGCGGAAATGCTTTTGCTAGTGGTGAGAATGGTTTTTATTTTCTGCCTAGTATAGAATCTAAAATGGGCCTTGATCTCATTACTAGTGCTTTGGATGAAGTGCATACCTCTGCTAAGAAAGAAGGTAAGAAGATAGCGATCACTCTTATAAAAGAGTTTTGGCCGGAATCGTTTGAAAACTTAGCATACCTTAAGGATAAAGGCTGCTGTGAGATCAATATAGATGTGAATATGGTACTCACACTTGATACTTCTTGGGTAAGTTTTGATGATTACCTTTCAGCTATGAACTCTAAGTTTAGGACTAAAGCAAAAGGGATATTCAAGAAGTCTGAAAAACTGACTGCAATCAATTTTGATATCCCAATGATAGAAAAAAGATTGCAAGAAATAGATGAGCTGTATACTATAATAGTGGATAAAGCTAACTTTAGCTTTGGTAGACTGAATGCTAAGACACTTCTAGAAGTGAAGAAAGCTTTAGGTAATCAGTTTTACTTCAAAGGTTATTATTTGGGAGATAAGCTTATTGGCTTTAGCACTGCAACATCGTTTAATGAGATTTTAGATGGTAATTTTATAGGATTAGATTATGATTATAATCAAGAATATGCTGTCTATCAGCGTATGTTATATGACTTTGTGCAGCACGCTATAGATATAGGTGCAAAGCAAGTAAAAATAGGACGTACGGCAGAAGAGATAAAAAGTGGAGTAGGAGCTCAGCCAGTAGAGATGAAGTTTTATGCTAAGCATAGGAATAAAGTAACGAATGCTTTACTTCGACCATTTGTACAGAAGCTAAAACCCAATAATTTTAATCTTAGAAAGCCCTTCAAAGCAGAATATTACGAAGTATAAATGGACTCACTTACTCAGATAGTATTAGGTGCCGCAGTAGGAGAGGTAGTGCTCGGCAGAAAGATCGGAAATAAAGCCATGCTTTGGGGTGCTATAGCAGGCACTATACCCGATTTAGACGTTTATCAATCGCTTATTTTTGATTCGCTAAAAGCGAATGAACTTCATAGAGGGTTCTCGCACAGTATACTATTCAGTGTAATTTTTGCACCTCTTCTGGCGTGGATATTGGTCAGAAAAGAGAAAATATTATTGGCCACATTAGTGGGAGCAATTCTAGCTTATCCTGCTCTCAGTTCAGGAAATCCTTGGGTGGTTGGTGTGTTGGCTATCGTATGTACTATCTGTCTTTACTTTATTCTAAAAAATAAGTATAATTCTAATAAAGCGACTAAATGGGAGTGGACTAAGCTCTTTTTTTGGAGTTTGTTTACTCATCCGCTATTAGATTGTCACACTACGTGGGGTACACAGCTATTATGGCCTTTGCAACACAAGCTAGCTTGGAATAACATCTTTGTTATAGATCCATTGTATACAGTCCCTTTTTTAATTTTTGTCATTATAGCCATGTGTTACCAAAGACAGACGAGTACTCGTAAATATTTAAATTGGACAGGGATAGCGATAAGTAGTTTATATATGATTTGGTCTCTAGGTGCTAAGTGGTATGCTTTTGACGTATTTGAAGACAATTTAAAATCTAAAGGTATAGTATACAGTCGATTAACAACAGTACCTACACCTATGAATACTTTTTTGTGGAGTGCCACAGCAGATGGAGATACTGTATTATATTCTGGTCTGTATTCTATATTTGACAAGGATAAAGATGTTGAATTCCACACCATAAAGACCAATCATGATCTTGTGAATCGGTACTCAGGTGATGATGTACTTGATCGACTAAATTTCCTATCAAAAGGCTGGTATGTCATTGATAACTACAATCCTGATACACTAGTGTATAACGATACCCGCTTTGGTCCAATGTACTTAGGAGATAAACCATTATATAGCTTTGGTTATCAGTTGACTGATACACCTACAGGAGTAAGTGCGTCGGCACAACGTCCAAAACTGGACGCTGATCTGATGAATAAGATGCTCAGTACCTTGTGGAATAGAATCTGGGGTAAATAAAATACTCCTTTCGTATAAAAGGTGTTCCTATACAAACTGGTTAGTTAAAAAAATATTTAGAATCTCATATACAGCTTTGTCTATTGGCAATTATTTAGATTGACATTCATAGCTTTTATTTAAAAATCAACTAAGAATAGTAGCTAAAAGTGTTGATTAGGTTGTTTAAACTTAGGTGCATTGTACTATGCCTAGATACAGTAGGTAAAGACCAAAACAAGCAACGATGACACCTATAATCCGAAATAAATAAATCAATAGATGTGATTTTAGATAAGGTCCTAAGTATGCTGCTCCAAAAGCCTTAGCTGCATCTGTAGCAAAAATTCCAATAAGGATACCTATCATATATAGGTATACATCAGATACAGAGCTATACATAGTCTGTGCTAAAGTGACAAATCCCATCCAAATTACAAATACGGTAGGATTTGCAAAATTCACAATAAACCCTTGTCCGAAAGATATGAAATACCCTTTTTTCTGAGTTGAAGATGATTCTTTTAGACGTGTAATGGGTCTGGTATAAAATATAAATCCAAAACTGAGTAGGATAGAGGCCGCTATAAATTTCACTACAGGCAGGTGGATATATTCATTGATAAAATCAGCAGCGATATAGTAACAGATAGCAGCTATGACTATATCACTTACTACTATACCGAGTGCAGTAAGTAACCCTGCGGTTATCCCTTTTTGTATGGCATTTTTTAGCAGCGTAAAAAATACTGGGCCTAAGAATACGATGGTTCCCATTCCAGTAAGAATGCCTTTGAAAATAGCCATGGGGTCAAAAGTAAACGAAATAGCGTTAACCTGAGTTTAGAGCTATTTAATATAATTTCGTGACAGAAGACTACTTTAAGATATGAGACTTGATTATGTTAACTTGTATGAGGGATTTAGATGCTATCTAAGTGGAAGTACAATTGATAAATCCTAAAGCAACTACCGGAGATGTTTACAGTGGTAAAATTTTATGGATACATAAAAAACTAGAACTTAAACTATAAATACTTCTTATCTATGTAAAATGTCCCAAATGGAATAATCGAAGCCAGTAGAACGATTACCATAGTTTTAGCATCCCAGTTTTTTAACTGACGAATAACAATGGCTAAGAAAATATAAGCTACGAATAAGAGCCCGTGTGGCATTCCTAGAGATTTCACCCAGCTTGGGTCTTTAGCTAGATACTTAAGTGGTACACCGACGCCTAGAAGAAGTAAATATGAAATACCCTCTAAATAGCTAATGATTCTGAATGCTAATAACATATTGCGAATTTAGAATATTATATAAATACTGGCAGACTTATTCTGCAAACTTTTTCGCCTATAATTTATATTATGTTAAGTAATAGAAGGCAAAAGAAAAGGGAGCTCTTTGAGGCACTCCCGATTCCGATGTTATGGTTAATAACAGTCTTAAATATTTTGATTAAGCAAATTTAGTGTAATTAATTGGATTCTATAAAAGATTTCATTTCTGCGTACTTTTCCATTTGTTCTAGTCTAGCGTATATTTTTTTCATGGTACCTGCTAATTCTACCTTATCTGTGAGTTTCATATCATCATTGTTATTGAATACATTTTCGAATTCTACTATTGCTTTTTTATACTCTATATTTATTTCAGCCTCACTTTTTTCGATTATGCTTGGTTTATACACTCCATCAAGCTCTTCTACTATTTCAGCCACCCTGTTAAGATACATTACTCCTTTATTGTATGAAGCATCATAGTATTCAGGATCTATTTCCAATATTTTATCATAATCAGCAGCTGCTTTATCATTTTCACCCAATCCTTCATAGCTTATGGCTCTGGCAAAGTAATAGATAGTATTATCAGGATCATCCGCTATAGCACCGTTCAGTTTTTCAATGAGTTCTTTACTTCGACCTTGCTTGAGGTAGATATCTAATTCCATGTTGATTAGCGTTTTATCTGCCTCATTCATGTCTTTACCACTCATAATGGTACTTAGTGCAGCAGTAGTGTCACCACCTTTGAGTTGAAGTTTAGCTAAATTAGCATAGATACTTCCTTCTGCTGTACCTTTATTTACTAATACCTGAAGTGCTTTTTTAGCTTTTTCATCTTCTCCACCGTTCATTGCTGAGAATGCCATCATTTGCTCAAGTACTTCTACTGTCAAATTATTACGTTTCAGCTGTCCTTCAGTATCATACTTCATAAGAGGTACTGCCATTTCAAAGTTTCTATACGACTCTTTATACTCCTCAGTTTGATACGCAGTGTACCCTTTATTATACAAACCTATAGCTACATTTAGTAAATTAGCTTCTGATTCCTCAGTTACTCTTTTCTTAGCATCTGTTTTAATAGCATTCTGAAATGCCTCATGTGCTATATATATGGCATCTGGATTAGACTTGCTTAGCTCATTATTCAACGTACTAACTTTTAGATACGTAAGTCCTCTATAATACCACATACGCGGATCATTGGAAGTTTTGGTATTTGTTTTAGTCTCTTCAGCCCATTTCATTAGGCTTTCGAAATCCTTATCACTATCTGGTTTAGAACGATCTTCGAGCTCCATTTTCATAGACTCTACTGTAAATTTCTGTGCACTCACATTTATCCCTATAAATAAGGTTGATAGTACGATTACGTAATTTATTTTAGTCTTCATTCTCTTCTGTTTGTGTTTCATTCTCTTCATTAGTTGCAGTAGAATCTGTATCTGGATTATCGATATCTTCAAATTCTGTTTCTTCAAGTTCCTCATCTTCCTCTTCCGCTCTTGGTACTTTGGCTACAGATGCGATGGCGTCCTTGTCTCTTACTTTAATGAGCCTAACTCCTTGGGTGGCTCTTCCCATTACTCGTACATCTTCCATTTTCATACGGATAGTGATGCCTAATTTAGTTATGATCATTAGATCATTTTCATCAGTTACATCTTTCATTGAGATTAGAGCACCAGTCTTTTCGGTTATACTCAAGGTTTTTACTCCTTTTCCTCCTCTACCAGTAATTCTATAATCGTCTATATCCGTGCGTTTTCCGTATCCCTTCTCAGATACTACCATGATAGTGGTATCCTCTTCATTAGAATTCACACAAACCATGCCAATTACTTCATCTGTATCATTTTCTAGCCTCACTCCTCTTACACCTGAAGCCGTTCTACCCATTGGTCTCACGTTCTCTTCATTGAAGCGTATCGCTTTACCACTTCTCTTCGCTAGTAGTATTTCTGCGGTTCCGTCGGTTAGTTTAGCTTCTAGTAATTGATCACCATCTTTTACGGTAATAGCATTGATACCATTTGTTCTAGGCCTAGAGTATTGCTCTAGTGAGGTTTTCTTGATTGTGCCTTTTTTAGTACACATTACGATGAAATTATTATTCACATACTCCTCATCTTTCAGATTACCGGTAGCCACAAAAGCTCTTACCGTATCATCTGCAGGCATGTTTATCAAGTTTTGAATTGCTCTACCTTGAGAAACCTTACTACCTACTGGGATTTCATACACTTTCATCCAGAAGCATTTTCCTGAATCTGTGAAGAGTAGTATGTAATTATGCGTCATAGTGACAAATAGATTTTCTACGAAGTCCTTATCTCTATGTTTTACTCCTTTATTACCTACTCCACCCCTAGTCTGAGACTTATACTCAGTAAGCGGTGTCCGTTTAATATAGCCCATATTTGAAATGGTGACTACCATCTCTTCATTAGCTATTAGATCTTCTATATTAATTTCTCCAGCATCTAGTTCTATCGCCGTTCTACGATCATCTCCGTACTTCTCTTTCATTTCCAGAAGTTCATCTTTAATGATTTGCATTCTTCTACCTTCATCTCCTAGAATGTCTTTTAGGTCTGTGATAGTTGCCATTAACTCAGCGTATTCTGCTCTTACCTTATTTATTTCTAGACCAGTAAGTTTCTGTAGACGCATATCCAAAATAGCCTTGGATTGGATTTCAGAGAGTTGAAACTCCTTCATCAATCCAGCACGAGCTTCTTCACCGTTTTTAGAAGCTCTGATTAGCTTAATCACGGCATCTAGATTATCTAGAGCTATGGTGAGTCCTTCTAATATGTGAGCACGTTTCAGTGCTTCTTTTAGTAGGTATTCCGTTCTACGAACTACCACTTCGTGGCGGTGATTCACATAATGGAGAATCATGTCACGCAGATTTAGCATCTCTGGTCTACCTTTTACGAGTGCTATATTATTTACACTAAAGCTAGTCTGTAGTGGAGTGTATTTATATAATTTATTGAGTACTATATTTGGTACAGCGTCTCTTTTAAGATCAAAAACGATTCGAAGACCCTGTCTACCACTCTCGTCTCTTACCTCACTAATCCCTTCTATAACCTTATCATTGACTAGATCTACGGCTTTTATTATGATTTGGGATGGACTGACTTGGAAAGGTACTTCAGTAATGACAATTTGCTCTCTGCCTGTTTTTGTGACATCAAACTCTGCTTTTCCTCGCATTACTATGCGTCCTCTGCCCGTTTCAAAAGCAGATTTTACTCCTTCAGTACCATATATAATACCACCTGTAGGGAAATCAGGAGCTTTCACATACTCCATAAGTCCTGCTACATCTATATCGTTATTATCAATATATGCTATGGTTCCATCTATACACTCACTTAAATTATGAGGAGCCATATTGGTAGCCATACCTACTGCTATACCAGATGCTCCGTTTACCAGTAGATTCGGTATCCGTGCTGGAAGTACTGTAGGTTCAGATAAACTATCGTCAAAGTTCGGACGGTAATCTACGGTATCTTTATCTATATCTGCGAGCATCTCTTCAGCAAGTTTTCTCATTCTTGCTTCCGTATATCTCATAGCTGCAGGCGGGTCACCATCAATACTGCCAAAGTTACCTTGGCCGTCTACCATTGGATAACGGAGACTCCAGCTCTGAGCCATTCTTACCATAGCGTCATACACAGAAGTATCTCCGTGCGGGTGATATTTACCTAGGACCTCTCCTACTATTCTGGCTGATTTTTTATACGATCTATTACTGGCTAGTCCCAGATCGGACATACCGTACAGTACCCTTCTATGCACTGGCTTGAGACCGTCTCTCACGTCTGGTAGAGCACGCGAAACAATAACTGACATCGAATAATCGATGTAAGCAGTTTTCATCTCTTCTTCAATGTTAATTGGAATAATTTTCTCGTTTTCCGAATTCATCTGTTTGACATTAGTTTAAAGTGTGCAATCTATGAGCAAAAGACCAATGCTATCGCTATTATAACAGTAAAATACCCACAAATAACCTTTGTAATTGGGGATAAATTGAGGAGTATGCGTTTTTGATTAACTAATGACCTCAATCGGCTGTTTCTGCATTAATGTTTTCCGGTATTATTATTATTATTCAGTATGTGGATAATCAGTAAAATGAATGTTTGAAAGTAGTATCTGTTGTTACGATAACATCAATAAACTTAATTTTATAATTGTCTTATAGATGAAAAATAGTTAAACTTAAAACATCACTTTCAGCATTCTATTCTTCTCTTGAAAATCTAGCTTCCATTCAAAGTTATACTCGTTTTGGGTAAGCCAAGTGTCAAGATCATTCCGGTAAAACTCACTTGTCTCAAAATAGCAGATAGTCTTCTTTTTACTAGCGAGCTGCAGTATCCTCTTATAAAATAATAATGGGTCCGTATCATCCACAAATAAGGCTAAAAGAGGCTCATAATCTAATACGTTCTTATGCATTTTATCTTTCTCTGACTCAGCTATGTACGGAGGGTTACTGATAATGATGTCATACGTATCTATTTCCTCTTTTAGAATGTTTTTGTAAAAAAAGGTGACGTCTAGCTTTTGTTCTTCGCTATTTCGTTTAGCTACTGCAAGAGCTTCTATACTGATGTCACAGCCGCTTAAGAGGGCCTGTGGCCAATGTTTTTTTAATGCTAGAGGGATACAGCCACTTCCGGTTCCTATATCTAGCACAGAGCCACTAAATGCAACATTGTCTTCTAGTATCCAGTGCACGAGCTGTTCAGTCTCAGGGCGAGGGATTAATACGTTTTCGTTTACATATAAATCTAATCCGTAAAAAGGGGCTTCATTTAGCACGTACTGTATAGGTTTACCTTCTGTTAGGTCACTGAGCAGGTCCATGTAAGTATCTCCTATTATTGTTTCCTGACCGAGTAGCACGGCAGTTTTAGATTTTTTCTCTAAATAAAAGAGTACGGTATAAAAAATATTCTCCGCCTCACTTAGTCGGTAGAGCTTGGTTAACTTGTCTGTGTATAGTGCTTTAAGCACTCCTAATTGCATATCATACAAAGGTAAGTGAGGGTATTTGTAAATTCTATAATACTTAGCATCCTTATTTCAACTATTGCCTTTAGTTTTGCACCTTGTTACTCGACGAAAAATACATGTCACGCTGCTTAGAGTTAGCCGCTCTAGGTGAACTCTACACCGCTCCTAATCCTATGGTAGGTTGTGTGATAGTGCATAAAGGTGAAATAGTAGCAGAGGGTTATCATCATAGATATGGGGATGCTCACGCAGAGGTTAATGCATTTAAGAATCTACCAGAGCATATAGATAGCACTAAATGTACGGTATATGTAAGTTTAGAGCCTTGCTCCCATTATGGTAAAACTCCTCCGTGTGCAGATCTATTGGTAGAAAAGAAACCCAAAAGAGTCGTGATAGGCATGCTAGATCCCAATAGTAAAGTATGCGGAAAGGGAATGAAAAAACTGCTAGAAGCAGGCATAAATATGAGTGTGGGAATTTTGGAAGATGCGTGTAAAGCAATCAATAAGAAATTTATCAAAGCACATACTAAGCAACTACCATTCGTGACTCTCAAGTGGGCTGAAACAGCTAACGGTTTTATGGCCAGAGATAGTGGTGATATGCGTTCTGCTCAAATAAGTGATACTGTAAATAATGCATTAATACATCAATTAAGAGCTACACACCAAGCTATATTAGTAGGTGCTAACACTATTAATATAGATACTCCAAAACTGGATGTGCGTGGTGTAGAAGGTCGTAACCCACTCAAGATTATTCTTTCTGAGAAACTTAATATTAATCTATATTCTAAGACCTTAACAGAGGGTAAAACGCTTATATACAATGCTATAAGAAGCGAAATAAAGGAGAACTATGAATTGATTGAAATCAAAAAATTTACATTAAACAATGTTTTGTCAGATATGCACTCACGCGATATTCATAGCGTACTGGTAGAAGGTGGCTCTCAAGTCTTAGCTTCTTTCGTAGACGATAAAGTATGGGACGAAGCCATAATTTTAAAATCATCTACCCGATGGGAAAATGGTATAAAAGCTCCTTGGCTAGGAATACCTAGTACAAAAGAAAAAGCAAGCGGTAACGATACTATCAAATACTTTCTACCAAAATAATGGCTATAACCTTTCTTATTCTAAGCATTTGCTTTAGCACTTTTATAAACCTTATTTTCAGATGGTTTAAGGATTATAAGGTCAATAAGTTTCAAGCTATATTGGTAAATTACGTGGTCTGTTTCAGTATAGGTTTCTCTTTGTCGGAAGATCAAAATATTCTAGAAAACATACAAAGTACTTGGTTTCCCTACTGTATCCTTCTAGGATTTGTATTCGTAGCTATATTTTTCTCTATGGCTCTCACCACAGAGAAAATGGGCATAAGCGTAACAGCTGTGAGTGGTAAAATGTCAGTTGTCATTCCTATTTTATTCGCATATTTTGTTTATAATGAGACACTTAGCATCTTATTCTTGGTAGGACTAGTACTCTCATTATTGAGTATTTACTTCATTAGTGTTAAAAAGGATCTTCATATCGATCGTAGACATATAATCCTTCCTATTGTAGTGTTTTTAGGTGGCGGTATTATAGATACGTCTCTCAATGTGATTGAAACTACATTTGGATCAGAAGTATCCATGGATACTATTTCCTATTCTATTTTTCTGGGAGCATTTATGGCAGGTCTCCTGCTATTTATCATCAGGAATAAGGGAAACTTTATGACTTTCGAAAAGAAAAGTATAATTGCAGGCGTTGCACTCGGTATACCCAATTACTTCTCTATTTTTTTCATACTTAGTGCTATCGCTAGCTTCCCAAATAAAAGTGCCTTAGTTTTTGGAATTAATAATATAGGTATAGTGCTCATTAGTACCATCCTATCGGTACTTATATTCAAAGAAAAACTAAGCACTGGTAATAAAGTAGGCTTAGTGTTAGCCATAGTCTCCATAGCAATAATAGCGTATGCCAGCTGATACCTACAGAGGCATATCAAAATCATATCAAAGCGAACATAAAGCAAGCGGTAGTAAGTTTTATGGATACCTATTTCCTGTAGAATCTGCAGATGCTTTTGATCTGAAAATAAAGGAATTTAAGAATGAGTTTGCAGATGCCACGCACGTATGCTCTGGATGTGTAATAGGTGTAGACAGGGAATATCAGCGATTTAGTGATGATGGTGAACCCAGTAATAGTAGTGGTAGACCTATTCTTCACGCTCTTTTATCCGCGGAGGTCAGCTACATAGGATGTGCAGTAGTTAGATATTACGGTGGTAAGAAGCTAGGTATTCCTGGACTTATAGAGTCTTATGGTGGAGCGGCTCAGTTGTGCATAGAAGATGCTGACATTAAAGAATTAGTGCTCAAGGAGAGTATACTGTGTGTCGTACGTTCAGATATGGCGTATCACTTGTATAATTTTTTAGCTCGGGAAAAAGAAGTCACCTATACTACAGATGACACTGGTCAGTTTACACTAGTCTGTTCTAAAAGTGTGACCTCTGAGTTACAGAAAGAGTTGCAAAATATTCCTACCTTAGTAGTCTTATAATGAAGATAGTATATATAATCCTAACCCTACTGATAGGGATACAAACAGCACACGGGCAAGAAATAGTGATTCCTACAGCTGCAAGTCACGTCGGAATAAGCAGTGCTGCCGTAAATAATGCTGCTGATATGCATACGCTCTTATCCTCAGAAGTAAAGCTACCAATACACAGTGAGTTGGTTCAGACCTATAAAATAGAAAGTCCGTTTGCTACACATTATACCTACCAGCAAGTCACTAACGATTTACCCGTAGAGCATGCAGGTGTTAAATTGCACATACGCGATAATGGTCAGTATTCCATAGAGAACTATGTGTACTTTGATATAAGCAAAGCACACTTTAGCGAAGCTAATGCTTGGCTGCCAGCCTCAGAGGGAGCTATAGCGGTAAAAAAAGAATTAGTAACGAACGGAGGCGTAGCGGAAATCGTGTATACCAATGAGTACGGCGTGGTCATCTACTCTAAAGACCCACTGAAATACATAAAGCGTGATACTACTATTTTTGTAAAGGTATTTATGCTGAATCCTATAAACTCCTCTGGTCAAGGCTATGGGGGCTCTATTAGTGATAATAATGACCTATCTAATTCAACGTTAGACTCGCAGATGTTCTGGCAGATGACCGATGCTAAAGTATCTAATGATACAATATACTTAGAGTCAGAGTTTTTGAAATTTGCTGATATTTCGGCTCCTTTTGATAGTAGCTTTTTTTCGTTGAATGATTCAGTGACGTTTTCTAGAGATAATGGCGACTTTGAGTTTATAAATGTATTCTACCATATTAATGAAATGGGCAAATACATAAAAAGACTAGGATATGATTCCCTACTAAAACAGCTAATTGTGGATGTTCATGCATTTGGGAATGCGGATAATTCAGCTTACAGTCCATTGGGCCATACCCTTCAGTTTGGGGAAGGAGGGATAGATGACGCGGAGGACGGTGAAGTGGTAATACACGAATTTACACATTCTTTAAGCGAATTAGCTTCTCCGAATAATACAGTGGGGACTCAGCGAAGAGCAATGGAGGAAGGATCTTGTGACTATCTCGCCAAAGCATATAGCAGAACTCTCAATGATAATACACCGGATAAGGTGTTTAGCTGGGACGGAAATCTAACGTGGAATGGGATACCAATAAATACCCAAAGAACCTACCCCAATGACCTGAAAAACAATACGGATGGTGATAGAGATATGTGGAGCAGTGCCTTGATGTGTATTCATGATAAGATTGGTCGTGAAGCTACGGATAGTCTTCTTCTCGAACACTTTTTTTATCAAGGAGCCAATACCACAATGAGAGATATGGCTGAAGTCATTATTGAAATAGACAAGGAAGACTTTAATAGCAAGTACTACAGTAGCCTAAAAAACTGTTTTGTAGATGCAGGTTTTATTTCACGAGTTTCTGTGGCTGAAGTAAACGAAACACCTTATAAGATTATAAATCAGCAGGGTTTTGCATCCGGAGAAGCTGATCTGCGTGTGGAGTTACCACGAGAAGTATCTATGGATGTGTATGATGTACAGGGGCACTTACTTAAAACACTATCAGCACGAACATCTCACACGCTAAAAGCAAACGATTATTCAAAAGGAATGTATGTACTTCGTTTTGTTAGTGATGGAGATTTATTTAGTCAAAAAATAATACGATAATTAAAATGTGGGAAGAAAATAATAATGCCTTAGTTAGAGAGTTTAAATTCTCAGACTTCAAATCAGCTATGAGTTTCATGCAGGAGTGTATTACTCCCATAGAAGCTATAAATCATCATCCGGAGTGGAGTAATGTATATAATACGGTCACTATCAGGCTTACTACTCACGATGAGGGAAATACCATTACCGAAAAAGACCACAAACTTGCACTAGAAATAGATCGTGTGTATTGTCAATACTGATAAGAATATACTGCCCAGAATATACCGCTAGACATCGGTATATATTTGATTTGATATTCACAGAGCTTCTGGGTACGGACTATGAGTTTGTAAATAGAAGTAGTGACTGTCACTTGAACTACTCGCGAGAGTTTGGGGGGAAAATGCACATTATTCCTCACGGATTATTATCTGAAGTGGATATCAGAAATGACATTGACATCTACTTTGAAAAGTCAAATAATCAGTGGTTTGCTTTCAGAACTGGTGATGGTGAAAAAATGTCATTTGATGTATTTTCCTCTTCTTTTTATCTAGTCTCTCGGTACGAGGAGTATTTGAGTTATGAACCTGACGATCACAATAGATACACCGCTGGTTTCTCCTGTTTGAGTCAACACGATTTACTTATGGAACCCTTAGTAAATCAATGGGCATTTTACATAAAGAATGAATTGAGTAAAATTGACTCTAGTTTGGAGTTTTTACCTCGTAAATTTGAATATCTCAGTACGGTAGATGTAGATCAAGCATGGAAGTTTAAACATAAAGGAGCTAAAAGAAATATACTAGGCACTTTTAGAGACTTTAAAGAGGGTAAATGGGAGAATTTTAGAGATAGATGGCCAATTTTATTGGGTTTTAAAAAAGATCCTTTTTATGAAGCTTTTCATTGGCACAAATCGCAAGAGATTAAATATGGTATCAAACTAAACTACTTTGTATTAGTAGGTGATTACGCTAGTTTTGATAAAAATACTGCGTATGAAAATATGGAATTTCAGCAGCTCATTAAATCATTAGATGAGGATAATTCTTTAGGGATACATCCCTCCTATCAGAGTAATATTGAGAGAGACAGAGTAGCTGATGAAACGAATAGGTTAAGCGATATTTTAGATAGACCAATATCTAAATCTAGACAGCATTTTCTGATGCATACTATGCCTGCTACTTATAGGCTTTTGCTAGAGCTAGGAATTAAAGAAGATCATACGATGGGTTACAGTACTCACCTCGGGTTTAGGGCAGGAATAGCTGCTCCATTCTATTGGTTTGACTTAGAGACTAATGAGCAAACAGAGCTCAGACTAATACCTTTCTGTGCTATGGATATTACTCCATTACATTACAGAGGTGAATCTCCGTCGGAAGCTACTGAAACTATACATGAACTCATGCTGAAAGTACATGAAGTAGGTGGCTTATTCGTAAGCTTATGGCATAACGAGAGTTTCAGTGAGACCGAGAGGTGGATTGGATGGAGCTCAGTATATGAGGGCATGCTAGCTAAAGCTCACGAGCTTAAACCAATTTAGTTTTTAAGTGTCTTATAAATAAATTGAGTTTATCGAAGGTTTATAAAGGCGAAAAATAATTGCATAGCCTGAGCTCTGGTATTATTTTTTAACGCATAGAAATCGAGTAAAAAACGATTTATATACGGCAATTGAAAGCTATTTTGGTATTAAACCTTAAACTATCTTATAGTTACGGTATTCTCCTACTCGCCAACCAAAGAGTTTCTCTAGCCCATACAGAAACCTCAATTTTAACCCAAATGATTTAACACTTGGATCTCTGTCAAATTTCCAGTTCATAGCGTTTATACGATCTTGCATTACTGCAGGATGAGTGCCAGTGAATGGTTTTATGGAGTCTATTTCTGAGTAATCAAAATCCTTTGAAGCATCAAATTTATCGTCTATGTATTGGTCATCGTGCCACAGCTTGGTAGCTTCTCGCAGTTTTGCCATCTGATATTTAGGGTGTCTTACCCAGCCATAGTGGTAGATCTCTGCATTGATAGGTTTTACACGCAGTTTATTGCCGTTTTTTCTAAATCCTTGAGCGTCTTTATAGCTACGGATAGTCGTATCATTTTTGACAATACGTATCTCCTTGCGATACCACGTGCGACTGTCTCCTAGGTAATCATAACTCCCGTAGAAGTGAGCGTAGTCAAAGAGGAGACCATCTATATTGGTATCATCTTTATAAGCTTTCATTTTAGATACTATCTCTGAGTGATATTTCTCGTGTACGCATTCATCTCCTTGTATATAGAAGCACCAATCTGCTTTGTCAGATATATAATCGAAAGCTTTGTCTGTTTCCACTGCCAGTACCTTCCCCCCTTTTCGTAGAGTTTCATCCCATACGGTTTCTACTATTTTTATTTTATTGCCTAAAGACTGTATAAGCTCTAAGGTACTATCTTCACTCTGACCTACAGCTACTACCATCTCATCTACGAGAGGTAATACGGAGAGTATAGCTTCCTTTACAGGATAGTCTAGCTTTACAGCATTTCGTATGAAGGTAAATCCGGATACAAACACGAATGCAAATTTAAGACAATAAAAAAGAGGCATACACTGTATGCCTCTTTTTCTATAAGTTATATTATCCTGAGCTTATTTTGAAAGGATTACTTTTTTAGTAGTTGACCCTTCGTTTGTAACGATGTTGAAGAAGTATACTCCTTCAGCATAGTCACTAATGTTTAGGTTAAGGGTATTTTCTCCAGCATTTACATTGTTAAATATATAAGCATTTACTTCTTGTCCCATTGCATTGGTAAGACTTACGTTTACATCTGTATTTTGTGTAAGATTAATCGCGATATTAGCTATACCACTTGTAGGATTTGGAGATACTCCAGCATTGATAGCAGCAGTTACATCATTGATACCAAGTTTTACTTCCTCGGCATAAGTAGATTGTAATACTTCTTTAGTAGCATTGTCTTGTACCCATACTAAAACTTTAAGATTACTGAAATCCTCAATATCATGATTACTATTGATATTTACCCAGCTCGAAGACTGACCATCAGAAGCTAGTTTATATTCTCCCTTAAAATCTACTTGATAAGTTTTGGTAGTCGTAGTGCCTGATGTTATGTTAATAGATTCTCCTGAGCTAGGAGTCATAAAACGTTTAAACACGTGTAGGAAATCAGTTTCGCCATTTGTTTTGACATTCTTGTCATTATAAGTTTCTAGAACTGCTGCATATACGCTTACATTATTTAAGTTTTTAATAGCATCCACATTGATAGTAGTTACTACAGATTGGCCCCACTTATCAAACGTAGCATCTAACTCTACTAAACTGAAGTTAGCTAATGCTATATCGTGAAGACCAGCATTAAAAATTCCAGCGTTACCATCCCATCCACCGTCTATCTCCATACGAGGTATAGAGTTTACTGCATAGTAATTTCTTCTGCCTACAGCTTCAGACGACGCATATGGATCGCCAGCACCTGGGAAGTTTTGTTGATACTTGATATAGGTACACTCTAATTCTCTAGCACCGTCTATAACACTGTGAAAATTAGTGTTACCTGGAGTACAAGGTCCACATGTAGATGATGTGAAGATCTCGTATAGTGGTGTTCTTGCCGGTGCACTTTCATACACATTTACTACGAAAGATTGTTCATTATCATTATCACTTTTTTCGTCTGTACCACCATTTATATTGCCCATTGATACAGTAAAATCATAAGAACCAGCAGAACTAGGAGTCCAAGAAGTAGTATGAGTAAACTTACGTACAGCCCCTGGGTCTATACTAGTCACAAAATTATCTGTAACTAACGCACCACCTGATACGGTATATGATAGATCAATAGATGTAATGGTCTCACTTCCGAAGTTTCTTACAGTAGTAGAAGTAGCTACAGCCCCCTCAGTAAGTACAACATCTTTTTTCATATCTACAGAAATGATTCCTGCATCTTTACCTGCTTGTGGGCCAACAAAGAATGAGTAAACTTTGTCATCTGCAGCTCCTTCAGTTGTAACAGCTGGGAAAGCAGTGTTAGGACCTGATACTGTTATTCCTTCAGTACCGTCACCATTATTACAACCAATTGTTGCAGTTTCGGTGAATGCTGTACCCAGGGTTAATTGTGCTTCGTGTACTATATCAAAACCACCTTGCTCATGCAATACGATACCAAAGTACAGAAGCTCATCTATTTCTGAGTTACGGTCTTTATGATTTGCTTGAAACCATTTTACAATATGAGATCTATTAGGAGCTGTACCTACGGTAGACTTAACAACAGCAAAAAGGAATCCTTGATTTTGCTCTAACTCTAAGTCATCCCAAAATGCCATAATGGCATTTTTAGGTGCTGCAGCGTCTGGCAAAGTAGTGTTTGTTGGGTTTGAAACCGTCTCAGCAGCATCAAACGTGATATAGCCATTATCACTTATCTTATAACTCGTAAAATCAGTACCGTAATAATTGAAAGCAAACGGAATTGTTTGAGAGGCAGACATAACTTCATCTACTTGACTAGTTACATCTGCTCTATCTGTTGTTAGTACAATAACATAGTCTTCATCAAGACTCTGATAATAAGGTGCAGAACTACCTGTACCACCTAAGTAGTAATAAGTCTGTGCATATCCTGTACTGGCAAGTAAGAATAAAGACAATAAAAGTGTAATTTTTTTCATTTGTGTTTAAATTATTATAATTAGAGGCGGAATGTACATTCTTTTTTTTATTACTCAGGCTAGAGTTATCATTTTTAGTGTGTGCTAATGGTAAAAATGCTAGTATAATTGATGCTTCTTAATTTTATACTACGATATATATGTGCTACGACATTAAAACATCACTAGAAAAACAGCTAAAAAAAGCTCTGATCGATGGTAAAATAAATGATTTCAAAAAGATAACAGAGAAACTAAGAACATTCTCCAAGGATGAGATCACTCTTTATCACGCTTCTGGTTTTGATCATCCGCAGATGTTTATCTACACTCAGGATAACTTGAAAACTCCTACCCTTGCCACTTGGGGACTTATACCTGAGTGGTCTATCGATAAAGAGTCTATCTGGAATAAGACACTTAATGCAAGAGGTGAAAGCATATTTAAAAAACCTTCATTTAGAGACTCTGCAGTACGTAAACGCTGCATTATTTTCCTAGAGGGGTTTTATGAGCATCATCACAAAGCGGGTAAAGTGTTTCCATATTTTATCCAAATGAAGGATAAAGATCTCTTTGCGGTAGCCGGACTCTGGAGTGAATGGATAAATGAATTGGGTGAAGTACTGAAGACATTTAGTATCGTCACTACCAGTGCAAATGTATTAATGGCTGAAATTCATAATAATCCGAAGCTGTCAGAGCCTCGTATGCCACTAATTTTAGAGGAGAAAGAGCAGCAGCTTTGGCTAAATAAAGAGCTAAATCAGAATGCTGTAGCAAACCTGATGAAACCACTCGAAGAAGGCTTCCTCGTAGCTCATACCGTAGCTCCAATACGAGGTAGCCAAATTATTGGCAATTTGCCAAACGCTACAGACGAATACAAATATTCAGTCTTAGAAAGTGGAGAGCAATTGGGTTTATTCTAAAGTTTTGTCAACATCTTTAGGTCATTAGTTAAGTATTTGCTCTTCGCTCAGAAGTTATTGCTTTACTTTGATTTCTAGATTATGCGTATTATCACATCATTCTTATTGCTATATGTTTTCTCAGGCTTCTGTCTAGGACAAGTAGATCATAGCAGAAAGCACTGGGCTTTTGGTCGAAATGCTATGATGAGTTTTGATGAGAATGGTATCACAGGTATGAGCACCTATACGCTAAATGGCTACCGAGGCACAGCATGCTACTCTAGTAAAGCAGGAAATCTGATACTCAGCACTAATGGTAATGCTGTATATGGCAAGGACAATACGCTTTTAGCTTCCTTATTTACCCCGGCTGATAGCTATGGCAATTCAGATGCTATTATTATTCCTAAAAATGCAACAGAAACTAAGTTTTATATTTTTATAATAGAAGACGGCAGTGGCTTGAGAACGGTTGACGTAGATCTAGAGACTAACTCTGTAATTCTAAGACCTAATGTCTTTAATATCACTGGTTCTGCATTTAAATTAACAGCAGTAAAGCATTGTTTTAGTGACGCGTATTGGTTGATATTCCCTGACAATGCAAATACATTTTATTCGTTTTTGGTGAAGCCAAATAGTATATCAGAACCAGTGGTATCTAGCGTACCTATTGTTAGAGGTAGTGTAGGTGACTTCGTATCTAGTCACGATGGAACTATGCTGGCACTGTCTAGCTACTTGAGCGATTGGGCGGAATTATATGATTTTGATAAAAAGTGTGGCATAGTTTCAAATGCTCGAAATCTAAAAACTATTTTGGGTACTGAAGATAAACCTCACGGTCTTTCATTTTCTCCAGATGACAAGTCTCTCTATGTGGCGTGGAGTCACCAGCAGAGTAATCTGTATCAATATGATCTAGAAAACTGGGGAGGAATCTCTAACGCTGTACAATCCTCACAAAACATCAATGATGTACTCTTAGGTATAGATGGTAACTTGTACCTGAATGTTCATGAAGATGGTAGTCCATCAAGAAGAATCCACGTTGTGAAGAATCCAAACAGTCAAGGAGGCGGAGGGACTAGAGCTATAGAAGATATAGCTACCCTCCCACTAGCTACTAACGGAGCGTTTGAATTTCCTACATTTATAAGCAATACCACTGGAGGACACTGTGGTGAGGTAGGTGATTTTAATATCAATAGTTTTTTAGACGATAAGAATAGATGTACCGATAAGCAAGTTTACTTCTCAGCTACTGTGGTAGACGGTACGTATGACAGCATCCGTTGGGATTTTGATGATCCAGGGAGTTCGTTAAATTCTAGTACGGAGATTAGAGTTAAAAAAGACTTTAAGGATGATCGTCTTTATAATGTGAGGTGCTTTGCATTTCACTGCTCATTTGTAGATACTTTTTATTTACCCATTGAGATGGTGCATCCTCCATCTTTTACTTTAGGGAATGATTCTACCCTATGTTTTGGTAGCAGAGCAGAACTTACTATTCCTCAGCCCTTTGATACCTTCTTTTGGCAAGATGGGTACACCAAAGCAAGTAGATTAGAAGAGTCAGGTGTTTTCATAGCGTCTATAAGCGTTAACCGCTGTATAGTAGAAGACACTATCACTATCTCTCAGTATCCAGACATTTGGACTGAGCTAAATGCTGAATACTATATCTGTGATTTAGAATCAGAGGCCACGAGACTAGATGCTGGTAAAGGTTTCAAAAAGTATAAATGGACGCCTACTGGAGATACTACACAGTGGATTATAGTAGCAGAACTCGGTGAATATATAGTGGTAGTAGACGCTTTTAATGGCTGTCAAGGAGATGGGAGTACCTATGTAAAACGAAGATGTGATCTAGAATATTACATTCCTAACGCCTTCACTCCTAATGGAGACGAGGTAAATGCTACCTTCAAAGCAGTGGGTAAAACTATAGAGTCTCAGATAGTGAAAATCTATAATAGATGGGGTGAGAAGATCTATGAAGGTCCGGAATGGAATGGTCAAAATGCCACCCAAGGAGTATATACATATACGATACAAGTAAAGGGCTATCAACAAAAAAATGCTGTCAGGCGGCAAGAAGTAGGTAGAGTTACTCTTTTAAAATAATACCACTAATAAAGACTCGTATTGTTTCTTTAAATTTTACCTTCGCCCAATGAACGTAAGAGACCTAGAACCTAAGATAGTTTGGAACCATTTTTCTGATTTAAACGCAGTGCCACGTCCTAGTAAAAAGGAAGAGCGTGTGATTAAGTTTATGCAAGATTTTGGTGCTAAGCTAGCACTAGATACCTACACAGATGCTACAGGCAATGTCATTATCAGAAAGCCAGCGACTAAAGGTATGGAAGATAGACAGACTGTAATCATTCAATCTCACCTAGATATGGTGCACCAAAAAAATTCTGATACTAATTTTGACTTTGATACTCAAGGAATAGAAATGTATGTAGACGGCGACTGGGTAAGAGCTAAAGGAACTACTCTAGGAGCAGATAATGGTATGGGCGTAGCAGCGATAATGTCAGTTCTTAGCTCTACCGATGTAGCTCATCCGGCTATAGAAGCTCTTTTTACTATAGATGAAGAAACTGGTATGACTGGTGCTATGGAACTAGAGAAAGGCATCTTAAAAGGTACTATTTTGCTCAATCTAGATACCGAAGATGATGACGAGTTTAGCATAGGATGTGCTGGTGGTATAGATACCAATACATCATATAAGTATGTTCAAGAGCCGGTTATAACTGCTTCTCAAACCTATAACATCATTGTAAATGGTTTAAATGGGGGTCACTCTGGGGTTCAAATCAATGAAGAATTGGGTAATGCCAATAAAATAATGAATCGCCTAATGTACGGCTGTGAAGAGTACAACCTACAGATAGTTAGTATAAACGGAGGTAGTTTGCGCAATGCGATACCACGGGAGAGTTTTGCAACTATAGCTGCTAGTCCTGCATACTTACAAGAACTAGAGCAAAGAGTACAAGATATAAAAGAAGAATATAGCATACAAGATCCTAATCTAAGTATCCGAGTAGAGGCTACATCACAAGCTGCTGAGGCAATGAGTCTAGAAGACACTAAAAAAGTAACTACTGCACTGTATGCAGTGCATAACGGGGTATTCAGATTTAGCAGAGCCATAGAAGGTTTGGTAGAAACATCTTCGTCGCTCGCTAGAGTTATTGTAAAAGACGGTGAATTTATAACTCAAAGTCTACAACGTAGCTCTTTAGAAAGTGGCAAATACGATGTGGCTTATACGGTAGCAGCTCCTTTTCATTTAATGGGATGTGAAGTAGTACAGCAAGGAGACTATCCAGGATGGGCTCCTAATCCTACATCAGCTATACTAGACATCCTAGTAGCCAAGTATAAGGAGTTATTTAATAATGAAGAACCTAAGGTAATGGCTATACACGCAGGACTAGAGTGTGGACTTTTAGGAGAGCGTGTTCCAGGATTGGATATGATTAGCTTTGGTCCTACTATAAAAGGAGCACATAGCCCAGACGAGCGATGTGGAATAAAGTCTACTGCTAAGTTTTGGATGTTCTTGAAGGAGATCTTGGCAAATGTGCCGAAGAGGTAAGTTCAGCTTTATTGGCTAACTCTTAATGGAGTATCTAAATAGCTTTGAGTCTTATTGACAAAGTCTCTTAACTGACCATAGTCTTTAGCCTCAAAGTTATACTCCTTAAGCTCTAACAGAATTTGAAAATTGACCAACTGCCCGAAGCCACTTGCTACCATCTTTAATGTACCAGCTTCATTTTCAAAAGATTGATTGTACATGCCTAGATTCTCTATGCTCGCCCCTACGGGGAGATGAATCATGGCTATCACCGCTTCTTTTTTAGCAAAATCTCCATAATAGTTATAGAATCTCTCCTTTTTACTGACTTCTGGGAGCCAGTTTTGTGGTAAAAGTTCTGCTAAAGAAAAGCTATCTATTATGGCATTGTACTCATATTCTATTTCAAAACTTTCGTACGAATTACTGTCAGTCATTTTAACAGAATCTAGATTGTGCCAATCTAGAGCGTTAATTTGGTTACTCAATAACCTCCAACTCGGTTTTTTAAAATTTTCACGTAAATCAAAACGATTCTGAGTGCTTAAACTGTAATGCATTTTTTGCTTTCCAGTAATCGTTATGTCCTTAGGATTATAAAATATATCAAGCTTGGTCAATCGCTTATTAAAACTTTTAGAATTTTGAGGCAAATTTATAGATAGCATATTCTTTACATTCCCATAGGGTTTAAAAATAATAGCCTCCATCCCAAGTAATTCAATGGGTATTTCGTTTTTACTGTGATATCCACTCTTTGTAGGTTCAAAATAGATATTATATGAATCACCATTCGGTACGGCTATAAAATATTGATCTAAAAACAAGTGACTTTCAAAGGGTATAGGACCATCATGCTTTTTGCGAGCTACACCAATGTAGTAAGGCTCCTCAAGTCGATGAAGAACTGCGGCAAACGCAGGCAATACACTACTCTGGTTAATTTTCTTAGTTTTAAGATAGTATCCAGGACTATAGTAATTTTCGTCACCTTCTAACTCCTCTATTTTAATAGTAGTGCTAATAAATTTTTCTATTTCCTCGAAAATCTCAAGTCTCGTTAAAGATTTGTTTGACCTTTTTACAGAGTCTATTACTTCGTAAATGTATGCCCGGTCTTTCTTCATTGTTCTGAAAGGGTCTAAGTTTTTGCTAACTACAGTTATTAAGTTATCCCAGCCTAGCGTATTAATTGGCTCAAAATCTATGAAACTCATGACTTTAATTACAGCATAAACAACATTCGGGAAACAAAGAGTTGGTATTGCTTTATTTAAATTATCATTAACTTTAATATTTCGATAGTGAAATGTTTGAAACGCATATTTGTTGTTTTCATAAAATTGCTCACTGATCATTAAGTTTGGTTTTATTGCATAAGACA
>Ga0105054_10000528_pt1 | contig 60315 bp, 61 predicted proteins | sample BON02_FD_78091 | JGI IMG/M metagenome (GOLD analysis project Ga0105054, IMG submission 78091) | Freshwater microbial communities from Lake Bonney liftoff mats and glacier meltwater in Antarctica - BON-02 (megahit assembly) | ecosystem: Environmental > Aquatic > Freshwater > Ice > Glacier...
CGCCCGGTGGTCCCCAAAAAACGTATATTGATCAGTGCTCATATTGAATGGTTATAAAGAGTCGTATCCAGTTGGCAACCAATTAGTTGCTATTTATAGGAGTTCCCTTAGGTTTCTTTGACAACAAGCTCCTGCTGTCCGCCGCGGTGCGTTTCAATTACGACAACCGCTCAAGTCACACGGTCTGGCGCACCCCTCGCAACCAGAACCCCGGAGGCACCTACGAGGGTGATCCTACGCCGACCAATATCAATGAGAGGGTAACCAAGCGCTTTGGTATCGTTTACAAGCCAACTGACAGGATGTCCCTCTACGCCGGTTCGACCGAAGCCTTCCTGTCAGTTGGAGCGATTTTTAAGGCTGATGGCAGCCGCTTAGACCCGGAAACGGGTAAGAATGTGGAAGTGGGCGTGAAGCTCGATCTCTTCGAGGGGATGGGTGGCAACTTCTCGTTCACCGGTGCGCTCTTCCAAGTCAACGTGGTCAACAAATGGCGTGGTGATCCGAACAATACCGGATTCTTCATTCAGGACGGAGAGCAGGAAAGCAAAGGGGTGGACATGCAACTGACCTACACCAGCGAGAAGTTTTCTGCGATCCTCGGTTATTTCAACGCCGACGGTCCGACGGATAAGCTTACCGGCCAACGTGCCGTCATCGTGCCGCAAACCACGTGGAATTTCTGGGCCAAGTATAATATTACCGATGACCTCAGTATCGGAGGTGGTTTCAAGCACATGGGAGACACCCTGTCCAATGACCGTCGATTCAAGACGAAACCTTTTACCACGGGTGATGTATTCGTTACCTACCGGATGCCGGTTCACCATGGCATGATCATTTATCGAGCCGGAGTCTCGAATTTGACTGATAATGAAGCAGTTTTTCGGATGAACAGTGCGGCCACCGTGTGGCGCGAGGAAGGTCGGCGGATGAAGGTGACGGCCAGTTACATTTGGTAGCTCGCGATTATGACGTGATCGGCGGTGCTCACTTTGTCGCGCAAAAAAGTGTGATTCGGATAGCCCATGAGCTGCGCCCAAGCGTCTGAGGGTATAGATGCACCGCGTGTCGGTGTTGACCTATACCTATCATGAAATACCAAAAACCACCCCAAATCCGGTATTCTAACCGGACTGTTAGTGGCTATGTCAGGGCATCTCTATCAGCCCTTTTGTTTACTGCTCTTGCCTCTACGCCAGTCTTGGCCGCGGATGATGACAAGGATACCAAAGACGAGGAAGTTGTGAAACTTTCCACGTTCAGTGTCTCGGCCGATTCCTACCAAGGTTATGTGGCTTCCTCCACTTTGATCGGTGGTAAGTCTGCTCAAAAAATTATCGATGTGCCTCAGACCGTAACTGTGATCACGCGTGATTTGATCGATGATCTCGGGGCGGATTCTCCCGGTGAGGCACTTGCTAAGCTTGTGCCCGGTGTGAGTAGCGTGAGTTCTGCCAATAGTTCCGCGGCCGGTGCTTACATTCGCGGTTTCCGTTCTCAAAACTGGTCGGTCGATGGAGCCACGATGCGTGCGCTCAATGGTCTGACTACCTTTAACGTCGATGCGATTGAGGTCATTAAAGGCCCGGCTTCGGTGACCTTTGGTGCGTTTGCCGCTTATGGCGGTTATATCAGTCTGCTCCCGAAATACGCCAATCGTAACCAAAAGAATAAGATCCAAGTCGAAATCGGCACGGACAATTTCTATTCAGGGATGGTTGATGTCGGTGGCATGTATGGAGAGGATGACAATCTGCAGTATCGCTTGGTCCTTGGCTCGATGAGCCGCGATCGAGCTGGCTGGAAAAACGATTATGAAAAGGCCACGATTATTGCCCCTTCATTTGCTTATGATTTCAGCGAAGCCTCGCGCGTTCGCGTTCGCTTTTCTCTGACGGAAACGGATAGCCGCAATAGCACCACCGCCTTGGATATTAATGGTAAAGTCCTGCGAGATTTTTCGAGTAATCCTGACGACGATGATAATCGCAACCTTGAGGATGGTCAATCGATGCAGATGGTCTGGGAATCGCAACTTAACGATGAGTGGAGCATGAAGATGAATGTCTTCGGTGCACTCGGTGCGATTGATTGGAACGCGAACAACCTGCGCAGTTCCACGACCTTGGCACAGGACTACCTGATCAGTCCCTACGCGCGCGACTACCACTGGAAGAATTTCTTCGTGGATTTTTCCGTCGCTTATAAGAATGAGGAAATCGGCAATACGGGCATCAGCTGGCAGGCCGTCGGTGCTCTGAGTATGGATCATTGGGATATTACCTACACTCTGTGGGATACCACCCAGTATTCTCCTTGGAATACTCGCCGGATCGACCCCAGCAATCCCGACTACAGCGTCCTCCCACAATACCCGGGCAAAGGCGACCTGATCTATCCTACCCGCTATATTCTTTATAACACCGAATGGCTCGGCGGTGCTGTGGTCGAAAACTCCTTAGGGTTCTTTGACAATAAGCTCATGTTGTCCGCCGCGGTGCGTTTCAATTACGACAATCGTTCAGGCCACACGGTCTGGCGCACCCCACGCACCAACTTGCCAGGTGGCACCTACGAAGGTGATCCTAATCCGACCAATATCAATGAAGCGGTCACCAAGCGCTTTGGTATCGTTTACAAGCCCACCGATAAGGTGGCCATCTACGCCGGTTCGACCGAAGCTTTCTTAGCCGTCGGTCAAATTTTCAAGTTTGATGGTAGCCGCTTGGATCCGGAAACGGGTAAGAACGAAGAAATAGGTGTGAAGCTCGATATGTTCGAAGCTCTGGGTGGTAACATCTCCTTCACGGGAGCGGTCTTCCAGGTCAACGTGGTCAACAAATGGCGCGGTGATCCTGACCATACCGGTTTCTTCATTCAGGACGGCGCTCAGGAAAGCACCGGTGTCGATATGCAACTAACCTACACCAGTGAGAAGTTTTCCGCGATCGTCGGTTACTTCAACGCCGATGGACCGACCGACAAGATTTCAGGTAAACGTGCGGTAATCGTGCCCCAGACGACGTTCAACATCTGGACCAAATATAATGTCACGGATAACCTCAGCATCGGTGGTGGTCTTAAGCACCATGGCGATACTCTCTCCAATGACCGTCGTTTTACGACGGATCCCTTCACCACTGGTGACTTGTTCGCTACCTACAAAATGCCTGTCGCAAACGGTATGATGCATTACCGCATTGGTGTCACCAATGTCACGGATGATGACGCTGTGTGGCGGATGAATGGTGCTTCCACCGTGTGGCGCGAGGACGGCCGTCGGGTGAAGGTTTCTGCGAGCTATAGCTGGTAAGTATTAGTTGTTGTTGTTTGATTCACAGCAGGTGATCGCAAGCGCGTTCACCTGCTTTCTTTTTGGCTAGTCGCGCCGCGCGACGAATCTATACGAACATTGAGCCGGCAGACTCGATTTCCAGAGCGCGGTGGATTACGAAGCCAAGGCCTGGTCCACTGCTTCGATCAGCGTTTCAAGAGTGAACGGCTTGGCTAGGGTGCAATATACCCCGAGCTGGTTGCACATTTTCAGAGAGACATCTGAACGTGGTCCGCCTCCCGACATGGCGATAATTTTTACCCCGGGATCTCGGCTGCGCAATTCGCGGATGGTTTCCACCCCTTCTTTCTCAGGCATGATAATATCGGTGATCACCAAATCCGGAGATGAAGCGATGTATTGTATTATACCGGTGGCCCCGTTTTCCGCTAAGGACACCTGATGTCCATTGCGCTCAAGAGCCAACCCTAGCATGGGGCGAAGGGCTTCATCGTCATCGATGACGAGTATGTGAGACATGGCGGACGATAGAAGAGGTTCTTAGGACGGGTTTCGCGGTGTTGTGGCCGACAACCGTATTTATGGGCAAGCTGCGAGGCTTCGATTCAATGGCAAATCATAAAGGGAGTGGGGATCTGCATTTTATAAAATTTTAGCTCTACGCGCGGAAGCTGGGCATTGCAATTAAGAGCTATCGTCTGCCACTCCGAGGGCTACCTTGATCTTGGTATTAAGCTCAGCTAACGAAAAGGGTTTGGTGAGGGTCGCTTCGGCGCCGAGCAGATCGCAGATTTTTAGATAAGTTTGCGAGTGGTCAGCATCACCGGATATCGCGATGATCTTCAATTCGGGATTTGTTCTCCGTAGATCTATAATCGTCTCAACCCCTTCTTTCTCAGGCATGACCACATCAGTCACGACCACATCTGCAGGATCAGCGAGAAAGGCTTTAATTCCAAGCTTACCGTTTTCGGCGCGAGTGACCCGATAGCCCTCACATTCCAACGCTGTGCCCAGCATATATAGATAAGGAGCGTCGTCATCGATTATAAGGATGTGTGGTTTGGACATAGCGTGATTCGTGTGCGTGCGAAGAATTGCGATACAGGTCGCGTGGTATTGGGCTGTGAGTCAAAACGATAGGCGAAGAGATTTTAACGATTAAGCAGGGCGGCTACTCTGGTGCGTCCATGCACTTCAAGTTTCGTGAAAATCGACGCGAGCTGGGTCTTAATCGTTAGCGGACTACGTCTGAGCTGCTGGGCGATTTCCAGCGTAGGGAAACCTTCGCGAACACGCATCGCGACCTCGCGTTCTCTTTCACTTAGCCGCGCGAGCAGAGCCACGGCATTGGGCGAAAGCTCCCGGTCCCGATCTCCTCGTGGTAAGCGGTGATCGAGATGAATATGAAATGCGAGCTGTTGTCCGGCCCTGCCGGGAGAGTGCAGGGTGATCCTCGCGTGTAATCCGCGCGCTTCATCGCTCACGATTTGAGCGGGCGGGGGGAGTTCGTGTGGGGCCTGATGGTCACGCAGTTCCCGACAGACGCTCATGATCGCATCAGGAATTTTGAATTCGTTGCGCACCCGGATGGCGGCGGCCTTGCTTTCACCGAAGTTCCAAACTGCAGAGGCGCGAGCTGCTTCAAAGTTAAACCACATCGGTTCCAGATCCCAATCGAGTAACAGTAGGCCAAACGGAACCTCTTCCAGCATGTCCTCATAATGCGCTAATCGCATGGCGGCCTCTTCTAGTGAAAGAGGGGTGGAATGTCGCAACATACTCCCGTTTATACATTTCAACGCATAGAGATCAAGGAGAGGGTTACGCTATTTGGGCTAGTGGTGAACTTTGATTAATGGCGCTGGGATCGCGGCTTGGTCGCGAGTGTTGTCGGCCACAGGGCGCAGACTTCACCCGCGTGCTGGTAAAATAGGCAGGTTAGTATTAACACAGGGCATGACCTTGGTTTTTTCCTCCTTGTCCGTTCGTGATTCTTATCAATGGATGGTCTCCACCATCACGCCTCGACCCATCGCGTGGGTCTCGACCACCTCTGCCGATGGGAAAACGAATCTGGCGCCGTATTCATTTTTCCAAGGCGTCTGCGCCAATCCACCTACGCTGATGTTCGTGCCGGTCAACACGCGCGACGGATCCAAGAAAGACACCGTGCTCAATATCGAAGCGGTTCCAGAATTTGTTGTTAATCTAGTCTCACACGAACTCGGCGAAAAGATGAGCGCTACCGCTGCGATGCTTCCGCACGGCGAGAGCGAGTTTGAGGCGTTTGATATCGCCAGTGCCCCCTCGGCTAAAGTGAGCCCACCTCGAGTGGCGGAGGCGCCGGTGGCGTTTGAGTGCGCGTTTGATCAAGTCGTCCACATCGGGAAAGGTCCGCTGGCCGCCAACGTGATTTTCGGCCGAATCCTGATTGCGCATGTGCGTGACGATGTGCTCGGCGATGACGGTAAACCCAATGCAGCCAAACTCGACTTGATTGGTCGCCTGGGTGGTGAGGATTACACGACTACGCGCGACACTTTCACGATTGAGCGACCTGACTGATACTCCTACCCTCTCCGTCTTCCCCTTCCTATTACTCTCATGTCTGACATTGTTATCCTCTCCGCCACGCGCACGCCCCTCGGTAGTTTTCAAGGTGCGTATGCTAATACCGCTGCCGCGCAACTTGGCGCGACGGCGATTCGCGGCGCGGTTGCTCAGGCGAAGATTTCGCCCGACGATGTTACCGATGTGTTAATGGGCAATGTGCTTCAAGCCGGCCAGGGACAAGCCCCCGCACGACAAGCCGCACTCGCGGCTAACCTCCCCGAATCCGTGCGCACGGTCACGGTTCACAAAGTCTGTGGTTCCGGCATGCAAGCAGTCATGCAAGGCGCCCACGCGCTCGGCGCCGGGATGGGTTCGGTGATCGTGGCCGGTGGCATGGAAAACATGACGCTCGCGCCCTACCTCATGCCCAAGGCGCGCGAGGGTTACCGGATCGGCCACCAGCAAGTCATCGATTCGCTGGTCTCCGATGGCCTTTGGGATCCGTATAACGATATTCACATGGGCAACTGTGCGGAAAAGTGCGCCGAGAAGTATGCCTTCACGCGCGAAGAGCAGGACGCCTACGCGATCGAATCATTCAAGCGCGCTAATGCTGCCCAACAGGAAGGTCGCTTTACCGCCGAGATCACGCCGGTCGAAATCAAGGACCGCAAAGGCAACGTCACCAAAGTCGAGCAGGACGAAGGGCCGACCAAAGTGCGGTATGATAAAATCCTGCAGCTCAAACCGGCTTTTCAAACGGACGGCACGATTACTCCGGCCAATGCGTCTTCGATCAACGACGGAGCTGCCGCCCTCGTGCTCACGACTGCAGATCACGCGAATACCAAGGGACTAAAGCCCGTCGCGAAGGTTGTTGCCTTCGGGTCACACGCTCACGAACCTCTCTGGTTTACGACCGCACCCGTGCAGGCGGCGCAAAGTGCGTTGTCGTCCGCGGGATGGTCGACCGATGATGTCGATCTGTGGGAAATCAATGAAGCCTTCGCTGTCGTGCCGATGGCCTTCATGCGCGAACTCAATATCTCGCCCGAAAAAGTAAACGTAAACGGCGGTGCAATCGCACTCGGTCATCCCATCGGCTGTTCCGGTGCTCGCATTATCGTCACCCTAATCGCGGCCCTCCAAGCACGAGGTCTCAAACGCGGTGTCGCCGCAATCTGCATCGGCGGTGGCGAAGGCATGGCCGTATGTGTGGAGGTGGCATGAATACGACATAATGACGATTCATGCTGCAATTGTAATTATTCAGGTCTCGGTGTTTCTCGTGGCATCTATTGTCCTCGTAAGAAAGGGACATGAAAAGGGGTCACGGCTTATGCTGGCTGCTGTAGTTTTTGAGATAATAATGTCTCCCATAATCTGGAGATTTTCTGAGGAGCTAAATTTACGAGAGGATGTATGGATAATCCAGAGCCTTTGGGCGTTTTCCACGCTAGCTTTTGCGATTGGATTGGTAATGTATGCTTTTGAGACAAGAACTAGCGGATAACATTTTAAGCTATCAGTTTTTTCCGTGGATAAAATATCCCCATGACTACCTCAAAATACCTCTGGAAACCTGAAGATCATGCTTGGACGCGTGAGTCGCACCTAGCGAATTTTATGCGTGCTCATGGCCACGAAACGCAGGAGTCGCTACATGCGGCTTCGGTGCGCGACACGGCGTGGTTTTGGGATGAGTCGGTCAAGGATTGCGGCATCGAATGGTTTAAGCCTTACACGAACGTGAAGGATGATTCCCGTGGGTTTCCATGGACGCGTTGGTTTGAGGGCGGTGAGGTCAACATTGCGCACAACTGCGTGGATCGCCATGTGCGCGACGGTCATGGCGATGAGATCGCGTTGTATTACGAAGCGGATTCGGATGCGCCGGAAGCGCGATGCGAGCTGACGTATGCGGAATTGAAAAAGGAGGTCGATGCCTGTGCGGGCGGGCTGCGTCAGGCGGGTGTGGGTCGTGGCGACAGCGTGGCGCTCTATGCTTCGATGCGGGTGGAGACGGTCGTGGTGATGATGGCGGCTTTTAAGATCGGAGCGCGGTTCGTGCCGATCTTCTGCGGCTATGGCGAACAGGCGGTCGTGGAGCGCGTGGAGTCGTGCGGCGCTAAGGTGCTGTTTGCGATCGATGAGATGCAGCGTCGCGGCAAGAAGGTCGCGTCGGGCAAGATCGCGCGAGCGGCGGCGGAAAAGGTGGCTAGTGTGGAACGCGTGATCTGCTTCGATCAGCCGGAGTGGGATGAGTTTTTGGACAGCGCGGAATCGATTGCGGAGTGCGTGTCGATGGCGGCGGAAGATTCGGCGATGATCATCTACACAAGTGGCACGACGGGTCGGCCGAAGGGCACTGTGCATACGCATGCGGGATGTCTGGCGCAGACGGGTAAGGAACTGCGCTATGCGTTTAACGCTCAGGCGGGAGAGCCGTTCTTTTGGTTTACTGATATCGGTTGGATGATGGGGCCGTGGGAGATCATTGGCTGTCTGTTTTACCGCACGCCAATCGTGATGTTTGATGGCGCTCCTGATTTTCCTGATACGGATCGACTGTGGCGGGTGTTGGAACGCTTGAAGGTCGTCACTTTCGCTGCCTCGCCGACGCTGGTGCGGATGTTTATGCGAGCCACGGAGGGCAAGGGACCGAAGGGCCACGATCTGTCTAAACTGCGCGTGCTCGGTTCAACGGGCGAACCGTGGGACGAGACGAGCTATCGTTGGTTCTTTGAAAACGTGGGTGGCGGACGCTGTCCGATTATTAACATTTCCGGTGGCACGGAATTGCTCGGTTGTTTGCTGAGTTGCACGCCGCTCACGCCGCTGAACGCAAGTTCGCTCGGTGGCCCTGCGCTGGGGATGGACGTGGATATTTATACCGAGGAGGGGCAACCCGCGCCAACTGGGACAGTCGGGCATCTGGTGTGCAAGCAACCTTCGCCTTCGATGACGAAGAGTTTTCTGCATGACGATGAACGCTACCTCGAAACCTATTTCAGTCGCTGGCTCGGCGTGTGGTATCATGGCGATTGGTCGCGCAAGGATGAGGAGGGTTCGTGGTATGTGCTCGGGCGTAGTGACGATACAATCAAAGTCGCGGGTAAACGCGTGGGGCCATCGGAAGTCGAGAGCGCGCTGACTTCGCACGAAGCCGTCAGTGAAGCGGCGACGATTGGCGCGCCGGATGATTTGAAAGGGCAGGTGTTGGTTTGTTTCGTGGTGCTCAAGCCTGGAGCTAAGCGCGTTGGGGATAACGCGCTCCACCTTGAACTGATTGCGCATGTGGCGAAACAGATGGGTAAGCCGCTCGCGCCTAAGGCGGTTTTCGTAGTGTCAGCATTGCCGAAAACCCGTTCCGGAAAAATCCTCCGTGGGATGATCCTGCGGGTTTATTCGGGTAAACCGGCGGGTGATCTTACTAGCGTGGAAAACCCTGCGGCGCTCGATGAGATCATAGCGATCCGCGACGCGTGAGGTGGTTTGTGATTGCGAGGAATAAGCGCAGCAGATGACGCGGCAATCCAGGCATTATTTGTCGGTCACACTTGCTGTTCGTGGATTGCCGCGCCCTCCCGAGCAGGGCTCGCAATGACATGACGGTAAATCCGTGGTTTCAATAGACGTAGTTCGAGACGAGTTTGACATCATCGTGCGGTCGCGGATGACTGCGTTTCCCTATTTATTATGAAGAGTCACGCCGTTGTTTTTACCGCTCGTAATCAAGTTGAGTATCGCGAAGTCGATTGTCCCGATCCGGGGGCGAATGATGTCGTGATTGATGTCGAACATTCCTGGATCAGTAATGGCACCGAGGGATCGTTTCTACGGGGCGAACGCGAGTCGGGTGATACGGCTTGGAATGAGGGCGATCCGTTGCCGTTTCCGATCGTAGCCGGTTATCAAAAAGTCGGCGTAGTCACTCATGTGGGTGCGGATGTTACTAAGTTTGCGGTCGGCGAGCGTGTGTTTGCGGTGATGAGCCAATTCGAGGGTTTGTTCTGCGAATATGGAGGCCATGTTTCTCCATCGGTCTGTGATGCGAGTCAGGTTCACACGCTACCTGAAGGAGCGGACCCTGTTGCGTGCAGTGGCGCGGTGTTGACTCAGGTGGGCTACAATTGTGGCACCCGCCCTCGCATCAAACCTGGGCAGTTGGCTGTCGTGGTGGGTGATGGGATGGTCGGTCAATGGACGGGCCAAGCTCTCAAGCAACGCGGGGCGCGCGTCATTTTGACCGGTCGCCATGATGATCGCCTCGATAAGTTTCGCAACGGTGGCTGGGGCGAGACTTTGAAGGTGAAGGGCTCGGGTGTCGAAGAGGTCAAGGCGATCGCCGGTGGTCCTGTTGAGGTGCTTGTCGATACGATCGGCAATATGAGTCTCTACGATGATTACCTGCCGATTATGGCTCACGGTGGCACGGTCGTCTCGGCTGGTTTTTATGGCACGGCTGACTTGCTGCCCATCCAGACTTATCGCTTTCAAGAACTGGCCTTCGATCTTTGCGCTGGGATTACCTATCAACGCGTTGATGAGACGTTGGCATGGATTGCTGAAGGCAAGATGGATACACTTGGCTTGATCACGCATCACTTCCCGGTCGAGCAGGCCGCGGAAGCGTGGAAGGTGATTGATAATAAAACCGACAACGCCTTGGGCGTAGTGCTCGATTGGCCCGCATCTCGAAAATAAGGAAACGACCATGAGTAAAACGATGAAAAGCCTAGTGATCGAAAAACCGGGTAAACCGGTCTGGACCGATCTGCCGATCCCGAAGCCGGTGAAGGGCGATGTGCTCATTCGCGTGGAGGGGATCACGACGTGTCCGCATTGGGATATGCACATCTTGGATGGCGTTCCGATGTTTCCCGGCATGGAGCTCAAGTATCCTTACTTTCCCGGCCAACCGGGCCATGAGGCGATGGGTGAAGTCGTCGCTGTGGGCAAGGGCGTCAAGAAGCTCAAGAAGGGGATGAAGGTCGTCGCGTGGCAGGATACGGGACAACCGCGCCCGGGATTTTACGCGCAATACAACACGTTTCCCGAAGTGTCTTTGCTGCAGATTCCCCAGAAACTGACTCCCATCGAAATAGCGTCACTCGAGTTGGCCATGTGCGTGGAGGTGTCGTTTCAACAATTGGCACAACTCGGCGGTATCAAGGGACGTCGCGTGGGTATTTCCGGTCTAGGGCCGGCAGGTTTGGTGGCCGTGCAATTGGCCAAAGCGCATGGCGCGAAAGAAGTGGTTGGCATCGATATGGTCGCGAGTCGTCGAAACCTTGCGCGCAAGCTTGGGGCAGATCGCACATCGTCGCCCAATGCCAAGACATGGAAGGCTGACCGCTACGGTGCGAAGTCGCTCGACGATGCGATTGATTGCACGGGCTTTCCCGCCTCGATCGAATTTCTAATGGATCGCACCGAGCGTTGTGTGACGATCTTCGGCGTGTTGCGCGAGGATGTGTCTTTTGGGGCGCGCCATATGTGGGGCCCCGGCGTGACGCTTATGGGATACGGAGATCACAACCGTAAAGCAGCCGAGACGGCACTGAAGTTTGTGGTCGCAGGCAAACTAGACCTAACCTCGCTGGTTTCCAAGACCCTGCCCTTCACGCGTTACGTCGAAGGCGTGGAGTTGTTGAAAAACAAAAAGGCGATCAAGATCCTGTTCGATCCTTGGGCGGAATAAGTCGCGTCACACTTATCGTGCCGTCCATCCACCATCGATGGGGATGGAGGCGCCGGTGATTGATTTCGCGGCGTCGCTGCACAGGTAGATTGCGAGGGTGGCGACTTCTTCGATTTCGACGAAACGTTTCGTCGGTTGCGCGGCGAGAATGATTTCTCGGATCACTTGATCGTGGGGGAGGTTGTGTGCTTTTGACTGTGCCTCGATTTGGCCTTCGACCAGGGGAGTGCGCACGTAGCCGGGGCAGATCGCATTACAGGTGATACCGGTTTCAGCGACTTCAAGCGCGACGGTTTTAGTAAGCCCGATTTGACCATGTTTGGCGGTGACGTAAGCCGACTTAAATGGCGACGCGACGAGTCCATGGGCAGAGACGAGATTGATGATGCGACCCCAGTTGCGCTCTTTCATGCCGGGCAGCGCGGCTTTGATGGCGTGGTAGCTGGAGTTGAGAATGATGTTCTGAATCGCGGTCCATTTTTCGTCGGGGAATTCATCGACAGGCGCGACGTGTTGGATGCCGGCGTTGTTCACCAGGATGTCGACCGAACCGAGTTCCGATTCGGCAGCAGCGATCAGGGCTGCCACTTCGTCGGCTTTGCTCACATCGGCGCCGTGATAGGAAACGTTGACGCCGTGCTGCTCTGCGATTCCCGCACGGAGTTTTTCGATTTCAGCGGCATCGCCGAAACCGTTGAGCATGACATGGGCTCCTTGTTGGGCGAGAGCTCGCGCGATGCCTAATCCGATCCCGCTGGTTGATCCGGTGACGACGGCGTTTTTATTTTTAGGCATGGGGTAAAGTTGATGGGGAGAACTTAGGTTGAGAGTATTTGGCGCAATTCGCGAGGCTCGGGTGTGCCGGTCGTGCCGAGTTGGTGCACGACGAGCGATGCTGCGGTTTGGGCGAGCTCCATGCTTTCGAGTGGAGTGGCTTCGGCGGCAAGTGCGAGCGCGAGCGTAGCGGTGACGGTATCTCCGGCTCCGACGATATCGATCGGTCCACGCAGAGGAAGCGCAGGCACATGGGTGGATTCACCATTGGGGGTGGCGCCGATCATGCCCTGTTCTGCCATGGTGATAAACATGGGGTGTTGCTTGCGCACCGCCAAGCGCGCCGCCCCAGCTTGAATGTCACTTATTAAGTGACATGTTGTTTGGGCGATGGTGGTGAATTCGGCGGCGTTCATCTTGTAGATGAAGGGTGGGAAATTAGTGAGTCCGTGGCGGCTATCGGCGATGATGGTGAGCGCGGGTTGCGCTCGATGTATCGCTGCAATGGCGGACAACACTTGCGGAGTGATCGCTCCCATCGCGGGCACTCCAGCTTGATCCATCACGATCAGGACGTCGATTTGCGGTGCGAGAGCTTGCAGACTGGTGATGAGTTTACCCTCAACCATCTTCGGGGTGGGCGTGCTATTTTTGACATCGAGCCGCGATAGCTCTTCGGGTAGCAGATCGGGATGATGGAGGAGTGGCTTGGAGTAGCTGAAGGTTTGCCGTTCCTCCGTTTTCTGGAAATGAGTGAGATCGACACTAGGCAATCGAGTGAGCGCGCGTCGGAGTTCAAAGCCTTCGCCATCATCGCCGCAGTAGCCGATGGGATAGAGCTTAGCGGCGCCATACGCGGCGAGGTTGGCCGTGATGTTACCTGCGGCACCGGGCTGGCATCGCACTTTGCTCACGTTGTAAACAGGCAGACCCGTCTCAATCGAGATCTCGGTAGAGGCAGGATCGATATCGAAATAGCGATCGAGGGAAAAATCGCCGACTATTCCCACACGAAGTGTGCTCACACGATTAAGAAGCGCGTCAAAGCGGTCGGGGCTCATGAAGTGGCAGGTAATCGTAATCTTGGATGCGCGGCAATCGTGCTTTCCATTTTCGAAGCGGTGGTGCAGAGTGCGAATCTATGACGCTAGCTAGCAATGCGTTGCCAGATTTCAGAATGGAAACATTGCGCGGGAAACCGGGCTACTTTCGCGTCGGCCAAACGGAGGCCGGGCAATGGTGGTTTATTGATGCGCAGGATCGTCCGTTTTTTGCAAAAGCGGTGCACAGTGTATCGGCGGATGTGGATGCGCCGCATGATCCAGCGGCACGATTGCGTGCGTGGGGTTTTAACGCGTTGGGCTGTGCGAGTGAACGGCTGGCGTTGGATGAGGGATTGCCGTTTTTAGCAACGGTGAATTTTTGCGGGGTTGAGGAGATGGTGAACCTTGGTGGTGTGAGGTTGCCTGATGTGTTTTCCAAGAACTGGCCGGTGCTGGCGCAGGAGCGAGCGGCCGAAACGTGTTTGAGGCTGATCGAGAATCGCGAATTGCTTGGTTGGATTACGGATGATGGTCCGAGCTGGCCATCGCAGCCGAAGGAGAATCGTCCGGGATTATTGCAGGTGTGTCTGAGTGTGGATCCGGATAAGGCGGCGTATCATGCGGCGTGGGAATTCGTGATGGCATTACACGGTGGAAAACTGGAAAGGTTAGCCAAGGCATGGGGGGTTAAGTTGGCGAATAAGGAGGCGTTGCGCTCGATGACGCGGGAAGAGCGCGGGATCGTGACGACAGGACATCGCCGCGATGATGCGCGTTGGTCGCAGGAATTTGCGCGGCGCTATTTCGTGACGACTTCCAGCGCGATTCGGAAAGTGGATGAGAATCATTTGGTGTTGGGGCCGCGTTGGGGTGGACCCGTGGCGACAAGATTGCGTCGCGAGTGTGCGGCGGCAGTCGATGTTTCGCTAGTAGATTACACGGAACTAGATGCGGGGTCGGCGGGGCCGGTGATGTTGGGAGATTTTTGTTGGGCGCAGAATAGTTTCTACGAATCGACTGGCTCGCGCCAGATGTTGGGACCTTCCAAGCTCGAACGAATGTTGCGAAGAGGTCGGCTCAGTTTAGCGCGCTCAGTCGCGCATGCTTCCGTGGTCGGCTATGCGTGGCGTCGATGGTATGATCGCAAGGCCGAGGCCCCACCGTTCGGCACCGGTTTAGTGCGAGCCGACGAATCGACGGCGATGGAACACACGGAATTGTTGACGGCGATCAATGATCGACTGGAAGAATTACGTGCGCTGGCATTAGTCGCGGAGGAAATCATATGAAGAATATCGTAATTTCAGGATGGATCATGATGGCCGGTTTGATGCTCGCGGGTTGCGCCAGTGACCGTGGCGGAGTGGGTGACACGAAACCGATGTTGACGGGCACGGTGAACTATCGCGCGCGAATCGCGTTGTCGCCTTCGGCGGTGATGACCGTGCGTTTGCTGGATGTCACCCAGAAGGAAGCACCGGCGCTTGTGCTCGGAGAAAAGAGTATCTCAAACCCGGGCAATTCGCCGATCGCTTTCTCGCTGACTTATCCGTTTGGCGGAATTTCTCCGACTCGAAAATACGTGATGGAGGCGCGTATCGAGGTGGCTGGTCGCCTGCGTTTTTACACCATGGAACAGCATGTCGTGACTCCTCAAAATGCGGCTAATCCTCATGAGCTATGGTTAGAGTTGTCGGGAGATTAAACTGTAGAGACCTCCTAGTTTTCAATTCTAAGGTAGGTCGTGAGCTGGCTCGCGATTGCAGGTCTCGCTGCGCTCGCAAGCGAGCGGTCGACTCATTCTCGTAACGAATATAAGGCGTCTCCTATCGGGAATCGGTCGGCCGCATTCAAAAGTCGGCCGAGAGCTCCGTTCCATCTCGTGCGGCGTTTCGGGAGGATTTGCTTGCGCGCTGGAGGGTCGCGAGGCGTCATGCTGGTATCCCCATGAACGATTCCGAATTGGCCGAATTTCTTAAAACCCGTGTCCGCACGGTGCGTGATTGGCCGCAAGCGGGGGTAAACTTTCGCGATGTGACGACGTTGTTTAGTGATCCCGAAGCGATTCGGGTGATGATCGAAGCGTTTGCGCTCGAATGCAAAACCCGTCGGGTGGATGCGATTGCGGGGGTGGACGCGCGGGGATTCATTCTAGGCGGTGCGTTGGCTTATGAATTAGACCAGCCGTTTGTGCCGGTGCGAAAGAAGGGGAAGTTGCCCTTTGATACGGTGTCGCAGGAATACGATTTGGAATACGGCAAGGCCGCGATGGAAATCCACACCGATGCCTGTCGGCCCGGTGATCGCATTTTGGTGGTCGACGATCTGATCGCGACGGGGGGGACGTTGCTGGCGGCGACTAAGCTTTTCGAATCGATCGGTGGGGTGATTGCGGGGGTCGCTGCAGTGATAGATTTACCCGAGCTGGGGGGCTCGAAGCTTCTGCGCGAGGCGAATTACGACGTGCATGCTTTGTGCTCTTTCACGGAAGAGGAATAGCCGATGAAACTGACGATTTGGAGTAATGCCGAATTTGGTGCCACGGCCCGTGATCTCCTGATCGAGGGCACGCGTGATCATCGACTTATTTGGGCCGACACGCGATCTGCCAATGTGCTGGAATCAGGCGCGCGCGATCCCCAAATCGCCGAGGCTGACATATTGTTTGGGCAGCCCGCGATGGAGGACTGCTTCGAATACGAAAATGTGCAATGGATGGAAGTCACGACTTCTGGTTATACGCGCTACGACTCGCCGTTTTTTAAGGAAACGTTGCGCGATCGCGGCGGTGCTTTCACCTGTGCGGCGGAAGTGTTTGCCGATCCTTGTGCGCAACACGTGCTCGCGATGATGCTCGCACTGAGTCGCAACATCCTCCCGTCGCATGAGGCGCAATTGACGGATCGCGAGTGGGCTTACGAGAAACGCCGTTACGAGTCTGTGCTGCTCACGGGGCAGACGGTGTTGATGTTGGGATACGGTGCGATTGGGCGGCGTCTCACCGAGTTGCTCGCGCCTTTTGGGATGAAGCTGATCGCGGTGCGGCGGCAGACACGTAGCGAACGTGGAGTGAAGATCATCTCGGAGGAAAATCTGAGTAGTGCACTCTCGGAAGCCGAGCATGTGGTGAACATCCTGCCGGACAATGCGTCGACGCGGGGATACGTGAATTCGCGACGGCTCGCGTGTTGTCGGCCCGGTGCGAAATTCTACAACGTGGGCCGTGGGATTACCGTGGATGAGCGCGCGTTGATTGAAGCTTTGGAAAACGGGAAACTTAGCGCGGCCTACCTCGATGTGTTTACCGAGGAACCGCTTCCACCGGAGCATCCTTTATGGACGACGAGGAATTGCTACGTGACTCCACATACGGCTGGTGGTAGGCGCGATCAGGACGAAGCGCTGGTGAAACACTTTTTGGCGAATTTAGAGAGGTTTAGCTACGATGCTGAGGGAATGACGGGCCGAATTGTCTGATCGGGGAACCTCTGCCTAGGAGAAAGGTCACACATGGGCCGGTCAGGAAGAGGGTTGCGCTTTTTTGTGATTCGCGGAATATGTTGACCGGTAGTTACTCCTATCACCAAGGCGCAGATGCGGTTCAAACCGTTGTCTACTCTGCCTATGACCCTAAAAATAATTAAGATATGACTAAGAAAACACGTTTGATCATCACGGCTGCGGCCATTGCGGGACTTTATGCTGGTTCGTTTGCCGCCACAGGTAATGCACAAGAGGCTGGTGCTGCCGGCGATGCTCCTGCTGCTAAAGCCAAGGAAGCTTGTAAAGCTAAGGCTAGCTGTAAGGGCAAGGATTCCTGTAAGGGGAAGTCCTGCGAATCATGCGACATGGACAAGGAGTCCTGCAAAGCCAAGGAAGCCTGCAAGGGCAAGGAAGGTTGCAAAGCAGCCGACAAAGCCAAGGAAGCTTGCAAAGCTAAAGCGAGCTGCAGCGGCAAGGATGGTTGCGGCGCTAAATAGTAAGCGTATCGTTCTTTGCTAAATCAGCCCGCGGTTAAACGCCGTTGAGCCCAGATTTTCACCGGGCCGGATTCGACCTGAATCCGGCCCGTTTCTTTTCCAAAACTATCCCACTCACTCTCTGTGCCTGCCAACGAGTTTAACGGTTACCACGATTACGGCATCGGCCTCGGGCTCCGCGTGCCGCACTACAATCATATCCTAGAGCAGAAGCCGGTCTGTGACTGGTTTGAGATCATCTCTGAGTCGTTTATGGTGGACGGCGGGCGTCCCCTTGAAGTGCTCGATGAGATCCTCGAGCAATACCGTGTCGTTCAACACGGGGTGTCCCTTTATTTTGGTTCGGCCGACAAGCCGGATCGCGCCCACTTGAAGCGTCTGAAGGCGCTGGTGAAGCGCACCAATACACCGTGGCTTTCTGATCATTTGTGCTGGGGTAGTGTGGACGGCACCTATTCGCATGATCTCCTGCCCATGCCCTATACTTTTGCATCGGCGAAGCGCACCGCGGAAAAAATTAAGATGGTGCGCGATTTTCTCGAAGTGCCGATCTGCGTGGAAAACGTGTCGAGCTATGCGGCCTTTCATCAGTCGGAAATGACCGAGTGGGAGTTTCTCTCCGAAGTCGTCGAACGCGCGGATTGTGGGATCCTCCTCGACGTGAATAATATCTACGTATCTTCAAAGAACCACGACTTCGATCCTTACGATTATCTCAACGAGGTGCCGCATCATCGGGTGGGGCAGATGCATATCGCGGGGCACACGAAATTTGAGAAATACCTGCTCGATACGCATGATCACCCGGTCCTCGATCCGGTGTGGAAGCTCTATGATCATGCGACGAAGTTGTGCGGAGTGACGGCGACGTTACTCGAATGGGATGACAAAATCCCCTCCTTTGACGAAGTCCACCACGAGGCCCTCAAGGCCAACGAATTTATCGATGGCGCAAAAAAAGCCCAACAGTCCAAAACCACCGCTACGCGCGCCTGAACGCATCCGCAGCACCCGTGATTTACGGGAGTTCCAGCGTTTGATGATGCAGGCCGTCACGCGACCACTCGGTCCCGGCGATAGGATGAAACGCACTTGGGAAGATGGCCGCGCGACCAAGGAAGTGGTGGGCACATTCTCCCGCGACAACGATCGGATGTCGGGCGTGGAGCGGTTGGAGATCTACAACCGCATGTATTGGTTTCGCACGCTCGATTCTCTCTACGAGGATTTACCGGGCCTGCGCGCGGTGTTGGGTGGCCGCGTGTTTATGCGTTTAATCGAAACGTATCTGGTGAAGGTGCCGTCGCGATCCTACACGTTGCGCGATTTACCTTCGCGACTGGAAGAATTTATCCGAGCCAATCGGAAACTTACGGCACCACACACTTCGCTCGCGGCCGACATGGTCGCGTTTGAATGGTCACAGATCGAATGCTTCGACGGGGCGACTCGTCCCATCATGACACCTAATGATTTGGCGGATACGCCACCGGCGAAGTTGAAGATGGATTTGCAACCTCAACTTCGATTGCTGGTGCTACGCTATCCGGTGGACGATTACGCGATGGCGCTAAAAGAAAACGGGATGCGGGCAGAAGCGAGTAATGCGGTGGACACCGCCTCGACCTCTTCGCGTCCGTCTAAGCGAGTGCGGCGCCCCAATCCGAAGCGCACTTATCTCGCCGTGCACCGGCACGAAGGAAGCCTCTATTTCAAGAGCCTCGAACTCGCATCGTATCGCATGCTCACCGCGATTCGAGAAGGGAAGACTCTGCCGCAAGCCGTTGCCGCCGCGGGTCCTCGAGTGAGCGCGACCAAGGTCCAGGAATGGTTTACGAATTGGATGCACCTCGGTTGGTTTTGTCTGCGGAAATAATCTCTCACCTCAAACCTCAGACCCCTAATGCACATCAAAAGTTGCCTCGTTAAACTCGATACCCTTCTCATTAAAATTAGCACGCCGCTGCAGGCCGTTGTGCTCCTCGCTATTCGCCTTTATTGGGGCTGGCAGTTTTTCCTCACCGGGAAGGGCAAGCTGATGAATCTCGAGCGCACGGCAGGATTTTTTGAGAGCATCGACATTCCGCTACCCAAGCTAAATGCAATCATGGCCGGCACAACCGAGGCTGTGGGTGGACTCCTCTTGTTGGTCGGTTTGTTTTCGCGGATCATCTCCGTGCCACTCACATTTGTGATGTTGGTCGCCTACGCGACGGCTGACAGCGAAGCGATGAAGGCGATCTTTTCTGATCCCGATAAATTCCTCTCCGCAGCACCCTTCCAGTTTCTGTTAGCGAGTGTGCTCATCTTTGTATTCGGTCCGGGCAAGTTCTCTTTGGATGCGCTTCTAAAGCGTCCCGGGTTTGAAAAGTAAGGGCGCCATCGTGGCGTCCAGCCGGATGAATTTCCTGCAACTCCTCTGCGCGAATTCCTGCTAATGAACTCCCCAGTTTGTCATTGCGAGAGAGACCTGCTTAGCGGGTCGACCGCGGCAATCCACGAGTGATAAACGTGGCCGACATATAATTCGTGGATGGCTACGTCGCTTCACTCCTCGCCATGACAGAAGGGGTGCGGTTCATCGGCTCCCTGCACGCAGGTCGGAATAGCTTGGTTTGTCTTCTCGCAATGAGAACTCACGATCAATTTCCCAACCGATCCACTTTTAGGGGCGGGGTGGGTTGCAGAGATCTTCGTAAGCATAAATGAGTGCTCCGATGTAGATGGGGATGGTCACAAACATGCCGATGACCAGCGCGACGGCTCCGAGCAGTGCGAGGACAATACCGAGCAAGGCCAACCCTAGCAGGCGCCACCATTGAGCAGTGATGACTCGACGGCTGACTTCCATGGCTGCCCAAAACTCGAGCTTCTTATCCATGATCAGGATATAGACGAAGAGGTAAGCGACGGCTAAATATATCCCTGGGAGAATCAGCAGCAGAAATCCAATGCCTGTGAGAACTTGCGACACGACTGAGGCGAGCATGAGAGGGACAAGCGCGACGCTGAAACCATTGAAGATATCGCTAAGCTCAGCCGTCTCGCCTCGCGAGACTTTGAGGTAGTAGCCAAAGAGGCCTCCGTAAAAAACACCGTTCAATAGTAAGCCGGTGAAGAGGCTGATAACCGGCACCAAGCTCAGTAGGATCATGATCAGAAAGGTGATGACAAATGCTCCGACCAATGGCCAAAAATTGGCTTTCAACAAATCCCAACCGCGTTGGAAGCAGCCGGAAATATCGAGCGGCCCTGCACGCGCGATCAGATCGTCGGCATAGGACTTGGGGTCGACATGCACTGGCCCATCACCCGCAACGGGATCGGGAGTGATCGGTTCTATGGCCGAGTCGTGGACGGGAGTAGGATTATTAATTTCCGGAAAAGCTCCCAGACGTTGCCACTCTTCGTCGCCGATGCGTTTGGCTTTGGTGTCGAGATTGGCGCGGCCATCCGCGATCCAATTTTTCACCTGTTGAAGTGTTACTGGTCCGTATTCCTTACCGTCGCCTCCGATGATTGTGAACATGGGAGAAGCGATAGAAGGGCACGAGCTGGGCGTCAATCTTCGAGGGGTGCAAGTCCGGTGTGTGACTGCTAATTGAGCCTCCTCGGTTTGTCATTGCGAGAAGGCCGTAGGCCGACGCGGCAATCTACGAACTAGAAGGTGTGAACTGTTCGGTAATCGTGGATTGCCGCGTCGGCACCGCAGAGCGGCGCCTCCTCGCAATGACACTTTAGAGCCACCAGGATCAGAGATCTTTTTTCCAGTTGGCCCGCTCGCGGGCGAGTTGAGACATTTTTTTCCAAGAACTATTGGAGGCGCGTTGGAGGCTCGCATTGGCTTGTTGGTCGGCGGAGGCCTGTTCGCGTTGGAGCTTCAGGTAGCTTTGCCAGCGGGTTTCATTGAGCGTGCCGGCTTCGAGCGCACTGTGCACGGCGCAACCCGGCTCACCGTTGTGCCGACAATCATGAAATTTACACTGTCCCGTGATCATGTGGATGTCGTCGAAGGTGTCTTCGACGGCAGACATGCCGGTTTGCCAGAACTGGAGCTCGCGCATACCGGGCGTATCGATGACGAGGGCTCCCGAGGGCGCGACCAACAGCTCTCGTCTCGTGGTGGTGTGGCGACCTTTGCCGTTTTCAACACTGATGTCACCAGTGTCCTGAATGTCTTCGCCGAGGATCCGATTGATAATCGTGGATTTACCGACGCCGGACGATCCGAGCAGCGCGATGGTGCTGCCGGGTTTAAGCCAAGGGTCGAGCGCTTCTAGGCCGATGGAGTTGCGCGCACTAAGTGCAATGACAGGAGCACCGGGCGCTACGGCGATGACCTCAGCGAGTGCTTCGTCGGGATTCGCATGAAGATCTGTTTTGTTGAGCACGACCACGGGTTTTGCACCGCTTTCCCACGCTGTGATCAGAAAGCGTTCGATCCGCCGTAGGTTGTAATTCTCGTCCAAAGAGGTCACGAGAAACACGGTGTCGATATTGGCCGCGACGATCTGTTCCATGTCGCGATCGCCCGCCGCGCGCCGGGAAAACTTGGTGCGACGGGGAAGGACGGCGTGGATATCGGCGTTGGTTTCGCCCTCTCGTGGACGCACGACGACCCAATCCCCGACCGCGGGGAGTTCGGCATGGGTGAGGGTTTCGTGGAGGAGGCGTCCCGTGCAGGTGGCGATTAAGGGACCGTTGGAGCTGATCACTTCACAGGCGTGTTTGTGCGCGCGAATGACGCGGGCCACTTGGAAGTCTGAATTTTGATAGGGCTCGAAATGCGCTTGAAAGGCGTCATCCCAGCCAAGGGAAAAAAGATTCATTTCAATGAAAAGAGGAGGTTGCCGATAAGACGAAAGGGAAGGGAGGTAAATCCTTTAATCTGGGGAGGAATGTAGGATGAAACAAAAAAGCCGCCCGGGGGCGGCCAACATACGAAAAAACGCATCGCGTGTAATTACGCGGAGAAGGCAGCCGCCACGGCGGTGAGTAATGAAGCGATGATGGAGGTAATCATAGTAAGATCCGTGGTTGAGGGCTGCGATTTATCCCAGAATGGGTGAAGAGTTAAGAGACACAAGAGATATAGCGGGCGAGTCAATCGTGTGGATCGAGCCAATCTCGCCTACGCATGTAGGCGTAGTGCATTTGACACCAAAATCTTGCCGAGGAGGACAGAGCTAATAAACCAGAGTCGCGACTCCTACAGCCGACCGACGAAATAATGCGGTCTGATTTTCGCTAGGGCGTGTTTTGGAAATAAACCGGCCTTAAGTATTTGATAAATAGATACTAAAGGCTTGCTTTCTGCAAGCTTTAAGTGTTGTATCCAATTGTGAATCAAATAGTAAGCTTCGTTCTTGGTGATGAACACTGGGACGAGCTAAAAAAACCAAGAGCTACCGGGCCGGCCTGAGTGGTGCGAAACAACGTGGGCGCAAATGCCCGGATGAACGCCAGCGGATTGAGGGCAATCCTGTGGATCATGCGCACGGGAGCACCCTGGAGGGATCTGCCGCCGAGATTTGGCCCTTGGCAAAGTGTTTACGGCTGCTTCCTGCGGTGGACTCGCGCGGGGCTATGGTCTTCGCTCTTGGTGAAAATTAGCGAGGGTCACGATCAGGAATATCTGATGATCGATAGCACCAGCTCACGCGTTCATCAGCACGCGGCGGGGCCAGTCGGCGGTCAGCTGGCCCACGCGATGGGACGCTCTAAAGCAGGTCTATCGACCAAGGCACACTTCGCCTGCGATCCGCTGGGCTTCATCCTTACCGGGGCCAACGTTTGGGATTTTGATCAATGCAAACCACTCCTACCCGTCCATCTTCAATCCGGCTCCATGGCCATCATGGACAAGGGCTACGACAGCGATGCGATCCGCGCTTATGTGAACCAACTCGGAGCCACCGCCGTCATCGCCTTGCATCCTAACCGTGCACAGAAACCAGCCTTTGACCAGCATCTCTACCGAGAACGACACCGCATCGAAAATCTCTTCGCCAAACTTAAAAAATTCCGTCGCATTGCCACTCGCTTCGAAAAACTCATCACCACCTTCGACGCTATGCTCTCCATCGCTTGCATCATCATCTGGATCAAATTCTAATCTCTATTTCCAAAACACGCCCTAGACTGAAAACACTAGATATTTTCTCCATCGTTGTTATGCCTTTTCGCTCAATCGAAATATACATGGCTATGAACAAACGAATTAAACAGGTGCTCGGTCTCTCGCTCTCCTTATTTTTAGGAGGCGGATTGACCGCCGCCGATATCGTCGAAACGAAAAGTGGTGCACGCATCGTGGGACAAGTGACCAAGATCGACGGTGGTAAAATCTACGTGACTACCGACTATGCAGGCGATCTCGTAATCGACCAAAGTGCGGTCAGCGGCATGCAAACCGATGCGCCCGTCGTGGTGCGTTTGGCGAGCGGCACGACTCTGGCGGGCACCGTGAGCAGCACGGGCGACACGCTAAATATCAACGGTGAGGACGGCCAGCTCAGCACTCGCATGGAAAAGGTCGCCGCATCGTGGACTCCGGGTGAGGAAGATCCTCGGGTCGTCGCGATGAACAAGGAACTCGCGTCGAAAGATCGTAATTGGTCTTACGAAGCCGCCGTCGATATCAGCGGCAAATCCGGCAACAAGAGCCAACTTGGCACCGTCCTCAGTGCACGCGCCACCCTCAAAACGGCGAAGGACAAGCTCCAGTTTTATACCAACTACAATCGCCAGGAATCAGAGGGAGCCACGTCTGCCGATCAATTCAAGGCGGGTATCGATTACGCCAACAATTTTTCCGGCAAGAAATCTTGGTATGTGCGTGACGAAATAGGCTTCGATCGCGTGAAAGACATCGAACTCTACAATGTCGCTGCCGCTGGTCTTGGCTACGACTTCATCAAAGAAGAGAAACGCATCCTCACGGGTCGCGTTGGTATCTCGTTCCGTTACGAAGGTTACGAAAATCCCGCCACGACCGACATCAAGAGCGCTGGTCTCGACTTCGGCCTCAATCACGAATGGGAGATGGAAAGCTCCAAGCTGGTTAATCGCATCTCCTTCGTTCCCGCCTTTGAAGACTTCGGCAACTATATCGTCACCCATGAATCCTACTACGAACTGCCGCTTTCCAACCCTAAGTGGAAGCTGCGTATCGGCCTGAGCAACGACTTCAACAGCCAGCCAGGTGTCGGCGTCGAAGAGCTCGATACCTCCTACTTCACTCGCTTGGTGTTAAACTGGGACTAATCGATCTCCGATCACTCCACCTTTCATCGGCCCTCGGATTCGTCCGTGGGCCGATTTGCTTTTCAGGACTCGAGCTTCACCCTTATATTCTCCTCCCACAATGCTGCAACAAGACTACATCATGCGTATGATTTCGGAGCTGGGACAATTAGTCCGAGCAGCGGTCGCCAGTGGAGAGCCTGGTAAAGAAGCAGAAGCTCTCCAAGCCGTCATCCATGCTCAGCGGCAGTTGTTTCAGGAACCACCCGAGATCGCTCTCGCCAAAACTCTGGATGAACAAATCGACCATCTCGCTAAAGGAGCAGCTCCGGTAGTCGCAGCGGGGCGGGTGAGCGATTACGCCGAAATTCTCGAACAAGCAGCGCTGATCTATGATCACGGCGGCAAGGAGTCCCTCGCTATGAGCTCACGGATACTCGGCTTGAGCGCGTTGCTCACTGCCGTTGTTCGCTGGCCCCAACAACGCGCGAGCTTCGCCCCAAAGATTGATCGTTTTCGAGAGCTGGTAACCGTAGACGAATTGTCCCCACCCTTGCAGGAATTATTGGAGCACTACGAAACCGTTCAGGTGCCGTAGAGTCGGTCGCCGAAATCGCCCAGACCAGGCATGATATATCTCGCATCATTAAGCTCGCGATCAAAGGCGGCCGTATAAATCGGCACTTCAGGATGCTCTTTCTCCACCAATTCGACCCCCTCGGGCGAAGAAACGATACACGCAAACGAGACGTCTTTCGCTCCATTCTCTTTCACAACAGAAAGCGCCTGCGCAGCAGAGCCACCGGTTGCCAACATCGGATCCACCACGATCACCCGGGCCCCCGTCAGAGGTGGTAGCTTGCAATAATAGCTGCGCGCCACCGCCGTCTCGTGATCGCGCTCCAGGCCGACATACCCGACACTCACATCTGGAAACAGATCGAGAAAGGGCTGCGTCATTCCCAATCCGGCCCTCAAGATCGGCACGATGACCAAGGGTCGCGCCAGCACTTGTCCGGTGTGCTCTTCCAGCGGGGTTTGCACCGTCTTATCTGAGGTCGCGAGATCGCGGGTCGATTCGATAGCAAGCAAAAGTCCGAGTTGATAAGAAAGCGTGCGAAACGTCGCGGGCTTGGTGCTCTTATCACGCAGATGCGTCATCACATGAGAGGCGAGGGGGTGTTTGAGAACGTGCAGGGGCATGACTGCAGTGTGCGAGATTCCTCCTCAGACGAAAGGCTGTAATGAGCACGAGGAATCCCCCCCACGTGTAGCCGAACTATCCTGTAGGCGGCGAGCTCTTGTCGGCCGTAGGCTTGGCAGAGGCTGATGCTCGCGCATGAAGCCACCTCTGCACTCGCAAGCGAGCGGCCTACCCGAGCATTCGCAATGAGGAACTCCCGCAGTTTGGGAATCACTCCGTCCCGCGCCTACTCTGATTTTAAGATCAACGTGTGCTCAGTTTCTCCGGGTAGAAACGGAGTCGGATCGCCGCGCACCCATGCTTCGTGTCCGGCCCTAAAATAGGGTGAAACCGGATTGCCGCTCTGTCCCGTCGGCATGTGAAAAAGACCTTCTTCTTCGCGTCCGGGAGATACGACCATCCGCTCGCTCGCGCCAAAATCCGGTGTCTGCACACGCGGGGTATGACCGTCACCCGGCAGAGGATTGTTCGGCATGGACAACCACCCCGTCAGCCATCCGGGAAAAATCTGGGCCAGGGGATGACGAATCTTCGCACGATTGAGCTTACCCCAAGTCACCCGGGAAACGCTCGTGCCCTCATCGTCCAGTTGCTCGATCACCCCTTGGGCGGAGGCGACCAACAACTCTTCCCAAGAGCTATATTCCGGGCTCAGCATGTGCATCGGCTTTTGCTCCAACAACGTCCACAATGGCTGTTCGTATTGAAAATGCTGCCAGTTAAATCCCTCGAATTTCAGCACGCTGTAAACAAAGAGGGGATCGAAAACCCGCTGCGCGACCTGCGCTCGAAAGTATTTCACCAAAGGATAACTCGCCGAATCAATCCGCGCGCGACTATCCCAATCGGCCAGTCGCTGACGCAACTTGGCGAGCGAACGATCCGCATCCACGACCTCAGGCGTGAGCGTGGCGAGGAGCAGTTCGTGCCAGCGATCAAGCGAAGGAGCATGATCATCGAGTTGCAGCGCGAGCAAGTCGACCGGAGTCGCGTTTTCCATGGCGAAAAGCCGATCGCGAATCCGGGCCGCACGAGCAGGTTTTTCGTAACCACCATCGCCAAGCAAAGTAAGCGCTTCACCACCGACGATCCGGTTATTCGCGGTCCATAAACGACCGGAAGCGGGATTGATCAACGCCGGTTTTTCGGCGGCGGAAAGAACCCCATCCCAATAGCGATCCCCATAAGTGCGCGACACCGGAAAACGACCATCGTAGCCCACGCGACGCGGGATTTGGCCCGCGATGCTCCATGCCATATCGCCCTGATCATCAACCACGATAATGTTTTGCGCGGGCATCCCGGCATCCTGTGCGATGGGCAAGGCCTCGGCCACGTTGGCCGCGGTTTCGATCCCCATCAAAGAAAGACTCACCGCATCAGGCAGGTGCGCAGTCCATCGATAAGCGAGGGGGCGCGTCTTATCGCCTTCTCCAATCACGGGACCCCAGCGAGTCCAGTTTACCACGAAATTAACCGGATCCTTGCCCCGCACCTTGATAAGCTCTTGTCGCGGTTCAAATCGAACCAACTCTTCCCCATCTTTATAGAATGAACGGCTGATCACATTGGGTTCAATGACGACTACGTCGCCGATATCCGCATACGCATTGGTGAATCCCCACGCTATCTTTCCATTACTCCCAGCCACGACTAAAGGTATCCCGGGCAACGTGACACCGGTCACCTTATGCGCTACGTTTGCGTCGTCGCGCCATTCCAGCGAAGCGCGATACCACGTATTGGGCGCGCGTAAAAATAAATGCATATCATTCGCCAACAACGGCACTCCGCTCGCCGTGTGTTCACCGGAAAGCGCAAAACTATTGCTACCGCTGCGCACGGGATCAGGTCGGGCGGTCGTTTCCGTCTCCACCGCTGCGACGACTTGGCGTAAATCAAATACCTCGGCAGAAGGGACTGCGGGAATCTCTTCCGCCCGACTATCATCCATAGCCGCATCCGCATCCGTATAGAGCGGTGCAAAAAAATCGGCTGTTGAGGGGCCATACATCAGGCGCAGCACACTCAGCGAACGCTCATAGGTGCCCACTTCATGGAGTTCCATCGCCATCGCAAAGACGACCAGAATCGAATCCTCCGCCAACCATACTCGCGGTTCAACTCGCAACAGCGCATACTCAAAAGGTGCTTTGTCCAAACCATCGCGACCCGCATTCACGCCTTCCGTATAGGCTTCGATTAGCTCGCGCTCACCCGCGCTAAATCGCGCGAGGTTTTCTTGGGCGTTGCGACGAAATCCGTGCAAACGCGCGCTCTTATCCGCCTCAATTGCTTTCGGACCAAATAGCTCGGCCAATTCTCCCGCCGCGCGACGGCGCAGTAGATCCATTTGGAAATACCTCTCCTGACCGTGCAACCAACCAAGCGCCCGTGCGACATCGATGCGACCGCTCCCCTTGATCGTCGGCACGCCCAAGCCATCGCGCTCAACTTGCACCGAGGCGGTAAGACCCGGCATGGTCGCCTTCCCATCGAGCTGCGCCAGACTGCCACGCATCTGGAGATAAAGCCAACCCGCCGCGATGAGGGCGATGAGCAAGACACCACTTATAATTAGAACGAGGCGGCGCAAAATTTTCATAGAGATAAAGAGTCACAGATTGAGGCCACAATCGCTTCCGGTTCCGGCGCGATATCAACCGTCAACGCATCCTCAGGAACTTCGAGCGTGGCCAACTGACTGTCGAGCATCGCCGGTTTCATAAAGTGTCCTTCCCGACCGCTAATACGCGCCCACAACAGCTCGCGCGAGCCTTGCAGGTGCACGAGCTTCACTTGCGAGGGATCAACCATAATGACATCACGATAAGACTTTTTCAGAGCTGAACACGTGACCACCGCTCCGACATGTTGGGCCAGGCAATCCGCGATATGGTCGCTAATCGCCTTCAGCCAAGGGGCCCGATCCTCATCATTGAGAGGTTGCCCCGCAGTCATCTTGGCCACGTTGGCCGCAGGGTGAAACTCATCGGCATCATTGAAGCGCCAAGACAACTTCTTCGCGAGCAACCGACCGATCGTGGTTTTCCCACAACCGGCTACGCCCATGACGATAATGATCCGGGATGCCTTCACTGCTCCCAGGATCGGTTTGTCACGGGATCGCGCTCTTCATCGAATTCGATGTAATCAAACATCGTTTCGACGCCCTTGCCCTGAAGGTTCGACTCTTGAACGCGCAGCGCAACACGTTCGCTCAGCACATCGCGCCAGCCGCGCTTCATCATAAAACCGTTCCAAATCTCGCATTCATCATCGGTGCGATTACCGCCCTGTTCAAAGCACCACGCGAGAATCTCCCCTTCGGTTCCACCGACGAGGGTGCGCTCTTTGAGTGCCTTGTAATCAACCTTGAGAAAATCACAGCAACGCTCGTCGAAGCCCTTGCCCAGTCCTTGGTGATAGTCTTCGGGTAATTTACCTGCCGCGTGCAGATGGATCTTGTCGAGCATCCGCCCGAAATAAACGAGACGCTCAGTTTTGAGATAGATACTGCGAAGTCCGGGAACGTTTGGCATAGAACCCTATCTCCGCGATTTTAACTGTTACGTGCGAGACGAAAAGAACCACCGCTAGCGGCGCAGGTAATAGATGGCTGTCGCGAGAAACCCGAGAGCGAAGGTCGGCGCATTGATCCAGAGCTGGTGAAAAGGCACCGGCCAGTGAGCACAAGCATAAATAATAAACATGTGCTTAACCGCAATCAGCACCCAGCAGATGAGAATAAATTGCTCCAGTTTCGGGTCGCGCTCCGGCTTAGAGCGCACGTTCACATCCAACACAAAATTGTGATCAGGCTCGGTTGCGGGACGACCGGAAATGAGTCGGAGTAGCTTGGTAAACACGGCGATGCTTGAAAGATAGCGCAAAATCGCCAAAATAAAAGCTATCGTGTCGAAACAACCCCCCACCTCCGCCCAATCTCCCGTCGAACTTCAGGGCACTACCTTGGGTAAACCTAGCTCTACCGCCGCCGGATTGGCCGCTGTGGTGAAGACCACAAAATTTGCTGTCGCCGGAGTCGGCCTGGTCAAAGGTATGAAACTTCTGCTCAAGGTGAATCAAAAGGACGGCTTTGATTGTCAGTCCTGCGCCTGGCCCAGTCCGGATGGTGATCGCCATACTTTCGAGTTTTGTGAAAACGGCGCAAAGGCCATCGCCGATGAAGCGACCCCGAAACGCTGCGGACCTGAATTCTTCGCCAAACATTCCGTCGCCGATCTCGCGAAGCAGAGCGATTACTGGCTCAACCGTCAGGGCCGTCTCACCGATCCGATGGTGCTGCAGCCCGACGCGACCCACTACGCGCCGATCTCGTGGGATGATGCGTTTAAACTCATCGCCACCGATCTCAACGCACTCGGCTCGCCCGACGAAGCGGCCTTCTACACCTCCGGTCGCACGAGCAACGAAGCGGCGTTTCTCTATCAACTTTTTGTGCGGCAGTTTGGCACCAATAATCTGCCCGACTGCTCCAACATGTGCCACGAATCGAGTGGCTCCGCGCTGAACGAAACCATCGGCAGCGGCAAGGGCACCGTGACCTTGGACGACTTCGAAAAGGCCGATCTGATTTTTATCGTCGGTCAAAATCCCGGCACCAATCACCCGCGCATGCTCTCCTCGCTCGAAGAGGCCAAGAAACAGGGCGCGACGATTATCTCCGTGAATCCGCTGCCCGAAGTTGGCACAGAGAAGTTTAAGAATCCTCAACACTTCATGAATCCATTGAAGGCGCTCCCCACCTTGTTGGGCGAAGGAGCCCGCCTCTCGGATATTTGGGTGCAACCGCGCATCAACGGAGACCTCGCGCTGTTTATCGGCATCATGAAAGTAATGCTCGCGGCCGAAGACGCCGCACCGGGCACGATTTTTGATCATGCCTTCATTAAAGAACACACACACGGTTTAGAAGCCCTCGTCGCCGATTTACGCGCGGCCGATTGGGATCAGATCGTCGAATCGAGCGGCGTGAGTCGCGAACAAATCAAAACCGTCGCTGAACATGCGATGAAGTCGAAGGCCACGATCTGCTGCTGGGCCATGGGCCTCACCCAACAGCCCAACGCGGTTGAGACCATCCAATCGATTGTGAACCTCCTCCTCCTACGCGGCGATATGGGGAAACCTGGCGCGGGCGCTTGTCCCGTGCGAGGCCACTCCAATGTGCAGGGCGATCGCACCATGGGGATCTTCGAAAAAATGTCCGACGACTGGCTCGATGGCCTCGATGCGGAATTCGGGTTTAAATCTCCTCGCGCCTACGGTCACGATGTCGTCGAAGCGATCAAGGCGATGCACTCCGGCGAGGTGAAAGTATTCGTGGCGATGGGGGGGAACTTTCTCTCCGCCACCCCCGACACCGAATACACCGCCGAAGCACTCCGCCGTTGTTCGCTGACTGCGCAAGTGTCCACTAAACTCAATCGCTCGCATCTCATCACGGGCCGCACCGCGTTGATCCTGCCCTGCCTCGGACGCAGCGAACGCGACCCTCAGCTCGCCGGCGAACAATTCGTAACCGTCGAAGATTCGATGGGCGTGGTCAATCCATCGCGTGGACACGCGGCACCCGCTTCAGAGGCCTTGCGCAGCGAGCCGGCCATCGTCTGCGGTCTCGCACGAGCTGTGCTCGGTTCCGACAATAACGTGCCGTGGGAAGACTTCGCCGGAAACTACGATCGCATTCGTGATCGCATCTCTCGCGTGGTGCCGGGTTTTGAAAATTTCAATCAGCGCATCAGCGAAGGCATTTTTTATCTGCCCAATGCGCCGCGCGACACCCGTGAATGGCGCACCGCCACCAAGAAGGCCAACTTCAGCGTCGCCCCGATTCCCCGCAGCGAGCTTGCGCCGGGTGAATTCGTGATGATGACGATTCGCACCCACGATCAATTCAACACCACGGTTTACGGCCTTGATGATCGCTATCGCGGTGTCTTCGGTGGTCGCCGCGTCGTTTTCATGCACGAGGAGGATATTCGCGCCGCGGGTTGGCAACAGGGCCAACTCGTCGATCTCACCAATCGCCACGGCGGAGTGGAGCGAATCGCGGAAGCATTCATGATCGCGCCTTATCGCATCCCCCGCGGTTGCCTCGCGACGTATTTCCCTGAGGCCAATGTGCTTGTGCCGATCGGCAGTGTCGCAGCCAAGAGCAATACGCCCACATCAAAGTATGTCGTCGTCACACTCTCGCTGACCGCGGATCCCGCCGCCGCGCTGGCAGCTCGGCGCGCAGAACTCGAAGAGTAATTGAAAACGGGAACCAAACTGGCACTTTTGCAGTCAAAGCACTCGTTATGATAACAAAAACCTTCTTCCTCGCAGCCCTAGTGGGACTCGGTGCTTCGGGTGTGCTTCACGCCTCAGACGACGCGGCTTCAAGTGTGAGCGTCTCTTTCAATCAACCTGAAAACTTCAGTGATATTGGCGATGGCTTCGGCTCGACCAAAGCAGGAGAACAGGCCAATCTCGACGCGATTGAGCATTACGTGCAGCACCAAGCCAAAAAATATTTACCCGCCGATCAACAGCTTGAAATCACTTTCACCAACATCGATCTGGCCGGTGAATTCGAACCCTGGGGAGCCGGCATGGATGATATTCGGATCGTCAAAGGCATCTATCCTCCACGGATCGATCTGAAGTTTCGTCTCATGGATGCGTCGGGCAACGTCATTAGGGAAGGAGAGCGCAAGCTACGCGATCTCTCATTCATGATGAATCTGCGTCTGAACAACTCCGATCGGTTACGCTACGAGAAAACGCTGGTTGATGATTGGATGCGCAAGGATGTGCGGCCACCCAAGAGCTAATCATTTCAGAAATCCGATTTGCGCATGGCCGCGAGTGTTTTACGCTCGCGGCCGTGTCTTTGGGATCAAACCGGATCGATAAATGGTTGTGGAGTGTGCGGGTGTTTAAAACCCGCGCCCTCGCCACGGCGGCCTGCAAGGGTGAATCGGTGCTGGTCAACGAACAGCCTATCAAGCCCGCGCGGGAACTTCATGTCGACGAAATCATCAGTGTGCGCCAAGGGGTTATCACGCGTCGGATAAGATTTATCAACGCACCCAAGTCGCGAATCGGCGCGAAACTCGTGCCCGACTACTATGAAGACCTCACCCCTCCTGAGGAATACGAAAAGCTGAAAGTGCCGAAGGTGGAGCAAGTTCTCCCACGTGAACGCGGCTCCGGTCGCCCCACCAAACGCGAACGCCGTTTGCTCGACCAATTGTTAGACGGTGAATAAAAAGATTATGTCATCGCGATACGATAACTTAAGCACTTGGCATGTGCGGGGTGGGCGATGAACTCTTTAGGTCGCTCCTCTTGATTATTCGTCATTGCGAGAAGGCCGGAGGCCGACGCGGCAATCCACGATCAATCGGTCGGAAGCGTTTGCAGTGTTCGTGGATTGCTTCCGCCGTCGCCAAGACTATGGCGGACACGTCGCCGTTGCACGGCTCGCAATGACGGTCGATTTGTTTACAGAATCGGGGTTAATCAATTTTCTCCCACCTACCGCTTTATGAACGTTTATTCCAAATTTGAATCCGAGCTCTCCGTCCGCCCCGATGATATCGATCTCTATCAGCATGTGCACAGCACGCGCTATCTCGATTACATGCTCGCGGCGCGTTTCGAGCAGATGGATCGTTGCTACGGCATTTCCATGCAGTCTTTCGCCGAACTAGGGCTCGGTTGGTTTATGACCAGTGCAAATATTCAATACAAACGGCCGCTGGGGTGGGGTGATCGCATGACCGTGCGCACATGGATCGAACACTTCACCGACTCCGGTTGCCGCGTGGCTTTTGAAATCGAGAAAATCCCCACCGGGAAACGCGTCTGCGATGGTTCTTGCGATTACAGCCTGGTCAGTCTCGCCAATGGGCGCGCGACACCGTTGCCAGAAGACATCAAAGCCAAGTATTCGATCTAAATTTACCCCTAAAAGCCCTCTCGAATAGGCTTGTGTCATCATTGACCCTCTGCATTGCTGGCCATCCTCGATAGAGAAAACGTTAGATGACAGGATCTGGTGAGTCGTTAGCAGAGCATAGGGCTTAGTGATGATTTCGAAACCCACGGTGGGAACGGAACTGGCAGCGGACGGTGTATCTTCGAATCATCAGATGAGTAATTCAAAACTATATGTTGGCAACCTGTCCTTCAAAACGACTGAAGACGAACTCCGTTCGCACTTCGGCCAGTTCGGCAGCGTGACCGACGTTTATGTCGCTATGGACCGGATGACCGGTCGTCCTCGTGGCTTCGCGTTCGTGACCATGGGAACTGAAGAAGAGGCCCAAGAGGCCGCAGAAAAGATCAATGGCTCCGAGCTCGATGGCCGTCAATTGACGGTTAACGAAGCACGTCCCAAGGAAGAACGTCCAGGTGGCGGCTTCGGTGGCGGCGGCGGCGGTGGAGGCGGTGGTCGTGGCGGCTTCGGCGGCGGCGGCGGCGGTGGCCGTGATGGCGGCGGTCGTGGTGGCTTCGGCGGCGGTGGTGGTGGTGGTGGCGGTGGTCGCGATCGCGATCGCGGCGGCGATCGTCGTTACTAATACGACTCCGGTCTTATTAACCTAATTTCAAGGGACGGAGCCCACTCGGGTTCCGTCCTTTTTTGTCTCTCCAGCGCTTGAAGAACTGTCGTTCCGGGCGCGGCAAAGAATCATGGAGCGGAAGCACAATTCCGCTCCCCGCAATGAACATCCATACTGGATTCTTCGCTGCACTTAGAACGACAGAATTTTCAAAATCATGTCTTTCAAAGCTCTCAATTTATCCGCGGACGTTCTCCGCGGCGTTCAAGCCGCCGGATACTCCGATCCTACTCCGATTCAATTACGGGCCATTCCGCTCGTGTTGGCGGGTGGCGATGTCATCGGTTCCGCTCAAACCGGCACCGGTAAGACCGCTGCCTTTGCCTTGCCGATCATCGATCGCCTCGGCTCCCACGGTAAAACCCGCGTGCTCATTCTAGAGCCTACGCGTGAACTCGCCGCTCAAGTGGAAACCGCGTTTCGCGATTTCGCGCGCTTCACCGATCTGCGCACCGTCGCCGTCTTTGGTGGAGTCGGCTATGGTAATCAACGCAAGGAACTCAGCCGCGGCGTCGATATCATCGCGGCCACACCCGGTCGCTTGATGGATTACCTCAAGACTGGCACAATCAACCTGCGCGATATCAATACGCTCGTTCTGGATGAAGTGGATCACATGCTCGACATGGGCTTCCTACCTGTCGTGAAGGATATCATCAGCCGCTGCCCACGTGAGCGCCAAACGCTCCTCTTTTCCGCCACCGTGCCTCCTGAGATTCAGGCCATCGCTTCCTTTGCTCTGCGCAATCCGTCCAAGATCGAAATCAACGCAGGTCGCTCGCCCAACGAATCGGTGAACCACGCCGTCTATCAGGTAAGTTTCTCGCAAAAATTCGACCTGCTCCTCGCGCTCATGGAGCGCACCGACTTCGACAGCATATTGGTCTTCTCTCGCACCAAGCACGGTGCCGATAAGATCGCTCGTCGCCTTAAAAGCGCCAACCACTCCGTGGCCGTGCTTCACTCCAACCGTTCTCAAAACCAGCGGATCGAAGCGCTCGAAGGGTTTAAGTCTGGCAAATACGAAATCATGGTCGCTACCGATATTGCCGCGCGTGGTATCGACGTCGCCGGCGTTTCCCACGTCATCAATTACGATGTGCCTGAGAAACCTGAAGACTACGTGCACCGGATCGGCCGCACCGGTCGCGCTCAAGCCGTCGGCGATGCCTTCACGCTCGTCACTCCTGAGACCGAGAAAAATATTCGCGATATCGAGCGCTTCATTGGATCGAAGATTCCCACCCTCAAACTCGAAGGATTCTCTTACGGCCCCTACGAAGCCCGTCCCGATCGCCCACCCGAGCAACGCGAAAGCCGCAACCGCAGCACCTCTCACGGTGAAGGCGCGAGAAAGACTGGTGGTTTCCGCAAGGGTGCGAAAAAGAACACGCCCTACGGCAACCGTAGTCGTGGTCGCCGCTAAGCGGTCCCCTCACTTAAAAAGCAATCTCTCCAGCGAAAGTAACCCAATAGGTTACTTTCGATTGGGGGGCTTGGGCTGGGTTAAGGATCGCTCACGACTCCCTTGTCATTGCGAGGAGTCCGACGACGCGGCAATCCATGGATGAAAAGACGTGACCGACATGTAATTCGTGGATGGCCACGTCTCCCGCCTAGGCGGGATCCTCGCCATGATACGATAAAGAATGCGACTGCCTATTCACACTGCGGCTGGTATTCTGCGGCTAACTTTGCATCGTAAGTTCAAACATGATTACACTTCTCGACGCCGCACTTTCTCGTCAGCAACTTAAGGCCCGCATGCCGTTTCGCTACGGCATCGCGACGATGACCGAAGTGCCGCATGTGTTTCTGCAGCTGACCTTTGATTTCGACGGCACGACCGGAAAAGGCGTCTCCGCAGATCATCTGCCGCCGAAGTGGTTTACCAAGGATCCTGATCGTATTCTCGATGAAGAAATTGAGGAAATGTTCCTGGTGCTGCGCACCGCGGTGAAACACGCGCGCGATATTTCCGCCGCCACGCCATTCGCATTTTGGCGCAAGCTCTACGACACTCAAGCCAAGTGGGGTGAGGCTAACAACATTCCACCGCTGCTCGCTCAATTCGGAGTTACTCTCGTCGAGCGTGCCATGATCGATGCGTATTGCCACTCTCACGACACGACGCTCGAAATCGCTCTAAACAAAAATCTCTTTGGGATCGAGCTCGGGGAAATCCACGCATCGCTCGCCGATTCGCAACCTGGCGATTGGCTCCCCGCTGAAGCGCCCCGCGTGGTATTTGCCCGGCACACTGTCGGCCTCAGCGATCCGCTGACCGACGAAGAAATCCCCGATGAAGATCGCGTCGCTGATGTGCTGCCGCAATCGCTCACGGCCTGCATCCGTTTTTACGGAATGCGTCATTTCAAATTGAAGATCAACGGCGAGACTGCCCGTGATCAGGTGCGTCTCGCTCGCATGGCACAAATTTTCGCGACTGAATGTGGCAACGATTACGCCTTCTCGCTCGACGGCAACGAATGCTTCCACGAAGTCGCCACGTTTAAAAACTACGTTACGGAATTACAGGTGACGGTCGGTGATACAGATTTCTGGTCGAAGCTGCTCTTCATCGAACAACCGTGGCATCGCATTGTTGCACTCTCACCTGAGATCGGCGAACTCGCAGCCGCCTGGCCGGATCGTCCACCGATCATCATTGATGAATCGGATGCGGAACTCACCAGCCTCCCTACCGCGTTGAAATTGGGCTATGCGGGCACCAGCCACAAAAATTGCAAAGGCGTATTCAAGGGAGTCGCCAACGCCTGCCTCCTCGGGCAACGCCGTTCGCAAGGCTTGACTGCCATGATGAGTGGCGAGGATTTATCCAACGTCGCACCTGTCGCCGTATTGCAGGATCTCGCCGCGCAAGCCTGCCTTGGTATCACCAGTGTCGAGCGTAACGGACATCACTACTTCGCCGGTCTCACGCAATTTCCGGAATCGTTGCAAAACGCGATGCTCACCAATCACGCCGATCTCTTCACCAAGGAAGTCACTGGCTGGCCACGGATCGATGTGCGCAACGGTCATCTCGCGCTCGCGACCACGTTGGCCGCACCATTCGGCTACGCAGGTGAGCTGGATATGTCGGCGCTGGAAACAGTCTCACTGACTTGAATTCTAAACGAGGTCGCTGAGCCGAGTCGCTTCCGGTTTCAGTGAAACCAGATCGTTGATATTTACCGGCCGGTTGTGGCGGATCGACTCCACCCCGGCGACACCAACCAGAATGGAAGCAGCGCCTTGTTCATGACCGGCAAATCGATCCGAGGGATCGGTCTTCGGCGCATCGGGAGAGTAAAACGAGTGGCTCAATACCTTATCCGCCCCGCCGTGTGATCCGGACGAAGGAGGCATGATCACGTCGTAGCTTTCCTGGAAATGCGGATAGACCCTGATCAATTCGCTCGGCTCGCTGCTGGCGGGTGTTTCTTCGCGCTTATCATCATCTGAATTAACGGCGCGATTCATCTGCGAACCGATAAACTCGTGATACTCGATCCGCCCGCGATCTCCGTTGAAGGAAACTCGAAGCCCTTCACGCGGCGAAAAACAGTTTAATGAATACGTCAGCAACTCGCCGGAGCGGTAGCGCACATTGAGCGACATCTGGTCGTAAATATCTATGTCCTCGCGAAACACATTCTTGTCGCGCAGGTAGCCCGAATCTGCTTCTGCGGCGAGGTAGAGTTTGCGATAGGGTTCACTCGATTCGAGATCTAGGCGGAAGGGATCGTCCTTTGCGGTGGGTTCTCCGGTGTAGCGAGGATAGGTGGTGAATTTCTCGTCGCCTCGCGCGATAGCGTTTTCCTTTCCGTAGAAAGCGAGATTACCGTAAGCGAAGACCTGCTCCGGAATCGCATCGAGCCACCAATTCACGAGATCAAAGTGGTGCGTGCCCTTGTGCACGAGCAGCGATCCCGATTCGGCCATATGCGCGTGCCAGCGGCGGAAGTAGTCGGCTCCATGGCTGGTATCGAGCAGGTATTCCAGATTGACCGAGCGCACTTTCCCAATCGTCCCAGAGGCGATTAGCTCACGAAGTTTCGTGCGATAGGGCCCCCAACGATAATTGAATGACACGCGCAGGCGCCGACCTGTGGCACGCTGCGTTTCGAGGATCGCGCGACACTTCTCCGCATCAATCGTCATCGGTTTTTCGGTGATCACATCACATCCCGCTTGCATCGCGCGGATGATGTAGTCGTGGTGCGTGCTATCCTTCGAGCAGACGAAAACAGTATCGGGACGCGTCTCACGTAACATGTCGTCGAAGCGATCCGCGTGGTAGGCGGGCACCGCATGAGAGTTCCATTTCTCCGTCAACATCGACTGGTAATAATCCATCCGCGTGTGACTGATATCGCAGATCCCGACGAGTTCATTGTGATCCCGGTAAGTCGTGACGAGCGGCTCGATAAAACAAACGGCGCGGCCCCCGGTGCCGACAAATGCGAAGCGAGTTTTGCTCATGAGCCGAGGAAGGTATGCGGAACGATCCCGAAGGCGACTACCAAAGGAATGGAACTACTCCGAGACTTTGGACGGAAGAAAGCCCCTATGCTTCAGCCACGCTGCTGATCCGTCGTGATAAGGAGGATATTAGGTCGCTGGGACCTGGATCACGCTTCCTGTGTAATGGGGTTTTCCAATAAATTAGAGATGACGGCAGGGCCACTTCCCTGGATGGGCAATCGCAAGGTGATAAGCGAGGAGGCGGGCATATCGATTGTCCATTCGCGGGTCTCGCCGAGCGTGGATCGCAACGTCGCGGTCGAACCTTTGCCAGCCGTTTCGATCAGGCGCACGATCCACCCTTCGCCATCTTCGGCGAGCTTGCAGGTGGTCAGGCTCACGTTGGAGGGTTCGATTGAAATCAGGGAAGCTTCGTGAGGCAAAATTCCGGGATGTGCGCTATCGTAAACGCGTTGCGCAGAATGCAGCACTTCGGCCGCGTAACGATGCGCGTTAATCGCGTTGTAATCACCGGTCCCAGCGTTAATCCAAAAATGGCTTTCCTGCCAACCCTGATCGAGCAGCGAATTTTCCAACGGATCTTGCGGCGATTTCGGATGATGATGTGCGTAGTAACCAGATCGCGTGACGATCGCCCGTAAGCAACCTTCGTCGGAACTGTAGCTGAGACCGCCATCCGTGACGAGTTGCAAGGATTTAGTCTGCACCCCGGAAAGCAGACCGGTAAGCACCACCCATTCGCTGGCGGGTTGCTCGCCACTATTGGTGGGCCGCTGCACGGTGGCTCCGGGCGAAGCGGCCACCGTGATCGCACTCGTTAGCGTGGTGGGAATTTCGAGACGCAAAATCTCACGATGCTCTTGCCAATTTATCCGTAGCATAATTTCGATACCCGGTTGATGGATCCATTGGCGAAAATGAATGATGATTTCCGAATTTTTCCAAGTCGCCCGTTGGCGCACGCAACGCATCAGCGGACCTTCCACAAGCACCGTCGATTCCTTCAGCGCAGGTGTGCCAATACATTCATCGTAGCCATCAAGTCTATGCCCCCAGGTGTCACCGGGATCCTGCCACACGCTCAGCGAAATCGGCGCCGCGAGCAGCTTGGCCCCACAGGGCGTATGCCATTCGTAAATGCCGGGATTCTCTTCATCGGCGACAAAACACGCCTTGAGCGGCGCGGGGTGTCGCGACGGCTGTTCGGAATCGAGCGTGAATACGCGATAACCACAGGCCGGCAGCGGCACGACCGCGTTGAGCCGTCTCCACGGCACGTTCATCGGCCCGAAACACGGTTCCGCATTCGTCCACTGAATCGGGTAATTTTTCCCTCCATCCGGCGCGACTAATCGCTTGAGAGGTGCGCCGCCATTGGGCGCTTCAAACGTATCGAAACCCACTTCCACCAATCGTGGCCAGGGCAGCGGATTCCACAAAAATAACGCCCCTTCGGGCACGCCTTCCAGATCGACCGAACGGGCCACACGATGCAAAGCGAGCGTCGCCACTTCGTCCGCCGGATGAATGGCGGCACCAAATCGATCACGGATCGAAACATCATTCGAGGGCGTGCAAGTGCCTCCTAGAATATCGTGAAACTGATTGAAAAGCAGATGCTCCCACGGTCGTTGCAAATCAGCCGCGAAGGGAGCGCCTTCGGTGCCGATTCGCGCGGCAGTTGCTAAAGTCTCAGCGAGCACCAAACGCCGCTCGGTCCGTCGTGCGTCGCGCTTGATTCCGGCATGCGCCGAATAGCATCCGGGCGCATGCTTGTTGAGCTCGCCCTTAATCACCGGCACCTGCGACATTGCAGGATCAGCTTCAATCGCCGCGAAATATTCGGCGACCGTGCTTAATCTGATCTCGGGCAGATCGGGATCGTTCTGGAGCTTGCGGATGCGATCGAGCTGACGTCGTGTCGGCCCGCCACCGTGATTACCCACCCCATAAAAAAACATGCCGTGTTGCATTTCCGGCGCAAATCCCACTTGGGCCGCCTTGCGAATCTCCGATTCAAAATGATCCGCATCGGCATCGGGGGATTGCCCGTAATTTTGCGGTAACCTCCACGTCAGCACGCGCGAGCCATCGGGTCCTTTCCACCAAAAGAGCGACGGCAGGTCGCGCTCACACGCCATCGGGCGCATGAAAATGTAGTGCGTGTAACCCGCGCGCGTGAGCAGTTGGGGAAGTCCGGCAGAATGCCCAAACGAATCGACATTGTAGCCAATCTTCACATCGACCCCAAACTCCTGCTGAAAGTAGCCCTTACCGTAGAGACTCTGCCGCACGAAACTCTCCGTCGAGGGGAGATTACAATCGGGTTGCTCGATCCAGCCGCCAACGATTTCCCAGCGTCCCTCAGCGACATAATGTTTGATCCGCTCAAACAACCGCGGATCGGCCTGCTGCACCCAGCGATAAATCTCCGAAGACGCGCGGGTGAACTTAAAATCCGGCTCCGCATCGAGAAAATTAACCGCCGATTGCAACGTGGTCATCGCTTCCGAACACCCGTCGCGCCAAGGCCAGAGCCAGACGGGATCGAGATGAGCTTGGCCAATCAGATGTAAGGTGCGACGAGGTGGCATCAGGGCAGGGCAGTTTCGAATACTGCACCCACTCATACAGTTATAACATAATACGGACAGAAATTATTCACATTTCTGTTTGTCTTGCTTGGTATGAGCAGGCTTCCAGCCTTACTCGAAGGTATGCCCCAACCCCTGCATCGATTCTTCTGGTCATGACCGATCAGCCAGCTTTGCACGACCCTGTCGTATTATGGGGCTACCGTTTCGCGCATTCCGTATATCGATGCGCTCGCGGCCGATGGTATCCGTTTCGACCACGCCTGCACGCCGACCTTCCTAACGGGGCTCTATCCGGAAAAATGCGCAGCCGAAGAGGGCGATCCGACCGAAAGCGGGGGGGAACAGCCATATAACATGCACCGCCGGCTGTTGGCCCACCGAGTAGAATTCAATGACGGTCTCGGCCCACAAACCTACCAACTTCTGAAAAATACCATTGATGAGTGAATCAACCAAACGCCCGAACATCCTCTTGATCATAACGGATCAACAACGCACTGATACGCTCGGCTGCTACGGTGCATCTCACATGAAGACACCCGTGATCGATCAGCTCGCGGCAGACGGCGTGCGGTTTGATCGCGCGTATTGCAGCAGCTCCGTGTGCACCCCATCGCGGGCGAGCCTGTTCACCGGAGTCTACCCATCACGCCACGGCGCGTGGCACGTGGGCACGCATGTCCCGGATGATGTGCCAATGCTTTCACACCGCTTGAGTGCGAAAGGCTATCGCACCCACTATATCGGCAAAGCCCACTTCCAATCATATGTCACGACCCCGGAAGTCTCGATGGAGGCGAACCACCCCGGCTCGCGCTATCCGGATTGGGCGGGGCCCTATTACGGTTTTGAAAACGTGGAGTTATGTATCGGTCATGCGCTTTACGGCCATCGCCACGGCCACTACGGCGAATGGGTGCGCCGCAAAAACGGTGGAAAGATTCCCGAATACGATGTGCGGCACGATTCACCTCAATTCGGCGGTGAGGCCATCGATTGGGATATGCCCACCGCGATGCACAACAGCACGTGGACCGGGGAGCGCGCGGCAGCGTTTCTGGAAGCAGCCAAACCCGAAGAACCGTTTTTCCTCACCGTAAGTTTTCAGGATCCACATCACCCGCATGCACTACCCAGCGATTGTCCATGTAAGGTCGATCCCGCCACGGTTCCTTCACCGCTCAAACGTGAGGGCGAGCTCGACGACAAACCTGAACACTTCGCCGATACCTTTCGCGGCGAGATTGAGAAATGGGTGAAACGCGGCACGTATTCATTTACCGCGCAAACGGGCAATCCTCCTCTCGATCAATTGAGCGAGGAAGAAACGCGACGTGCGCGCGCGGCTTACTACGGCATGGTGCAGCTGATTGATCGTAGTCTCGAAACCGTGATGGAAACGCTCGAACGGCGCGTACTCGCGGAAAACACCCTCGTTATTTTCACGAGCGATCACGGCGAGCTTCTCGGCGATCATGGTCTGTGGTTCAAGGGACCTTTTCACTACGAAGCTCTTCTCAACGTGCCACTGATCATGCGCTGGCCCGCTGGCCTGAAAGCAGGTCACGCCGTCGAATCTGCGGTGGGGCTCATCGATATCGTGCCCTCCGTCTTGGCTGCGACTCAGGTCGCGCCTGACGATTCACTCGATGGCGAATCGTTGCTGCCCATCGCCAATGGCACGGGCAATTGTCGCGAAGAAGCCTACGTGGAAATGGTCGATGATCCCAAGCGATTGCGCCTGCGCACTGTCGTGACACGAGATTGGAAACTCACCTGGTATGCTGGCGAAGAGTTCGGCGAGCTCTACGATCTGGCCAACGATCCCTCGGAATATGTGAACCGCTGGGAAGATGCCGAGTGCGCCACCATCAAAGCGCAGCTTCTTGGCCGCTTACTCAACTACACCGAGAAAAATGAACGGCGCGAAGTGCGCCATGTTGTCAGCTGATTTTCCCTGTGCCCGCTATTCACGATCTCACACGCCCCCGGCAGGTGCCTCTCGATTTTCACACTTCAGGTGATATCGATCGTGTAGCCGCCGATTTCGATCCGGAGGTTTTTGCGCAAACCATCGCCGATCCGGGTATCAACGCGGAAACCGGGGAACCTCTTCCGAAAGCGAGCGACGGATCGTTTACACTCAAAGGCTGCGACCGCCAGCTCTTGAGGGTCCCCGGCTTCTTTGTAGCTGGGGTCGCTGACCCCGGTGTCTTGGCTAAGGGAAAACCGGCCTCATCGAGACCGGCTACAGCCAAACCCAACTTCGTTCAGGGTATCCGAGGAATAACAAAATGAGTAAGAAAACCCCACGTCCCAACGTGATCGTAATCATGGCCGATGATCTCGGTTACGGGGACTTGGCGTGCTATGGGCAGACCCGATACTCAACCCCACATCTTGATCGCATGGCGGAGGAGGGCGCGAGATTCACCCAGTTCAATTCTCCTTGCCCGGTCTGCGCTCCGTCACGCGCCGCGCTATTCACCGGTCGCTATCCCTTACGTTGTGGTCTGATCGAAAACCCGACGCCCGACGGCAAAGAACGGTGCGATGGCATGGGGCTGCCCCAAACCGAACTCACGATTTCCGAACTCTTTCAATCCGCCGGCTACGCGACTGCCATGATCGGCAAATGGCATCTCGGTCATCGTCGCGCCGAATATCTGCCGACGAATAGTGGCTTCGATGAATACCGGGGAATCCCTTATAGTAACGACATGCGACCGATTGAGCTGCTGGATGGAACCCAGCGAAAAACTTACCCCGTCGATCAAACCACCCTCTCGAATGATTACACGGAGTGGTGTCTGGATTTCGTCACCCGAAATAGTGAGCGGCCCTTCTTTTTGCACTGCGCCCCAGCGGCTCCGCATAAACCCCTCTCGGTTTCCAAAGAGTTCGAAGGCAAAACGGGTGCCGGGCTTTACGGCGACACCGTCGCAGAGCTCGACGCGAGCTTGGGCCGACTGCTCGAGCATTTGCGAAACACTGGACTCGCGGAAAACACCCTCATCCTTTTTACCAGCGATCACGGCCCGTGGTATGGAGGCAGCACCGGTGGACTACGTGGGATGAAAGCGAGCACCTTTGAGGGTAGATTCCGTGTGCCGATGATCGCGTGGTGGCCGTGCAAGATCCCGGCAGGGAAGAAAATCTCGACGCCGGCCATCACGATGGATCTGTTCAGCACCGCCCTCCAAGCAGCAGGCATCGATCGGCCAACTGATCGCATCATCGACGGTTATGATCTGCTGCCTCTGATCCGTGGAGAGGCGGCTCATCGCGATAGTGAATTCATTTTTGGCCAAACCGATCGCGGCACAATGACCGTGCGTGACGCCTGTTGGAAATTGCACCTGCAACAACCTTGGGCCTTTAAGTCACTGGCCTCCGGCGCGCCCGACACCGAACGCAAACCCCACGATGGAACGACGATCATCGCTCCCGGCAAACAATACCATCCCAGCGATTATCCAGGGCTCGAAATCGGCGACACTCCCCGAGTCGGTATGCTTTTCGATTTACTCAACGATCCCGCTGAACAACACGACGTGAGCGCACAATTTCCCGAACAAATTACACGCCTACAGGATGCTGCTGCTGCCATGGATTGGCGCGACACGGCTTCCACCCACATCGTCGATCCACCACTGGTGCCCAAGAATCAGAAGATCAACGCATCGGCTAACTAAGCCCCCATTTCACCAACAGGTGAAACCGCCATCGATCACGAGATCGTGACCCGTGACAAAACTTGCTCCGGGTGAAGCGAGAAACACGACCGCTGGCGCGAGCTCTTCGGGAGCCGCCATGCGTTTGGCCGGGGTTTCGGCGATCCACTCTTCATGCATGTGCGCGACCTTCATCGTCATCGCCGTGGACGTGTAGCCGGGGCTAATCGAATTCACGTTGATCTGATGAGGCGCCCACTCGCACGCCAAAGATTTGGTCAATTGCACTACACCTGATTTCGCCGCGTTGTAAGCACATTGGTTTTGCGGTCGATTCACGATGTGCGCGGACATCGAGGCGGTGTTGATGATGCGACCTCCCTTGCCACGCGCGATCATCGAGCGACCAGCCGCCCGCGCGACATAGAAGACTGCGTTGAGATCCACATTAACGACCTGAAGCCACTGCTCATCGCTCATGGTTTCAGCGGGTGCGTTGATGCAGATGCCGGCGTTGTTAAACACGATATCGATCCCGCCCATCTCCATTTCCGCCTGTTTGATCATCGCATCGACCTCACTGCTTTGCGTGACATCCGCTTCATAGATCATTACTCGCCGTCCGGTATTGCTAATCATGGCAGCAGTGGTTTCGAGATCTGATCCGGGTAAATCGGTAATCACCACATCCGCTCCGGCTTCAGCCAAGGCGCCTGCACAAATCTGACCTATTCCCCGGGCGGCCCCCGTGACCAGGGCGGTTTTCCCAGAGAGGCTGAATTGATCGAGAATGGAGGACATAATAGGGGAGTTTAAGGATGAGCGGATTAACCGGTGAACAACTGACTATGACGTTCCCGATAGTTGGCCGGGGTTTCAGAAAAGTAACCCGCAAACGCGCGATGAAACGCCACGACATCCGCGTAACCGCACTCCGCCGCGATCTCCTTGATCGGCAGTGGCGTGCCGGAAAGCAGATGGCGCGCGTGCTGCATGCGGATCTCGAGTAAGAACCGACGCGGCGTCATCCCGTGTTGGCGCAGAAACAGACGCAACGCCTGCGAAGTGATATCGAGCCGCACCGCTAAATCGCTCACCGTCGCCTTGAGCAGGGGAGTCTTTCGAAACGTCTGCCGCCAGGCGGTCAGCTTTTCGCGTCCATCCGGTGCAGCTTCGTCAACCACCGAAGTCGATTCCAGTTGGTTGAGAATCATCGCGAGATTCAACCAGCGCAATTCACGCATAGCCGTGTTTTGCGGTTCCGCTCCCAAATGAATCGCACGCTCGATATCGGCCATCACCGGACTGTGTGAAAAACCACGATACACCCGGTAACCGCCTTTCTTGGCCCGCAATCGCTGCAACGTCGGCGGCAATTCCTTCGGCCGATCCAAATCAAAATGTTGGGCCGATGCGAAGGCCGTGTCGGTGAGCGCTTTCCCTTCAAACGGCGTGTCGGGATAAATGAGCACCCCATCGCCCCCGTTCAATTCGAGCGGTTGGGCGCGACCGAGCTGGATCGTCACCTTCCCAGAGTAAATCCAAAGCAAATCAAAATGCGGCCACGTGTTTGGCCCGATCTGATGCTCGGTGTGGAACTGCCCGAAATCATGAACCAGAAAACCCATGGTCGCAGATCATCTCCGATATCTGACCGGCTGTTAAGCACACATTCTATTTCGATGTAAATAAACACAGCAGATGCTCTTGCGACTTGATCAACTGTCTCTACCCCGATGCGCTGATCGCATGTCTTCTGCGGGTTCAATTCGTTTCGTTGTGACCAACGACTTTCACCATGAAGGGCCAGAAAACGATGCGTGGATGGAGGCCGCGTTCAAGCAGATCGCGACAACGGAGGATGCCGACTTCTGTCTCGGACTCGGTGATCTCGCCAACAGTGGAAAACGCGAGAGCCTCGAAACCATGAAGCGGCTATCGAAACATGCCGACATGCCCTTTTACCCCGCGCCGGGAAACCATGACTTCGATGATGCTGGTGATTCGACCGCGTATACCGAGGTGTTTCCAAATCGGTTTAACTACACCTTTGTTCAGAACGGCTGGCAGATCGTCGTGATCGATTCGACAGATGGGGTAGTGTGGGATAAATCGTCCATCTCAGATCGGACTCTCGCTTGGCTTGACGCGACCATCCCGACTCTCGATCCGCACACTCCGACGATTCTCGCCACCCACTTTCCTCTGGCGGCCGATGTCACTTTCGCACCGATCAATGCCGAGCAAGTGCTGACGCGTTTCGATTCGCTCAACTTGCGCGGCGTGTTTTGCGGTCATTTTCACGCGAATACCGTTCGGCAGCGCGGTGATTACGAAATAGTGACCTGCGCCGGACTAGGATGCGTGCGCGCCAATCACGATGGCACCGAAGGGAAGGGCTATCTGGTTTGCGACGGATCACCGACCGGTGAATTGAAACACAGGTTCGTGCCGTTTGCAGGAAACGCCTAGGCGTCGATTCGCAAATCCCGGCGAACGTGCTAACTATGTTCTTCGCATGCCGATCCCCTTTGATAATACCTACGCGCGTTTGCCCGAGCGTTTCTTTGCTAAACAACATCCGGCATCTGTCCCTGATCCGAAGCTGATCAAGGTAAACGCCGCACTCGCGCAACAGCTCGCGCTCGATCATGAGTGGCTCGCGTCTCCCGAAGGTGTCGCCATGTTGTCGGGCCATAAGCTTCCAGAAGGTGCGGAGCCCATCGCACAGGCCTACGCGGGACACCAGTTCGCCAACTTCGTCCCGCAACTCGGCGATGGTCGCGCAATCCTCCTCGGCGAGGTTCTCGATATCGACGGCGTGCGCCGCGACATTCAATTGAAGGGTTCCGGTCGCACGGCCTTTTCGCGAGGTGGTGATGGCAAAGCAGCCCTCGGTCCCGTGTTACGCGAATACATCGTCAGCGAAGCCATGCATGCCCTCGGTGTGCCGACGACGCGTGCCCTCGCTGCCGTGAGCACCGGCGAAACCGTGCAACGCGAAACACCGCTCGCAGGTGGCGTGTTCACGCGGGTCGCCTCCAGTCATATTCGCGTGGGCACGTTTCAATACTTCGCGACGCGTGATGATGTTGACGGAGTGCGCGAACTCGCGGATTTCGCGATCGCTCGCCATTATCCGGAAGCCGCCGCTGCTAAGAATCCCTATCTCGAATTTCTGTGTTCAGTGATCACCGCTCAGGCAAAGTTGATTCCGCAATGGCTGCACCTCGGTTTCATTCACGGCGTGATGAATACCGACAATGTCGCGATCTCCGGCGAGACCATCGACTATGGTCCCTGCGCTTTCATGGATAATTTCCATCCGCAATGCGTCTTCAGTTCGATTGATCGGAAGGCCCGTTACGCATGGGGTAATCAGCCCTCAATCTGCCAGTGGAATCTCACGCGCTTGGCCGAAACGCTTTTACCCCTGATCGCCGACACCAGAGAAGACGCGATCGCTTTGGCCGAAAACGCGCTCGCGGAATTCCCCGCCCAATTCGAATCACGCTACCTCGCCGGATTCCGCGCCAAGCTCGGATTGACCGATGATGTCGCCGAGGACGGGGGAGCCGCCTTCCTTAAAACGACGATCAGCGTCCTCGCTGATCAGGAGGTCGATTTCACCCTCTTCTTCCGTCACCTCACGAGAGTCGCCGCCGGCGAGAGTCCGACCGAATTAACCTCACTCTTCAAAGAAGCGGAGCGCGCTGATGCCTGGCTCACCGATTGGCAAGCGATCGCCGAACCCGAGTCACAACTAAACGCCATGCGTGCGGCCAACCCGATTCTCATTCCGCGCAATCACCGCGTGGAAGAAGCGATTCAAAGTGGCTATCGTGGCGACTTCGCACCATTCCATCGGCTCGTCGAGGCGCTCACGAATTCTTACGAAGAGAATTCTGCATTCGCCGATTTAGAAACCGCGCCCAAGCCTGAGGAGCGCGTGACTCAAACCTTCTGCGGCACGTGAAATGTGAAACAGAAGGAGGGCAGGCAAGGAAGGCTGGAAAAATACATCTAAGCTCTGAGATAGGGATCTTATCTTTAATTAGATGCTACGATCATCGGAGCGGTGCTGACCATTGCGCCGCGCTCGTCGGTGGCGGTGATAAACCAGGTATTCGCATCCGCAGGTAGGGGCGGGGCGACGATAGAATCGGGGGTGATGGTCGCAGCTGATTGTTGCCAGGTTCTCTCGGAGCGCAGACCCCTATTGGTAGTGAAATGCAGGACCGCTGACTTCAGCGGAACGGCTGATTCGTAAGGGACTGTAATTGAATCGCTGGTGCGGTTTGGTTCGCCGAGCTGCGGCAGTGAATCGCATCCGGGTTGGCAATAGGTATCGATGAAGCGGCCGATTTCTTCGGGAGCCCAACCGTGTTCGCTACTGTGCAGCATCTCGGGCTCGATGCGCACGTTTACCGGACCAGCAGGCAGTGCAATCGTGCGTGCGTAACTATCGAGCGGGTAGTGGATGTCGTGCGTGCCATTCACAAAAAAGAGCGGCACACGACAACGCGGCAGGTGGCTGGACGGATCGTAAAGTGCGATCCACTTCTCACGCGAAACTGGCGATAGATTGTCGATCGATGGCTTCTGCACCGATTCGCCTTCGTAAAGAAACCCACAGCCGTAAACCGGAGCTGCCGCTTTGAAGCGCGTGTCGACCGAAGCGGTGATGCAAGTCGTGTAGCCGCCCCAACTAATTCCTGTCACTGCAGTGCGCTCCGCATCCACTTCCGGAAAACTGCGAATCAACGAATGTGCGAGAATCGCATTCGCCACCGCATGTCGCGGCCAGTGGTGCTCGGGTTCACGTTCTACACTATCAAATTTATCTTCGGCGGTCTGAGTGGGTCCGCCGGTTTTTAGCGGTGTTCGATTCTCCGCTTCTTTCGCGCCATCGCGCTCGAATTGTCCTGTGGCCGAATCATAGATCGGATCGGCGGGTTGGTGCGCCCCCAAATCCATCGCGATCGCCGCGTAGCCGCGCTTCGCCCAGAGGTGCGTCCATTCCGCAAAGGCCGTGCCGCCACCACCGTGAATCAACACCACGGCGGGAAACCCGTGGGCGGGAATTTCGCTCACCTCCCCAATCGTCAACGGATTCGCATACCACGCGAAAACCTCCGCCACGCGTGCCTGATAAGGCAGCCCCTCGTAAATCAGAGAACGGATCGGCTTATCGGATTTCAGCCAGCGAAATTTTGGCGCGACTGAAAGCGATTCGAGATCCCAGAGGGTTTCGGCAGTCAGGCTAGTCGTAGAGGCATCCATTTAAAATACTTCACCACAAAGGTCACGAAGAGCACGAAGAATCTAAACCCAGAAAAGACAGGGCCCGCCTACCGCACCGACTCTGCTGATCCAATCTGGAAGTCTGGGCGCTTCAACGGAGCCGACTACGATGCGTCGTGCAAATTATCCGGACCACCAGATTAAAACAGTGACCACTTATTCTGGCCTCACACTGGTTGGCTGCCACCTCTATCTCCTCGTTACATCAACCTCTCCCCGGAGGAAATAATATAGAAAAACGAGCTCTGACGACATGATGGCTTTAGTCATGACATTCCGACCCTGTTCTCGGGATACAGTCAGGAGAAAATTTGGAACCCAGTATGTTCCCAGAAGAAATGATGCGGTGAAATTGTGCATAAAACATGAGCCGACAAAAGCGATGAAGACAAAGGCCAGCACGGTGCCCCCAAACCCTTTGCCGCTCCGCATGATTACTGGCGTCGTCATGAACATCCCGACCAGCGCAAGGGGGATTCCGCATAGTAAAACGTATTGGAATTGGACTACTGCGACCACGATCGATGCGAGGATCGCTACGATAGGGGTCGAAAGGAGTATTTTCTCCATCATGCGTTGGCCGGTCGTCCCGAAGTTGTCCACAACGTTCCCATTGAAAATACAGCCGATGTTGAGATGTCCCATACGGTAAAGATTCTGGATCTCCGCATAGCTCTCAAACGGAATTCCTTCGACGTCTGCAATGGAATGGACTTCGAGCGAGTCCCGAATCTTGGATTCTACTTCGGCAATATTCATATCTCTCCTTTTTAGGTTCTTCCGGTTTCTTAGTGGGTAGCGGATGGAGGACGGGATGGGGCGAGGGCGGCACCAAATCCACCGGAACCAGCACCGATAACAACGAGGTCAAAATGAGAAGAAGTCACCGGGGTGTCGTCTTGCATACCGCTTTCATGAATGCTTCGACTGGCCCCTGCTTAAAGCGACTTCTCCACAGGTATGCGAATGCCACTCCGGCGGCACAAAATCCCACGGCAGTCACCACCGCAAACTTTAAGGATTGGTCAGTTTCTAATCGCCCGATGGCTTCGAGAATTCCCATGCCAACGATCACATGAGCCACGTAAAGGGTAAGGGCAAGCTGCCCCGTCGCCGTAAAAGGACGAAGCCACCGAGCATTCTTAAAGCGCTCACCAAATTCAATTGAGGCAGAGATGACCACACAGGCGGTTCCCGCTCCAGCCAACATATATAGAGGCATGGGAGGCATTGGACCTATGCCTAAAATAGCTGCGAGGTCTTCCTGCTCCGCAGTATTTATCACGGGGACAAGCATATAAACCAGAAGTCGGCTCGCGCTTTCGGCAGCGATCGCAACCCCTAATCCCCAGTTAAAAACTCGGCGCCGGATGCTGTAATCGCCCATATTCTGGCGGCCAATAATCATCCCCAAGAGCAAGAAGGCTATCCACGGAACGACGGGGTGAAACCCGTTAAAAAAAAGGTGACGTATCATCCCGGCCGGGGTCCAAAATCCAGCATAATCCAGCGTCTCCCAGTTCCAACCCTGATCATAATTCAAGGTGAAGAGCATAAGCGGGAACAGAAACACGACAACCCCGCACCAGACCCATAGCTGCCGCGTCGAGGCCCAGAGCAGGCCTGTAGCCAGAGCAATATATATCCCGTAGAAATGCAGGATGTCCGCAGGCCAGATCGGAGTATAGGCCAATCCGGCAACTAGGAGAAATAAGGCCCGCTTCAGAAACATGTGGCGCTTCTGGATTCGCTCTTTCTGGTCACTCGAATCCAACGCATTTCGAGTCACTAAGCTGAGGCCAATCCCAGCCAGAACCACAAAAGTAGCCGCCGCGCGCCCACTCAGTAATCCGACCATATTCACCAGCCATGCCGGGCCATTTTGCTCTGCCCCCAAGACGATCTTGAAATTGACCACCACCATACCGAAGACCGCTAAAGCTCGCGCGAGATCGTATCCCATGATTCGAGTTGAAGGAGGGGTTGAACTAGGGGCCAGCATTTCCAGCAAGGATGCCTGCGATGGAATGGGGTGCAATAACGAGATGAGCCCTAGCCAGGGTAGCCAGCGTGAGAGGACTGAAGGCACGATGGCTTATCGTGGATCGTATCAAGCAAAGGCACCTCTGCGGCGCGACGGTGTTTCTGGTTGGATACAAATAGCAGACATTACTTGCCCAAGATCCAACGTGGGGCCTCCAGTCATGTCCTTGGAACCTGCGTGTGTTCGCGCCTCACTCGCTACGCAGATGGCAGTGAGGAGTTTTACGATCTGTGGGATGATTCACACGAGTTGAGCAATCTGGATGGGGAAGAATCGTATCACGAGAAGTTGCAGATATTCCGCTTGCGGCTGGTTCGGCAGCTTGAACGGCGAGCGTGAGGATGAATTTCAGGTTGTAGCCGGTCTCGCTGAGGCCGGTTCTGCTAAGGGCCCTTCCTTCAGCTAAAACGGCAAAGGCCGAGACCGGGGTCAGCGACCCCAGCTACATCATACCAACGTATTATACAATAAGGCCTTGTCATCGCGAGGGAGGCGTGGCCAACCGCGGCGATCCACGAATATCCTAGGGTGAACGATACGTGTTCGTGGATTGCGTCGCCGCTCCGCGACTCGCAATGACAGCCTAACTAGTTAAGCACGTTGGTATAAAATCGTAGCTACAGACGGTTCCACTCCGCCTTGTTAAGCCCTTTAAAACTATCAAGAGATACGCAATTCTATCAATTGCGGGCGGCGGCACGGTGGAGTATGATCGGCGCACGTTTAGCCCAGAGCAAACGATCAATGAAACCCTATTATCCCCGATGGCATTTGATTTCAAACCCCTCGATCCGAACGCTTTTCCCGCGGAGTATCGCCAACAATATGAAGAACTGGGCTATGTGCGCATCCCCGGTTTTATCAATGCCGAAGAGGTCGCCCTGATTCACGAAAATCTGAATCGGGTGATCAGAGATATCGTTCCCAGTTTACCTGACACGGCGGTATTTTACGAAAACAAGGAACTGAAAGATTCGATCAAGCAGATCATCGGATTGTATCAGCACGACGATTTCTTTGAGCAGCTCTACCTGAGAGGCCGTTTCTTTAATCTCTCTGAATTTCTGATCGGTCGCCTCGTGAGTGGCCGCAACATGCAGTATTTCAACAAGCCCCCCGGTATTGGTAAACCCACGCCACCACATCAGGATGGGTTTTATGCCAAAATGACTCCACTGGAGGGCATGACCATGTGGCTCGCGCTGGAGGATGTTGACGAAGAGAACGGTTGCGTGCGCTACATCAACGGTTCGCACAAACGGGGACTGCGCGCTCACGGCAAAACCGGCACCCTCGGCTTTTCCCAAGGCATCACCGATTACAGCGATGAAGATCGAGCGGCCGAGGTCTGTATGATCGCTAAACCCGGTGATCTCATGGTGCACAATGCACTCACGATTCACCGAGCCGATGCCAATCAATCAGCCACCCGCACGCGCAAGGCGCTCGGTTTCATCTACTACTCAGCTCGCGCCCGTGAAGACGAGGAGGCCTCCCGTAAATACAAGGAAGAGCTCAACCGCGATATGCGGGATACGGGCAAGATCTGATTACTGATCGCCGCTCATCGGTTCACCTCAGAACTGCCGACTGCTACTTTGAGGCGACGCGGCACGCCGAAGACCCCCCCCCCAGCCGATCCTCAGAATTTTACCCGAGCGTCTGCTCGATAAACGCCATGTCTTCCGCGCTTAGCTCGCGTTCGATCGCGGCGAGATTGCACCCCACTTGGGTTTCGTTGCGGAAGCCGGGAATCACGCACGCGACGTTGGGGTGCTTGAGCACGTAGCGTTGGGCGATGGCCGAGAGGCCGGCCACATTATTGCCGAAGCGCTGTTTTAGCGCCGCGAGTTTAGGACGAAGTAGCCGTAGCGCTTCGGGCTGAAATTTGTCTTTCGCTTTACGATGATCGCCTTCGTCGAACTTGGGTGGATTTTCCGGATCGAATTTATCGAGCATCAAGCCTTGGGCCAGTGGGCTGAAGGCTACGAATGACATGCCGTGATCCGCCAATAATTGCGGCACGCCGCCACCGGGAGTGATGAAGTCAGGTTGGAGCGCATTGGCCCAGCTTTGCAGCACCATTGGTTTCACCACAGGCACAGCCGCTTCGAAATGTTCATCGGAGTAAGCGCTCTGTCCCTTCAGGAGAATTTTCCCCTCGGCCACAAGCGCATCGAGCGTATCGGCGGCACCTTGGAGGTATTCGTTATTCTTCCCGAATTCGCCGTGATGGAGGTAATAGAGATCGATGTAATCGCGCCCGAGGTTTTGCAGCGATTGTTCGCATTGGTGGCGGATATGCAGCGGATCAAAAGCGTGCGGCGCGGTGCCGGGGAAGTGGCCGGTCTTGGTCGCGATTATGAAGTCTTCAGATTTGAGCCCCAGTTTTTTAAGCACACGGGCCAGCATTCGTTCGGCGCGACCGTTGCCGTAAACATCAGCATTATCAAAATGGTTCACCCCGGCATCCACCGCGCGTTTGATCGCGGCGACGATTTCATCCTCGTTGACGTTGGCCCAGCCATTCGGCGTGCCGTCGACCCAATTGAGTCCACCCATCGTCCAGCAACCCAGACTGATTTCGGAAACCTTGACCTCGCTCGTGCCTAGCTTGCGGTATTTCATAGTGCCAGCCAAGATTCACCGATTCCCGTGTGCAAGGTTTGGATTTCAACGCTAATGAACGCTGGTGTTCCGCTTCAGTCTCTTTCCTCCTTATCTTTTTCTTTCTCTGCTTAGCCACGGAGGGGCAAATTCATGGAGCAGGGCCGATCTAATTTCCGCTGATTATGCGGATAAAACGCGGATATGACCAAATCAGTCAACCATCCGTGGTTAACTGCCTTTTATCAGTTTAGACCTTTCCATCCCGAAAATTCTGTCCTCTGAGCGCGGCGCGCCTATACCCGCTTGGTGCCGAACACACCCGCCATGATTAATCTCTACGATCTCACCCGCCCGGAAGTCCAAGCCCTCATCACGGGTTGGGAGTTCAGTCCGGTGCATGCGGCTCGTTTGTGGCGCTATCTTTATGGGGAATGCGAATCATCATTTGATGAGATGCCGGAGCTTCCGGCCAAGGTGCTCACGCGTCTTGTCGCCGAAACGACCATCGACGTTTTGCCGATCTCGCTGGAAACGGATTCGAACGATGGCTTTACGCGTAAATATCTGCTGAGCCTGTCCGATGCCGAACGCATCGAAACGGTGCTCATGCGTTTCACCGGTCGCGTGACAGCCTGCATCAGCTCCCAGGTGGGCTGTGCGATGGGCTGCGTATTTTGCGCCACCGGCCAAATGGGTTACACGCGCCACTTAACCACCGGCGAGATCGTAGCGCAGGCCGTGCATGTGCAGCGCGTGTTACTCTCGGAGACACCGCCATCAAAGAGTAACCCAATAGATTACTCTTCGACCGAGGCGGAAATTAAATCCTCCCGGCATGCTCACCGCCTGCGCAACGTCGTGCTCATGGGCATGGGCGAGCCGCTGCACAATTACGATGCGGTGCTCAAAGCCGTGGAGATTCTCACCGATGGCAACGGCCTCTCGCTGGGCGCGGAGCACATCACGTTGAGCACCGTGGGCGTAGTGCCCGGTATCCTGCGTTTGGCGAAAGAGAAGAAGGCGATCCGCCTCGCGGTCTCCCTACATGCGGCCACTCAGGCAGGTCGCGCCTCCCTCGTGCCCGCTGCGCGCAAATGGCAACTCGATGAACTCATGGCCGCGTGTCGCACCTACAGCGAAACGACCGGCCGTCGTATCTTTTACGAATGGACGCTGATCGAAGGTGAAAACGATTCCGAACAGCACGCGCGTGATGTCGGCAATCTGCTGCGCGACTTACCTTCACAAGTGAATCTCATCCCGCTCAATCCGACGACTGGGTATGACGGTGCGCCGACCCGCAGTGATGCCGCGAGACGTTTCCAGCAAATCCTCTCTGAAGAGTTTAAGATCCCCAGCACCGTCCGCCAACGCCGCGGTATCGATATCGCCGCCGGTTGTGGCCAGCTCGCAATCGCGGAGAAATAATTAACCACGACGCTCACTAAGGACACGAAGAATCCGATCCTGTTTTGTAGTGCTTCAATTCAGAGTAAGATTCACAAGCTCGAAAACGCCTTGGTGATCTTCGTGCTCCTGGTGGTGTGATCCTATTAAGCCTTACGTCGCGATTGCACGGCGCTAGCGAGCTTCTCGAATAGCGGCAGGGTTTTCTCCCACACTAGGCATCCGTCGGTGATACTGCGGCCGTAAACGAGTGGATCGTCCTGATAGCCTTGAGCGCCACCGATGAGATTGCTTTCGAGCATGATGGCAGCGAGGGCGTGTTGACCGGCGGCGATTTGTCCGGCCAATTCCGCGACGACCATCGGTTGGCGTTCCGGATCCTTGCCGCTGTTGGCGTGGCTGCAATCGACCATCAGGCCAGGTGGCAGATCATACTTGCGTAGCAGCTCGACCGCTTCGCCGACATCAGCCGAGGCGTAGTTGGGGCCATGGGTGCCACCGCGCAGCACGAGGTGTCCGTGCGGATTCCCCGCCGTGCCCATCACGGCGGCAGCACCGTCGCGAGTGATCGAGGGGAACCAGTGAGGGTGACTCGCGGAGCGAATAGCATCGACGGCGACTTGCAGATTTCCATCGGTGCGGTTCTTAAAACCGACCGGCATCGAGAGTCCAGAAGCGAGCTCGCGGTGCACCTGGCTTTCGACCGTGCGCGCGCCAATCGCGCCCCATGAAACCAGATCGGCGTAGTATTGGCCGAGCGTCGTATCGAGAAATTCGGTGGCGATAGGCAGCCCGAGATCGGTGACATCACTCATCAGTTGCCGCGCGAGTTTCAGACCTTTGTTGATCTGATAGCTGCCGTCCAAATCCGGATCGTTGATCAACCCCTTCCAGCCGACGACGGTGCGCGGTTTTTCGAAATACACGCGCATCACGATCAGCAGGTCGTCGCGATACATCGGCGCGACCTCTTTTAAATGTGCGGCGTATTCCATCGCGGCCTCCGGATCGTGAATCGAGCAGGGCCCTAGCACGACGAGCAAACGATCATCCTCTCCCGTGATAATCGCTTCCACGGCTCGCCGCGATTGTTCAACGGTGATTGCGCGCTCAGCAGTCAGCGGAATCTCCGCTTCGAGCACGGCAGGCGCGAGCAGGGGCTTGGTCGCCAGAATGCGAAGATCGGATGTGGAATGAGTCATGAGAGGTTTCAAGCTACGTGTTAGGCGGAGGTAGTGGCAAGTGAAGCGCGGGTTTGAATCATGCTTGTCATTGCGAGGAGCGGAGCGACGTGGCCATCCACGCAGCCTAGGTGCTGTCCTGGCGAGACGACAACTCAAGCCCTTCTGGCTTTGCGTCGCGAGGGCGATGAACTGGCGTTCCATCTTCTGTCATGGCGAGGAGCACAGCGACGTGGCCATCCACGCATTACATATCGGCTACGTCTACCTACTCGTGGATTGCCGCGGTCGCCCCGCCATGGCGGGGCTCTCTCGCAATGACAAACAGGGACTTTCATTAGCAGGAGCGGAGCGACGGGATGATTCCTTCACCATGACAGGCTTGTCCAAGCCAAGCCGCCGAATCAGATGAGATCGTTTTGCATCAGCTCGATGCTCTCACCATTGGGCCCCTCGCAAAACGCGATACGCACGGGGATGGGGCCAAGACCATTCGTCGATTTGATCGTTAGATCCTTGGGCTCATAAGTGATTTTCACCCCCATGCCGCGCAAATGATCGATCGCGGCATCGAGGCGCGTGGTGCGCAAAGCGATGTGGAATATCGGACCGATTGGGGCGGGACTCCAGTCCAAGTCTTCGAAGACTTCGATGTAGTTGCCATCACCCACATCGAGCATCGCGGCTCGTTTAGGCGCGACATCCCAAGCGACTTTTTTGGTGCAACCGAGGCCTTCGATGAAGAATTTCACCGTGCCATCCCAATCGCGGGTTTTGACGGCAGCGTGATGAAACCCGGATTCTCCGAGCACTGGATTGGCAGACATGACTCGCGGGATCAGTTGGTGAGTTTGCTCACGTAGTTGATCAACGGACGCACTTCCACCACATCGCTGACCCAATCGCTGTAGAGGATTTCGGGGAGCGTGTAAGTCGTGTTGTAGAGTGAGCGGTTGGCTCTGTCGTTACGCGTCAACCAGCCCGCTTTGAGATTCGCGCCGATATAGGCACCGCGATCCTTGCGATAAACGAGAATGGGCGTGTTGAGAATCTCTTCGTTGATATGCTCGGAGGTCGCGGCTCGAGGCCCGGCCACGGCCTTGGCGTCCACGCCGACGTATAAGCGTTGGTTGAACAACATGCGTGGAGTGGCATCGTCCATCAAAACGTAGATGGTTTCATTCGCACTGGCGCCGATCTGAAATCCGAGGCTACCACCACCGGCTGCGAGCAGAGCTGGAAGGCTCCAAGTGTTGTCCGGGCGTCGCACCATCACGACGGCGTAGCCATCGTTGATTCCGATCACGAGTCCCGCACGGAATTGATTCACGATAATGATGCCGCGTGCGCGCTGCAAAATATCCGCGGGAATCGACATTTCGGGATCGGCCATGAATTCCTGCAAAATGGCCTCACAGGTCTCTACGCGTTCGACATAGTCCGCGCGGGTAACTCTCTGCGCGAAGAGCGGAGAGGTGAGGAGAGCGGCCAAAAGGGTGAAAGTGAAAAACTTTTTCATGAGCATGGGACTGGGTTGATTTGCCCTTAACTAAGCAGGGCCATGGGGTATTGGAAAGCGTGTATTCACTTCGGTTCCCGTTCAATCTAGGCCACGTGCGGCCAGATCGTCTTCATCCCAACCAAAATAATGCCCGAGTTCGTGCAGGTAAGTGAGGTGCACCTCCTCCTTAAACGCGGCGATTTCTCGACCGGTCCATGTCCAAATATTATCCAAATACAGGAGGACCTGCGGAGGTGCGGGATCGTTTAGTTGAAACTCTGTCCCGTAAGGTTGGCCGGTGAAGAGCCCGAGAATATCCGCATTGAATCCCTCGGCCTGCACCGATTCGTCGGGTTGCGATTGGAAATGCACGGGCACCTTTTCCGCGAGGTGGCGAATCTCATCCGGCAGGCCCGCAATCGTCGTTTCGACGACTTCTGCGGCGGTGGCGGTAAGCTCCGGGGGGTTCATGGGGTGCATTTAATGTGCCTTTCCCGCTACGTCTAGCGACATGTGAAGTTTCCACTTTCCTTTCGACGCCACGCGATCCCTCGCCACGCTGCACGGTATGAATGGATCACGAGTGATTGTTGTGGGCGGTGGCGCGGCGGGCTTTTTCGCGGCGATTACTTGTGCTGAGGCTAATCCGGAGGCGCGCGTGACGTTGTATGAGACGACGGCGCATCCATTGGCAAAAGTGCGCGTTTCGGGCGGTGGCCGCTGTAATGTCACCCATGCGTGTTTCGACCCGCGCGAGCTCGTTAAACGCTACCCGCGCGGCGGTCGTGAATTGCGGGGCGCGTTTACCCGCTGGTCACCCACCGAAACGATTGCATGGTTTGCAGAGCGTGGCGTGGAATTGAAGACCGAAGGCGACGGGCGGATGTTTCCGATCACGGATGATTCCGAAACCATCGTCGATTGTTTGCAGAAAGCCGCCGCCGATGCCGGCGTGGAAATCGTCACCCAATGCGGCGTGCGCAAAGCCGAGCCGGTGACCGGCGCGAGCACGGAGGGTTCGGCGTTTTGGATCACACTAACTGACGATACGGAATTTCGCTGCGAG
>Ga0105054_10000530_pt1 | contig 60224 bp, 50 predicted proteins | sample BON02_FD_78091 | JGI IMG/M metagenome (GOLD analysis project Ga0105054, IMG submission 78091) | Freshwater microbial communities from Lake Bonney liftoff mats and glacier meltwater in Antarctica - BON-02 (megahit assembly) | ecosystem: Environmental > Aquatic > Freshwater > Ice > Glacier...
CATCCTGAGCCAGGATCAAACTCTCCATTGTAAATTATCATTATTTATACACTGTCCATAAAACCGCACGAAGCAAATTCTATAAACATCTCCCTGTCTGTTCTCAGGTTACTATTTTTTTTGCCTTACATCACTTCAAAGAACTTAGTGTCACGCATTTGTGACTCTGGTCAGAGACTGAAAACCTACGCTTTCCGTTCCGTTTTTCTCCCTCACTTGCTGATGGGAGTGCAAAGGTAAGAGGTTATTTTTAACTTCCAACACAAGATGCAAAATTTAATTTTTAAAGTTTTTGAGACCCGAAACTCTCTCCGCTTTATCCCCCTTCCGTCCTGAAGGGAGCGCAAAGGTAAGAGATCATTTCTAACTTCCAATCTCTTTACAAAATAAATTTTTTCAATACTTTTTGAGCTTCTCAACTCTTCCAAATCCAACGCCGTTCGCGTTGTTTGGGAGTGCAAATATCTACCTTTTTATTTTAGAGACAATACCCCACACAAAGAAAACTGTAAAAAAGTAAGTGGTTTTTCGTAGCCCTTTAATTATCAGGACTTTTGTTTTTTATAGAGCGGCACGGTACTACAAGGCTCTCCATACATTATACTTTTTGCACGGGATTGTATCAGCGATATAATTTTGCCGTAAGCGAATAAAGGAATAGGAAAATCACTGCATCCTTTGACTACAGTAGGCCTATCAGCAAACAACTCCAGATCTAATTCTTTCAAACAATCCTCAGCAATCATCACTTCCAGCTCTTTCAAGTCTCCGATAGCAAAGCCACGAGCAGTAGAGTTAAGATAAGTAGCCACCAACATAAATGCCCAGTTAGGCACTATCGCATCAGCTGTGCAAGTAATCGCCACCCACTTATTCTTATACTGAGTCCAATCAATTTCTTTCAGCGCAGCCCTGAAGTCTTTCTCCCTTAGCATTAGCTCCTGAAAGAGGAATGGCTTAAGATCAAATATGACACGTTCCTCTCTAGGATATATATCTTCCAGATTAATCGTGATGATCGGACTACTTGTAATTCTATTTACTATCTCGCTCATATAAACAATGGATTCTTTTTGGATTGAAGGGCTTTAAACTCCTTCAGGTAATTTGGTACGAAATAAGCCAAATCGGCAAATTCTGCTTTTTTAAACTTTTCATAGGCTAAAACCCCAACATACTCTGCGGAGATTTTAATATCTAAAAAAATGGCATTTGGATGTTTTATTACTTTGGATATTTTTTCCACTGCATCTCCCGCGAAGTACACTTTACCTTCATCGAGTAGATCTGAAAAGGATGCTTCATCTATAATCTCGGAATCGAGCTTTCTGACAGGATTCAAGTCTTGATCAAATACCTCACGGTAAACTTCCATCCTTCGTGCATCTAGCATGGCCACAATTAGTCCAGAAGCTTCTATCTGAAATTTTGCTCCGTATGACAAAGCTTTCAAGGTGCTAATTCCAATCAAAGGTATATCTCTGGCAAATGCCAAACCCTTGGCTACTGATACACCAATTCTTAACCCAGTATAAGAGCCTGGTCCCTCAGATATTGCAACTGCACTGATTTGCTTAATTGTAAGCTGGCATTCTTCGAGAAGAGCTTCGATCATTCCCATCAATTTCTCCGAATGAGACCCTGGAACATCTAGGGATTTATCCCCCAACACAATTCCATACCTATGAAGTGCAATGGAACAAATAGGTGTAGACGTCTCCAGAGAAAGAATAATTGCCATAATTCTTATTTTGATGAGGCTGTGAGTACTATTTTTATTTTCTCAGGATCTTTCAAATATTCTTTAGCAAGCGCTACATCTTCGTCATCATGCAATCCTACCTGAATCATTCCTTCTTGAAAATAATACCTAGACACAATTTCCTGAGAAAGTATCTTTTTGATCTCCTCCTTATTAGTTACCAGATCTTGTTCTTTACTGTGATTCACTCTCTTTTCAAGTGAATCGATCTGAGCTTTTATCTCATTATAGTAATCCACCTTCTCAGCATTCTTACGCATATCCTCAACAGATTTCTCTAAGTAAGTAGTGTAATCGTATTCTTTACCTTCCAACCATTTTAAAAAACCATCATAATCTGCATCCGAAATAGCAAAGCTAGACGGGTCGGAAATCTCAGAATGATCATAGAAATAGTGTGTAGCGTAATCAAACACATGATTTCTCGCTACCAAACTATAAGAAATCGGAGCATAGCCTTTTTGCTCTACCTGTTCATCCGGTTCTATTCCAGCTCCATCCAATACCTTTCTACCATTTTTAGTATAGAACACTTTTCTCAATGAATCAGGAACAGTCACTAATTCATTATTTTCTCGGCTTTGCAAATAATCAATGGCCTGGATACATCGACCGCTTGGAATATAATATTTAGCGGTAGTCACTTTCATCTGAGCATTATAAGTCAATGGAACGGTAGTCTGAACTAACCCTTTTCCAAATGATTTTCTACCAATCAACACAGCTCGATCATAATCCTGCAAAGTACCGGCTACGATTTCCGAGGCCGAAGCACTTCGCTCATTAATCAACACGACCATTGGAATATCCTTATCCACAGGGGTCTTGCTTGTCTTATAGGTGTAATTTACATTTTCAAGTTTACCGATTGTCTTTACTACCTCTCTTCCCTTAGGAATAAAAAGGTTAATAATCTCCACGGCCTCATTCACCAGCCCACCTGGATTATCTCTCACATCAAGCACCAATCGATCTATGCCTTGGCTTTTCAAATCAACAAGCGCATTTCTAACCTCCGTGGAAGCGTTGGTAGTGAACTCAGCCAGTTTGATGTAGCCAGTATGCTCATCAAGCTTGCCATAATAAGGAACATTTTTAATAGCAATTTTCTTTCGGATTACATCGAACTCGAGCGTATCCATATCTCGTTTTACTTGTAAATGAACTGGTGTATTCGCCGGACCTTTGAGAAGGGTCGATACATCAGCAGTTCCCAATCCAGTAACATCGGTTGTGTCTATTTTCAGTATATAATCAGCAATCTTCAACCCTACAGTCTGAGCTGGAAAACCCGTGTATGGCATAATAACCATACTACCTTCGCCACGATTACCTATCAATGCACCAATTCCTGCATATTCTCCAGTGGTCATCATACGATAATCATCAGAATCTTCTTCTGGCACATAGGTAGTATATGGATCTAACTCCTCCAACATCGCATTGATACCGATAGTAACTAATTTATCTGGATCAATATCATCCACATAATAGGAATCCAACTCCCTTATAAGTGTAGCAAAAATGTCAATGTTCTTGGCTATAGCAAATAGCTTGTCGTTTTTAGCTTTGAATGCAAAAAATCCTGTGAGTACAAATGCCCCCAATACGAAGATCAGGAGGGATTTTTTCAATGATTTATTCATGCTGTTTTTGGTTTTCGCTAACGATGCTAGCTAGTTTTTTTAGCACCAGTGTGATTTTAGTCTGAATTTCTGAGAATTCCATCAAATCCGAACTTACATAAATCAAGCCAATGGACATATCTGGAGCTGAGGGCGGGATCAATGCTTTATTAAGCCTGTAAGCTTCACGCATTCTCCTTTTTACGAAGTTACGACCGACAGCTTTTTTTATCTTCTTCTTTGAAACGGAGAAAAGCACCTGAGAGGTTCCACTACCCTGGTCCTTTTTAACAAAAAATTGGACTTTAAATGGGTACAAAAAAAAAGAGGAACCTTCGTTAAAAAGTTCCTTGATAAGTTTGTCAGCATAAAGCCGCTCACTTTTTGGGAGTCTGTAATTCATCACAAGGACTATATTCGTATGCGAACATACGAATATCAGTGCTAAGAACTACTTCTTCAATGTCTTTTCAGAAGAAACACTCAATTTGTGTCTTCCTTTTGCTCTTCTAGCTTTCAGTACTCTTCTACCGTTAGCAGAAGACATTCTTTCTTTAAAGCCGTGCTTATTTTTTCTTTTTCTACGAGAAGGTTGAAATGTTCTTTTCATGATCGAATATCTTTATCTAATTGCTTTCTAATTCTAAGTTCATTGGGAATCACCCCCAAAAAGGATTGCAAAGATAAGTACCATTTCTTTAAATACAAACAAGCCAAAAAACATTTGTTCGAATTCATTCAACTTACCAATGATCAAATACCTAATTGAATCCAGTAATCCGGTATCTCAATACATCCAAATCACGCTATACATATCTGTAACGCATCTTTCGCAGGTTAGACTGCAACTTCCAGCCTGGCGTGCAGGACGATATCAGCTTGCAAATTACGCTCAAAATATTCGAAACATCAAAGTTTTAACACAAGCAGGTAAGCAAATCCCCAGCTCCAAACTCACAAAAGACTTGTGGGAATTCAGTCCTGATCATGTGGGTGAATACCAAGTGCATTATGAATATTACTGCGCAAAAATGGATGCAGGTTCGTGTTGGGTCGATGACGAGCAGATCTATTTAAACTTTGTCAATTGCTGTTTTGACGTAGAAGGGCGATCTGAGGAAAGAATTCAAGTTGAAGTACACTACCCGCAGCATTTCCAATCTTGCACTACGCTGCTGACCGAAAACAATGCGTTATTTGCCTCCAACTTTCAGCAATTGGCTGATAGTAGTTTACTGGCTACGCAAAATTTAACTCATGAATCCTTTGACGCAGGTGGAGTGAATTTCCATCTGTGGTTTAATGGTCAAGTCCATTTTGATTTAGCTGAGTTCAAAGCAAATATCAAACTGTTCACTGAAAATCAAATCGACACTTTCGGAGAATTTCCTGTCGATGAATATCATTTCATCTATCAACTCCTACCCTACCCCCATTATCATGGAGTCGAGCATCAGCGAGGGACTGTGATCACCTTTGGGCCAGCTGAAAGTCTCGTAGAGCGTGAGCAAATGAATGATCTGATGGGTGTGAGTTGTCACGAACTCTATCATGCCTGGAATGTCTGCCAGATCAGACCAACCGAAATTATGCCTTACGACTTTTCGAAGGAAGCATACCACCAAGCTGGATGGATAATAGAAGGTATTACGACTTACATGGGAGATGTTTTCCTATTGAAATCAGGCTATTTTTCAATGAAGGAATATTTCGAAACATTTGAAAAAGTACTGAAAAGAGAATCTGTAAACTTTGGCTGGCAAAATCAATCTATCCTAGAGTCCAGCTTTGACCTCTGGATAGATGGCTATGTAGCTGGAATCCCTGATAAAAAAGTGAGCATTTATACTCATGGTGCCATGATCGCTTTTTGTCTGGACGCCATGCTTTTGGATGAGAACTCATCCCTTCATCAGGTGATGAAGATCCTTTGGAAAAAATTTGGGAAACCAAAAATTGGTTACACCCTAGAAGAAGTATGGGAAGTGGTGCTGTCACAAACTGACCATCCTATTTATTTCAATCAATTCCACGAAGACTACATCGCAGGAAAAGAGAATATTTTCCCTACGGTAGAAAAACATCTTACTTCCTTAGGTTTCGATCTACTAACCAAACCAAGAAAAGACCTTTTGGCTTCTCATTTTGGCATCGTCACACAAGAAGACGGCAGAATCACTAAACTCCATCCAGCAAGCATGGCTTCACAAAAACTGATGGTGAGTGATTTGATCAAATTACAAGAAGTAACCGCAGGAGGCCTTACATTATCAGTCGAGCGATTTGGGAGAAGTCTGGAAATAGAACTATCAATTTCAATTGAGCCATTATTTGAAGACCATTTCCTTGTTGACAAGAAGAGTAATGCTAAAAGAGCTACTTGGATCACTGGCTAAAATAAAAGGGCTGTCTAATTGGACAGCCCTTTTTGAATTCGTTTAAACTTACGATTAATTAAAGATCGAATCATCCAAATCCTGATTGAACACAATGGAAGAAACCTTTGCTTCCAATGGCATCGGAAGCATAGCATTCGTAATAACCATCGTCATTGGCATCATCAACCCGTCCACTTCCTTATAATCTTTATAAGAAATTGTACCTGCTGCGGTTGACACCGTTTGCAACTTCAATCCTGTAGTTACGCTATAATATTCCGTAGTATTTGCATCTCCTCCAGCATTAAATGCGAGCTTATGCGCCTGCTCACCATCTACCTCTGCTATTCCGTCATAGGTCACATTGACACCTAATTCATCTAAATACAACTCACGGAAAGCGTAAATCTGATTTTTCACTGCATCCAATTGTTCTTCTGTCAGGACTTGCTCCTGCCCCATCGCCATTACTTTTCCAGTGCCATCTTTCAAGACAGTTTTAGAGATCACGCTTCCATTCATCTCTGTCACATTCAGCAATCGCTGATTTTCTCGATCAATCACACTAGCCATATCAAGTTTCATCCCTTGGATCTCAGCTTGCATGTTCATCTCCATGTTGCGAACCGCCTTCATTTTGGCCTCACCGCCTGTTGCTTTGACGTAGCTATCTATCACTTCCTTGACAGAGTTTCTGACAGTCAAATGGGATGAAATTTCTTTTTCCACCACACTAGCCTGTGTAGTCAATGGCGCTGATAACAGGCCTATAGCTAATACTAAAATACTTTTTTTCATAATCGATTAGTTAAAATCCTCCTCAGTCAATTCTGGATTCAATTCTAAACTCGTCACTTTAGCTTCAAGTGGAACGGGGATCATTGCTGATTTGATCGTTTGAGCCATAGGGATCAATACCCCATTTTTCTCCTGATAATCACTATAGAACGTGTCTCCCGAAACAGGATTCTCATTTTTGATTTTCAAACCTGATTCTACTGAATAGTAGTTATTCACAGCAGACCCCAAAGGAGTAGTTACAATGACCTTGTAGGCAGGTGTACCTTCCACATCTTTGATTCCATCTAACGTGAGCGTGTATCCCATCGTGCCGTAATATAACTCAGGCAAAAAGTAGGTGTCAAGTTTAGCTGCATCGATTTGCTCATCTGTCATATCTATGGATTGCCCCTGCACACTTACAACGCCTTTACCTTCTTTAATCCTTGAACTCTGCATTACATTTCCACCCACAAGTGTATTCTGGGCATAACGCATATTTGGATTATCAAAGACTTGCTCAATCGTGAGTTTTTGGCCCATTATCTCTGCATCCATTTTCATTTTTGCTGTTTTTACTGCGCTTGCAGCGCTTTTTCCTCCGATGGCAGCAATGTAGTTCTCAAGAACTGTCTCAACTGTAACATTCGCATCAACTGCAGCCATTTGTTTAGCCGGGAAACCCATGTTATCATACAAAGTAACCTCACCAAACTGCGCTAGCTTTTCTTGGATTTCTGAACCGTTTCCTACAGCTGTGATGTAGAGTTTGCTTGGATCTATCAAATCCTTCGCCGTTTTATTGATATCAGCCACGGTCAACGCATTCATTTTCTGCAAATACGTCTCGTAGTAATCCTTTGGAAGATCGTAACGCTCGATGTTCAAAGCAAAATTTGCAATCGTAGCTGGACTCTCTAGAGATCTACCGAATGAACCTGCAAGATTAGACTTTGCCTTATCCAATTCTTCTTGGGTAACTCCGTCTTCCACCAATCGATTGATTTCATAAATAAATTCTACCACAGCAGAATCAGTCACATCCGTACGAACGGAAGCACTTGCAGAAAACTGCCCAACAAGCTTGTCTGCTGCTAAAGAAGAATACGCTCCATACGTATAACCTTTGTCTTCACGTAGGTTCATAAAGAGACGGGAAGAAGAACCTCCACCGAAAACTTGGTTTAGCAATCTGCTTGAAATATAATCCTCATCTCCAAGTGTCAAGTCAATTGGCTGAGCGATGTCAATTACTGTTTGGACAGAAGAACTTCGATCCACCATGCCCACAACCGTTTTGGTAGACGGTACCGGAGCAGCGTAAGTGAATTTCGGAACATCACCTGGTTTCCAATCGCTGAAATATTTCTTCACCACCTCTTCGGCTTCTGATTTACTCATGTCGCCTACGATAGCTAGATATGCGATATTAGGCTTGAAGAACGTATTATAATAAGTTTTCACGTCCTCCACTCCCACATTATCAAGGGAGCCCTCGGTAGTTACTTCCCCATAGGGATGATTTTTCCCATACACCATAGCGCTGGATAATCTACTGGAAATTGCATCTGGCTCATCTTTGCTGGTAGCCAAAGCTGTAAGCGATTGTTTCTTCAACTTCTCTAATTCTTCCTCAGGAAAAACAGGATTGTAAAGCACATCAGACATCAAATCAAGGATTTTACCCTGATGTTTTTTCAGGGAAGAGGCGGAAATAGAAGTAGAAGACACACCAAGACTTGCTCCAATAAAATCAACTTCCTGATCAATTTGATCCTTAGTCCGGCTCGTAGTTCCTGCCATCATCATCTGACCGACAAAACCAGTCAAGCCAGCTTTATCTCCTTCGAAAAGCGGATCTCTTTCTAGCACTAACGTGAAAGAAACTCGTGGAAGCTTATCATTCTCTACAACAAAAACTTTCAGCCCATTGTCAAGGGTAAAAGATTCTGCTTCTCCAATTTTAATAATTGGCGCTGGCCCAGCTTTTGGAAACTGACTTCTGTCCACCTGAGCAAAGCTCACGACAGACACCAAAAGGCTCAATACAAAGGCTATTGTTATTTTTTTCATGTCATTTCGATTTTAAGGTGAATCAATTACTGAGCTGGTTCAGCTGGCTTTGGTAAATAATACAAAACCACACGACCGTCCAGCGTCATATATTCTTTGGCTACCCGCTGAATATCAGCTTTAGTTACTTTGCTGTATGCGTCCATCACTTTGTTCACATAGTCAGTTCCACCAAACATCACGTGAGCTTCCGCAAGGTTTTCGGCTACGCCGGCCATAGAGGAATTACTACTCACAATGTTATTTTCCATGATATTCTGAAGCTTCTCAAAATCTACATCCGAGATCCCTTCATCCTGCACTTGCTTGATAAGCTTGTCGATTTCTGTCTCTAGGTCTTTTGGTTCTACGCCCATATTGGCGATACCATACATCAAGAAAACCCCACCATCTTCCAGTTCAAGAGGAATGGCTGCTACTGCAAGCGCTTTTTGCTGCTTATCTACTAGCTCTTTTGTCATCAAAGATGAATTTCCGCCAGTCAAATAAGTGGAAAGCATAGACATCGCATACGAATCTTTGTCGGCTTTTGGAGGAAGATTGTAGGCTTGAATCACCGCAGGAATCTGAATATTATCATAGATTATATCTCTGATCTCAGCAGTTTTCTTTGGCTCCAGCACATTAGGTCTATAAATCTCCTTCGTCCCTTGAGGGATTTCAGAGAAGTATTCTTTCACCCAAGCTTCTGTCTGCTTGTAATCAAGGTCACCCGCGATAGTCAATGTCGCGTTGTTCGGTACATAAAAGTCTTTGTAGAACTGCTGAAATTCTTCAATAGAGGCTGCATTCAAATCATCCAGTGAGCCAATTGGCGCCCAGCGATACGGATGAACAGTATAGGCTCTTTTCAGCGTTTCGATCAAAATACTCCCATAAGGCCTATTGTCATAGCTCTGACGCTTTTCCTCTTTCACTACTTCACGCTGCGTATCTACGCCAGTCATATCAACTTTGGAATGCAGCATTCGCTCACTTTCCATGTATAGTGCCAACTCAAGTTCATTGGAGGGCAAAGACTCATAGTAATAGGTAATGTCATTGGAAGTATACGCATTCAGCGTTCCTCCATGAGACTGGATTATATTCATGTACTCTCCACGCTCAATATTCTCTGTTCCTTCAAACATCAGGTGTTCGAAAAAGTGTGCAAAACCCGTTCTGTCGGGCTGCTCATTCTTAGATCCTACATGATAAAGAACTGAAGTCACCACGATTGGTGTGGTATTGTCCTGGTGCATGATCACATGCAGCCCATTGTCCAAGTCAAATTCCTTGAACTCAATTTTGGTTTGGGCAAAAGTGGGTACACTTAGCATCCCTGCTAATAACCCCAAAGCAGTAAGTTTTCTCATCATAGTATATTGGATTTAATTCTCATTCATTACAACCTAGAAGAGGTTCTATCAGCAGAGTCTTTTTAAAAGCCCAATTCACCGCCGCTAAACCCGTTCAACACAATTTTACCCTAAAAAAATACTAATAATTGTAATCTAAAAATTTAGGGTAAATTAATAATAAAAAATATTGACCTGAAAATTATATTTCCAGGTCAATATTTTATGGATTTAGCTTTGCTAAAATATCCTTCGCTTCATGCCATTGAAGTCTCGGTCCAAACTGACTAACGATTTTCGAACTAGCCATGGAAGCAAGCTTTCCGCTTGAAGCATAACTATGCCCATTTGTGATTCCATACATGAATGCACCGGCAAACATATCACCAGCACCATTGCTATCAATCGCCGTGGTAGCATAGGGTTCGATGTCTATAAAAGTATCTCCATCGTAGATTATGGCTCCGTTTTTACCTTGAGTAATCACAAAATGCTTGGCAACTTTCTTCAATTCTTCACGGGCTTCCAGCAAATTGTCTTTCCCAGTGAAAAGCATGGCTTCTTCTTCATTGGCAAAAAGCAAATCAACGCTCGCTCCTACTACCTCAGTCATCGGATCTTTGAAATACTTCACCATCGCTGGATCTGAGAAAGTCATCGCCACTTTTACTCCGTTATCCTCAGCAATTTTTTTGGCATGCTTCATCGCTTGTTTTCCATTCTCAGAAGTAATTAAGTAACCTTCGATATACAAATATTTGGAATCTTTGATCGCAGCTTCATTGACATCCGTCGTGGAATAGGTCTCCGTGATACCTAGATAGGTATTCATCGTACGTTCTGCATCTTCTGTCACCATCACCAGGCATTTCCCGGTAATTCCTTCTGCCAAATTGGTTTCGCTTAGATTATGAGATACTCCAGCATCCTTCATGTCATTCATGTAGAAATGGCCTAGTTCATCATTAGCGACTTTGCAAGAATAATAAGACTTTCCGCCAAACTGAGAGATTGCAATCACCGTATTTCCAGCCGAACCTCCACATTGCTTCTTAGCTTCCTCGGTGTTAATCACAGCCATCAAGGCATTTTGACGGGCCTCATCCACCAAGGTCATTAGCCCTTTCTCCACGGCGTTATCAGCAAAAAACTGATCTTTTACTTTAAACTCTATATCTACTAAGGCATTACCTATGCCTGTTACGTCGTATTTTTTCATTTTTTTCTGTATTGGGAAATTAAAATATTTTAAAAACTTGTTCGCCGTGGCAGATTGGAAGATTGCCTTCGACCTAGTTTGCTGGCGTTATGTCAGACTGAGCGAAGTCGAAGTCCATAGCAGTATGTCCTCGACTTCGCTCGGACTGACTCAGCTATCAATCAAATACCCGATGTCTCTCAAAAGGTTTCTCTCTGTCAAATAGAAATCGATAGGTATGATGCGTCTTGTAAATATCTGCCAAAAGCTGTTCACAAACCCGCATCATCTTTGGATTGAAATCCCCAATCCAGTTCATCTCGATGGTCTTGTATTGGAAATCACTTGAGCAACTCATCTTGTTATACGTGATTATCATAGCACTTTCCACTCCTTTTCCCTGATGCTCCGGAACTACTCCAAACACCAAGCCGAGCATTTTGTTAGGCGGTGAAAAAGTTTTGTACCAAAGGAATTTCAGTTTACCGATCAAATCCATCTTACCATTCACGTGCTTGAAGATCTGATTGATCTCTGGAATCTGGATAAAGAAGGATACCGGCTCTCCCTTGTAAAAGCCAAAATAGATCAGTTTTTCGTCGACGATCGGTTTCATCTTGGCAAACATCATCTGTGCTTCTTTCAGCGCAAGTGACTTCCCCATATGTCTAGCCCACGCTTTATTATAGACTGTCATGAAGTATTCAGCCGCTTTTTCTTTCAGCTCTTTGCCTTTCAGATAATGAAATTCATAGGCAGGATTATCTGTGACCACCTTAGCTCTGGCGATCATTTTCTGATCAAAGCCCAAACCCTGCACATTTCTGGCGTAGGTAAATTGCTTGAAGTAAATCTGGAAACCGTAATCCTCGAAGAACTTCTGATAATAACCGAAGTTCCAAGGCATATTATAATTTGGCTCAGTGAATCCATCCACGAGCAACCCCCACCATTTGTCGCGCTCACCAAAGTTGATCGGGCCATCCATGGCTTCCATCTCTTCACTTTCCAGCCATGCTTTCGCGGTGTCAAAAAGTAAAAAAGCAGCTTTTTGATCATTGATACATTCGAAAAAACCCAAACCTCCAGTAGGTTGCTTTTCTTTCATCTTTGGATTGATGAAAGCAGCTACACGTCCGATAGTCTCTCCGGTATCATTTTGCAAAAGCCAACGCTTGGATTTTGCTCCATTCCGAAAAAGCTTGTTGGTTTCTTTATGAAAAAGCCCCTCGATATCCGCATCAAGAGGCCTGATCCAATTCTTTTCGTTTTTATACAACCTGACCGCCATCTCTATAAAGGCCTTCTGATGGGCAGGCATGCTAACTTCGATCAACTTCATTCGGGTGGTTTTAGAGCGCTAAATTAGGGAGATGAGGGGAAACGGCAAAAATCAATTGCTGGGTTGCTTCTCCAGAAGCTGGATAAAAAAAATCTAGTACCAGATCCAAACTACAAACTCCTTTAAAATCATAAGCCCTCCGCCTAAAAGTAAAGCCCAAACAAAGCCTCTACTTCGAATCTTCCAAATGGCATTAAAAGTAGAAATTCCCGCTTTGTCGGATTTAATTTCCTTACGGTATAAATAAACACCCAAGCCAACTAAAATCAACATTCTTTATTTGATATTCTCTGGCTAAAATTATTTGGTTTTCAATTGTTACTCATAAATATCATTCCTATGGCCAATCGCAACAACCTCGATTAAAAGAATTTTATCTTGGATTTCATAAATGATATGATAATTCGAAACTCATATCCAGTAGGCATCCCGACCATTTAATTTTTTGTATCCACTCGGTCTGGAGTCTTCGCTTAACTTATAAATAGCTTCTTTGATGGTTGAAAAGTAGGGTTCTGTAATCTTGGCCAAAGATTTTATCGCAGACTTTTCTATGCTTTTCGATAAGCCGTTTTTAATCCTTCCGAAGAGACTCTAGCAACTCAAAAGCTTCATCAATTGGAATGGACGGCTCAACAGATTGCTTGACTTTATCATAAAGTAGGACATCCTCTATCTCTTTAAGTTTTTCCATGATGGAGTCAAAATCTGGAACAGATATGACCACAGAAATCTTATTTCCTGCTTGGTCAGTGATGTATTTAGGATTGATTGTCAGTATGATGTGAGTTATTAACCTTTATTATCACCCGCAATATCGAAAGCAAACTTGATTCTCACTTTTAAACTTACTCAATCAACCACCGTCGCATACAGATCAAACTCTGTCGCTTCGTAAACTTTCGCTTGCACGAAATCTCCCACTCGGCAATAATGCTTGGAAGCATCGATCAGCACTTCATTATCGACTTCCACAGAATCGTACTCGGTACGACCTACAAAGTTTCCTCCTTCTTTTTTGTCGATTAACACGTTGAAGGTCTTGCCAATTTTTTCCTGATTCAGGTCGTAAGAAATCTGCTCCTGAATCTCCATCAGATGGTTTGCGCGCTCTTGCTTTACTTCCTGCGGAATGTTATCCTCCATGGTATAGGCATGTGTGCTTTCCTCATGAGAATAGGTAAATATGCCCAACCGCTCAAATTTCATTCGCTCCACAAAGTCAACCATTTCCTGGTATTCTTTCTCGCCTTCTCCTGGGTGACCAGCGATCAACGTAGTTCGGATAGCAATATCCGGCAAAATATCTCGGATGCTATGGATTAAGTTTTCCTGCTTTTCACGCGTAGTACCGCGACGCATGGCCTTCAATACGTCTGAAGATCCGTGTTGCAAAGGAATATCGAGGTAATTACAAATATTGTCACGCTCTTTCATCACTTCAATGACGTCCATTGGGAATCCCGTAGGATAGGCATAATGCAAACGAATCCAGTCGATTCCCTCCACATCGGAAAGTCTACGCATCAACTCTGCGAGGTTTCTCTTTTTATAAATATCCAAACCGTAATAGGTAGAGTCCTGAGCGATCAAGAGCAACTCTTTCGTTCCGCCAGCAGCTTTGTGCTCAGCTTCTTTCACTAATTCTTCAATAGTCCGCGAGATGTGTCCTCCACGCATAATAGGAATTGCGCAAAAAGAGCAAGGCCTATCGCAACCTTCGGAAATCTTCATGTAAGCGTAGTGCGAAGAGTGCGTCAACAAACGCTCCCCAACCAACTCATGCTTATAATCTGCTTTAAATTTCTTCAGGATAGCAGGCAGATCTCTCGTTCCAAAAAATGCATCAACCTGAGGAATCTCTCTTTCCAGATCGTCTTTGTAGCGTTGCGAAAGGCATCCCGTCACATAGACTTTATCCACCAAACCTTTTTCTTTGGCATCCACATATTGCAAAATGGTGTCGATTGACTCCTGCTTTGCATTGTCGATAAACCCGCAAGTATTGATAATGATGATGTTATTGTCGTCCGTTCCAGACTCATGCGTGGCATTAATACCATTGCCTCTGAGCTGTGTGAGAAGCACTTCTGAATCCACAAGATTCTTGGAGCAACCCATGGTTACAATATTGACTTTGTCTTTTTTTAACGTTCTCGCTTTCACAGTTTTCCTACATTTTGAGGTGGCAAAGGTATGCAAAAAACTGTGAAGCAGTTTTTTGAATTTAAGAATTTGAAATTTTAAATTCCCGTCATAGCGAGGAACAGCCAGCGCTGATGAGTGAGGGAAGCGATCTCTTTGAAGAATTCGATAACTTTCGACGAATAGGCAAAGGGGAATCTCACCCCTTTGTTTCTCACAGAACCGTATCCCGATACGCTCTGCTATCGGGACAAGCTGTGACAGTCTCCCGTCATACGGCTCTTATTATTCTTGGTAAAAATTCAACCATCACCTTTTTGCCAGTGATAAAAGAGACCTAGTCTGCTCTTTTTATCTCTTTGAGCTTTCTACTTGCCTGCCTAACCCCTGCCTTATGCTTGTTTCCAAGCCATTTCAACAAGCGTTGATCCACTTTCTTTAATGCCACCCGCAGCGTTATTTTGCTATGCAGAACAGAGTAGTTGATCCAACCTCTTAATTTCGAATTAAGATGGCTCGCTATTTCTCGGATATCCAACGCCGTTTTTCTCCAAACTCTCTGCTCTCTGATCGTCTGGAAAATCTTCTTCCTGTTCGAGGTACTGATCTCTGCCTGGAGAACCATGTAGTTCTTGACGACCTGTTGGACGATTTTGCCCAGCAAAAAGAAGATTTCGTCACTTCATCAGCGATTCATTTGCATCCATCTTTTAAATCCATGCCTGACAAATAATCCACCTTTTCCCAAAACATTCACCACAACAGCCTTACGAATTTTGCCGCATTGGTTGGTTTGCTAACTCCGCCTGAACAGCGTTACCGATATGTCGACCAGCTCATAACTGGTTTGTACCATCTCAAGTACAGCATGCTACCGCCTTTCTGTTGGCTGTAGCTTCACGGCACAATTGGCGAATTCAGCGGTTAAAAGAAACCTTCCAAAATCAGAAGGTCTTCCATAGTCTACGCCATTTCAGCTAATCGCTGTTCGGTAGGTTTTTTCTTAGAAGTCTTTTTCTTTCTCTTATTCCACCAGATCAACGTGCCGGTGATTGGCAAAGAAGACGCAATCAAGCAAGCTACAAACCAGAGAAATTTAGAGAATTGTCCAAAAATATCTCCAACGTGCAGAGACTTTACCGATCTACCAATCTGCTGGCGAAAAGGTAAATCGGAAAATAAATTAGCTTCTGTCACGGATAAATCTGCTGACGATAATGTCAATTGATCCGAACCAGCTCTAGCGAAAAATCCAGTTCTATACTTGCTCACGCTAATTGGTTCAGAAGCTTTGGTAGGCAATGACACTCTAATATTTCCATCGTAAGGAAGTTCTTTATTGGCCTTTGCAAAGATATCTTCCAGTGAAAGAATGGCCAAGTTGCCTTCTTCTACGCGACTTGTGAGATCTGGGGTAGCCTCATCTTTTAGCTTTTCAGCATTTTCACCTTTAGAAGCTGGTTCCTGATAAGTATCCCAAGTCTTTTGCCAGCCTTCTCTATACCAAGTGTAAGACCAGAAAGGGCCTGTTGCTGCCATTATAAATAAAAAAATCAGTGAGTAAAACGCCAGCGTGTTGTGGATGTCATGATTGACACGCTTCCAATTGGCTGACCATTTAATTTTCAACCCTTGTTTCCAGCTTTTCACCTTATTGGGAATCCAGATCACAATACCAGTAATCACTCCCAACAGAAACAGGAGTGTAGAAACTCCATTGATAAATCTTCCCAGATCACGGTTGCCCATGCTCTCAAGGATAGGCGTTTCTATTCTATCCAGCAAAAGCCATCTGTGAAGACTAAACATATAACCCATAAATTCAGCTGTCTGGGTCTTGTCAGCAGTATTTCCTATAATCTCAGCAGAATATGGATTCACATAATAAGTAGTCCCTCTTCCTTCTTCTCCTTCACGCTTAAGCGTAAACTGAACACTGCGGCCTGACTCCTCATTCCACATCACACCTATCACATGCGACTCAGCGCTTCTTTCCAAAGTACTCTTCAGCTCATCCGCAGACTGACGATTTCCTGTTTCCTCCACAAAGTAAAGTTCCGAATCCATAAACTCGCGGATCTCAGTATTATAGACATAGATAGTCCCACTGAGACAAACGGCGATAACCACCAAACCTGAAATCAACCCCGCGTACAAGTGTATTTGGTCAAAAATGTTTCGAATACTTTTCCAAGTAGATGGTTTTTTCGGCTCCATAAAATGGTCTTTCTTAATAGGATGAGGATTATTTTTCGAGGCAAAAGTAAAAAAGTTTTCTATTATTTAGATTTAATCTAAGAAAGAATTGAAAAATTTTTGTGAAAAATTTAATTGGACTATCTGTAATTAAAATAGAGTGTATAGCCCCTGATATTAGTAGATATAAGTATCCGTGATCTTGCACTTATCAAAATTAAAGACGGTTTTATATGAAGAAATCACTCCCAATACTCGGGACAAGCTCTACCTCCCCTTTGGATAAAGGGGGAACAGTCGAAATTGAGCCTCAGCCAATGATGTCAAGAACCTACGTGCAATATATCGAACAGTCATATTAATAGATATGCTTATCCGCAATGTTGTAAGAAGCCCTATTTTTTTTGACCGGCAGACGGAAGACTGAAATGATCTAAATGCCTTTCCAGGAAGCTCTCAGGATCCCCAATTGAAATAATCCTCTTGTCTTTAAACTGCAAGAAAATCTGACATATCTAGTGATGAAAATCTCAATTCAAAAATACATTATTAACTGACATTCAACCATTTAATAATTCACAAATATAAACAATAGTCATGCAATCGATTTTTTGCCCTCATTCAAAAATTATGAGACAAATATTCCAACTTTTTATTTTATTTAAACCCGCTATTTGATAGTTTAACAAAAAATATGCTGTTTGATAGAAAATTTTAAACCAACTTTTACTGAGTGAACAATTTTAAGACATCAATTACTAAGTAAAAGATCCCATGCCCGTAAAAGTATTGAATGAACAAGAAATCATAGAAAGAATCAAGGAAGGTGATGAGAAAGCGTTTATTGAAGTTTACCACCTTTTCTGGAAGCGACTGTTCAATTTCGGTTATAAAAAACTCGGCAAAAAGGAAATTGTAGAAGGAATAGTCCAAGAAGTATTTATTGATTTTTGGACGAAGCGAGTTAAACTCGAAATTCACACTTCACTTTCCTCCTATCTTTTTACATCAGTCAATTATCGAATCATCAATCAGTACAAATCACAGAGCATTCGAGAAAAATATTCAGATCAGGAAAAGACCAAAGGAGAGCAACAAAGCTCTTCAACTGACGAAAAGGTTCTCTTCAATGACCTCAAATCAACTATTAAAAAAGTAGTGCAGGAATTCCCTCCTCAGCGCAAAAAAGTCTATCAACTCCGTTTCAATAAAGGACTGAGCTATATAGAAATCTCACAAAAGTTGGAAATCTCTGTGAGTACAGTGGAAAAACATTTAATGCGTGCGCTAAAAGATATCCGAATCAGCCTGAGAGAATTCGCTCTTTCAGCACTTACTTGCATGGGCTCAGAGTCGCTTTTTGAAATACTCAGCGCGACGCCCTATATCATTTAATCCTCCTCAGTGCAACCCTAAGCACTTCACTATTATCTGTAAAAAGTGAATCCTATTTTTCAAAAAAAAATAGATAGTAGGGTATACAATCTATAATTTTCAACGTAAAACGCGTACTAATTAAAAAAGTTGGTTTTTTTCGGCTTACAATGGAGGATAATTCTGTTTTAATTGACATGTATAGTATAAGACAGAATTCATGATTGAAGATTACCCTAATTTATATAAAGACGAGACCTTAGAATCCCCTACAGGATTTGAAGAAGCTGACGACTCCGACTATGTAGATCAAATGGAAAAGGAAGATCAGTTGGCTCTTAGAAAAAAAATATTAGGGGACATAAAGACTGGAATTCAAAAGCCCACGGAAAAGATAAAAAACAGAAGACAAATTCTCAACTATACGAAAATAGCCGCTTCTATACTTCTAATAGTTGCTGTAAACGTGGGACTTTGGACAGCTCTAAAACTAGAAAAATATACGCATCAAACTGGGGCAAACGAAACTTTGAAAATAGAGCTGCCGGATGGCTCTACAGCCTTACTGAATTCCAATTCATCGTTGACATACACCTATAATTGGGCTTTGGGTTTTGATCGAAAAGTAGCATTGACCGGAGAGGCATATTTTGAAATATCCAAGGACGCAGATTCCAAACGGTTTGTAATCAATGAGGATAAAGTGATGGAAGTCGAGGTTTTTGGAACTGTATTCAACTTCAAAAACCAGCATCCGGTTCACAAGCTGACGCTTATAGAAGGCAGTGTGAAGCTAGGTTACCAAAATGAAGAAGGTAGTACAAATCTTATGGTAGTCCCAGGGGAAACAATAAAACTGGATGTAGAAAATCATCAAATAGAAAGCAATAAAGTAGCTATTCCGACAAAACTTCTTGCCTGGCATGATAGAAAACTTCCCTTGCATAATGAAAGTCTTGAGGAGGTTCTAGAAACTGTGACTGAACTGTATGATTTAGAATTAACAGGTCAAAAAACACCATCAACCTATCATCTTATTTCACGGAGCTTACCGCTAACAGATAATCCAAATGATGTGATCAAAAACATCGAAATACTATTCGATATTAAGATCACTCTAGAAGAAAATATAATACAAGTACACTAGATTACCGCTTGCCTTTCGGCCGGATCGCAAGCAATAATTTCAATGAAAGTAAGATTAGTTCGAGCAAAGGGGTCTGGTATACGCCAGACTATAAGGAATTTACACTAGTGAAGTCAGGATATTTACCCTATCCAGATCTATGAATGATTAGCAATTGACCCAGAATAAATGCGAGTAATCATTCTAACCACTAACCTATTAATCTATGCTCATCAAATTTACCCGTTATCTATTGGTAGTCGGTGTGACAGGAGTGCTAGCACTGCCACTCTCCGCAAAAGGCCAAAATCTTACACAATTTGCCAAAGGCCCAGCTTCGGGCAAGAAGTCGGATAGAAAAAATCTTGAATCTTCTCTTAAAGAACTTGAGGATCTATATGCAATATCTATCGCATATCCTTCCCCTTTGGTAGATTCTGAAACAAAAGTCCCGACTGCAATTAATTCGAAACTTACTGCTGAGGAGAATCTGCAACGAATTCTGAAAGGAAGTCAGATTCACTATAGGAAAAGAGCAGGCAGCTTTTATATGCTCGAACAGTCGGAGACCATCCCCACCACAGTCCCGGTAGCTACTACTTTTAATTATCCAATACAAACTGCACAGAAAATAGAGCGAACCATCCAAGGAGTCATCCTCGATGAAGAACAAATCCCAATTCCTGGAGCCAGTATCCTCATTAAAGGAACCATGAATGGAGTGGTTACCGACATTGATGGGAAATTCACGCTCACATTAGCTGATGACAGTTCCGAAGCAATCTTGATGGTTTCCTTTATTGGGTTCACCACACAAGAGATCAACGTGGGGACAACCTCCATGTTTACGATTGAATTAGCTTCATCCGATTTGGCATTGAGCGAAGTGGTGGTGACTGCCTTTGGCCTTGAGCGGGACAAAAAAGCCCTAGGCTATTCTACACAAAGTGTAGATGGAAAAGCTCTAACAGAATCCCGCCCCACTAACGTAGCAAACAGCCTTTCCGGGCGAGTTGCCGGCGTGCAAGTAACTGGAAACTCGATGCCTGGCAGCGGAGCACACATCGTAATCAGAGGTTCATCTTCCGTAGCAGGAAATAACGAGCCACTAGTTGTAGTGGATGGAGTTCCACTGGAGCAAACATCCAGTAGACAATATGGAAATGGATTATCTGAAATAAGCCCTGACAATATCAAGGAGATGACCATCCTAAAAGGAGCAACAGCTGCGGCACTATATGGTTCTCGTGCAGCGAATGGTGTCATTATGGTCACTACCAAAAATGGATCTGGCACCAAAGGCATAGGTATAGAATTCAATAGCAACATGACTTTTGACAATCCGCTGGTGAAGCCAAACTTTCAAAATACATACGGTGGTGGTTCTGGCTACAGAACCTGGTATGTGGACGGAAGAAATGGGTTTGACACAGGGGGAATCCGAGGAACTGCCGGCGTGGATGAAAGCTGGGGAGCACCAATGGATGGTAGTATGGTGCCGCTTTGGTATTCTGCACCCGAGAAAGTTGCGCTTCTTCCTCAGCCAAATAATTACGATGACTTCTGGGAAACAGGCCAGAGTTTTTCTAATACCATTGCACTTTCTGGCGGAAATGAACAAGGGAGTTTCCGAGTTTCTATCGGAAGATTGGATCAGACGAGTATCATGGCTGACAACGACTATTACAGAAACAATTTCAAGCTAAATACTTCCTACAAATTCATTCCAAAGCTTCAAATGAGCGTGAATGCTGAGTATGTCAAATCAGGCTCAGACAACAGAGGTTTTACAGGCAGCCAAGACTTTATCTGGGCGCACAGACATACGGATTACACTAAGCTCAAAAACTGGGAAGATTACTATGACATCCAAAAGCTCACCTTCAGAGAAGGTGATGATTATCCTTATGCCAACTGGCAGCATGAATACTTTTCCAATCCATTTTTCAACCAAAAGTATTTACCCAATTCCAATGAGAAAGATCGCTTAGTAGGAAGCATCGCACTAAACTATGACGTCAGCGAGCATTTCAGTATCATGGCTCGATCAGGCACTGATTACTGGAGCGATACTAGGATCAACATCAATAGTGCAGAAAGCTTCAAAAACAATGTCAAAAGGTTTGGGTCATACTCAGAATCAGTTTTAAACAGCCAAGAAACCAACAGTGACGTAATTCTGACTTATGACAAGGACTTACTCCCTAGACTTTCTTTGAAGATACAAGTTGGGGCAAATAACAGAGTCAATAACTACAAAAGCACTGCAGTCAATGTAGGTCAGCTTACCATTGACGGGCTTTACAACTTGGGCAACTATGCAAGCCCAGTTACTCCTTCAAGTACGATCAGAAAACAAGTGGTAAACAGTGTATTTGGCTCTGCGCAATTCGGATTCAACAACTATTTGTTTCTGGATGTGACAGGAAGAAATGATTGGTCAAGTACGCTACCTACTTCAAACAATTCATTCTTCTATCCATCAGTAGCCATGAGTGCTGTACTGACAGAAATTTTCGATATGCAGTCTGGCTTCCTTTCATTTGCTAAAATCAGAGGAAGTGTAGCTCAGGTCGGCAACGATGCAAATCCATATTTACTAAATCAAGTTTATTCCTCCGAAGGACTTTGGGCAGGAACTACTCCTACCTACGCAGAATCGAATGAGATTGCCAATAGATCGCTAAAACCAGAAATCACTACTGGTAAGGAAGTCGGTTTGGACTTGAGGTTTTTTGAAGGACGGGTAGGAATCGATTTTACTTACTACCACCAATCCACTGTAAACCAAATACTTGCAGTATCTATCTCAACAGGATCAGGATATAGTAGTCAAATCTTAAATGCCGGAGAAATCACCAATCAGGGAATAGAACTGACAATTAATGCCACTCCTATTAACACTGCATCAGGATTCAGCTGGTACACTGCAATGAATTTTGCAAGAAACCGAAACAAAGTAGTAGAACTAGCAGAAGGCTTGGAGAACTACATTTTGGGCACACAAAACTCACTGACATCTGAAGCACGTGTAGGCCAGCCATACGGCTCGCTATACGGAAGAAGATATCTGAGAAGCCCAGAAGGAGAACTCGTCTATAAAAATGGCCTTCCTGTATTGGAAGAAGGCACTTATACATTAGGAAATATTCAGCCTGACTGGATCGGAGGATGGACTAACTCTTTTGCATACAAAGGTCTTGAACTGAACACTCTGATCGATGTGAAAATGGGTGGGGACATATTCGATGTGGGAACTGGCCTAGCCAGAAAAACCGGTCAGTATGCAGAGACCGCCTTAGGACGGGAAGAGGGAGTAATTGGTGAAGGCGTAATGAATATAGGCTCATCGGAAGAACCAGTGTATGTGCCAAACGATGTGATTGCAAGCGCGGGCACATTCTGGAATGCTCAGAATCCGCGGACGTATCATGAAACAGGAATTTTTGACGGCACCTATGTGAAGCTCCGCGAAATGTCTTTGGGCTATGTGTTTCCAAAAAAGTTCTTTGGAAATAAGTTCATCCAAACCATGAAACTCTCTTTCGTCGGACGGAACCTAGCTATTCTTTACAAAAACCATCCACACATGGACCCAGAAGTAGATGCCAAAGGTGGCAACGGGCAAGGATTTGCCTACGGACAAATGCCCACTACACGTAATCTGGGATTCAATCTTAACGTGACATTCTGATCTAATCTGATACCTATTAAGAACTTATCATGAAATCGAACATGACTCAAGCGTCACCTACTGACAGCATTATTTACCATGTGAGATTCCTCCCGATAGCTATCGGGATGACCACTAAAAATCATAAACACATGAAAAGACTATACATATCCGCCATAGCAATACTTCTTCTGACTTTAGGCACGATGACTTCCTGTACCAAGGATTTTGGAGAAATCAATACCGATCCAAACAACCCAGTAGCTATCTCCCCATCCTTGCTTTTGCCAAATGCAATTCAAGTAACAGTGGATAGATACTGGGGACATAGCACCAGATATCAACGACTGAATATCGACGCCGCAATGTGCTGGATTCAGCATCTTTCTCGAAATATCTACATCAACGCCGAAGGTGATAGTTACGAAATACCGCTTACTATTTCTTCGGGCACATGGAACAGTATTTATAAAGAATCCCTAATCAATTTCGAAAAAGTCAAATCCTTGTCTGGGCCAGGTGAAACCTACGAAAATGCCAACTACGTGGGTATAGCCATGGTCATGCAGTCATTTGCTTATGCCTACCTCACGGATGTATTCGGGCCTATCCCCTATTCCGAAGCGCTAAAAGGAACTGCGGAAGAAGCCATAAATTCTCCAAAATACGATTCTATGGAGGAAGTATACGCAGGTATTCTAGCTGATCTGATGGAAGCTAATGATCACCTTTCTACTTCCGGGCCCGCAGTGGTTGGCGATATTCTGTTCAACGGCGATATAATGAAATGGAAGCGATTTACGAATTCGCTTGCGCTGAGAATAGCAAATCGACAAGCGACAAAAAAACCTGCTGAATCACGGGCTCTGATGAGTCAAATACTATCTGATCCAGCCAAATACCCAGTTATCGAAAGTAATGCTCAAGCTGCCGAGTTAACACATTTCGATGTGATCGGCAGCAGAAACAAGATGTTTGATGTCTTTTCTACTCGGTCAGATTGGAACATCAGCACTACACTTATCGAAAAACTGCTTGCACTTGATGATGAGCGAATCACTGTCTATGCCCAGCCATTAGCTGATGGCTCATATGCTGGATTGCCAAACGGACTTACAGATGCAGCAGCTGGCACATACAATGCTTCGAGGATTGGACTTAAATACTTAGACCCCACTGCTCCTAGTGTTTTGATGACGTACGCGGAAGTGGAATTCATCAAAACCGAGGCAGCATTAGATGGAGATATCGAAGGGGATGCTGCTAAATTCTTTGAAAGTGCCATCAAAGCATCTTTCAAGCAGCAGGGACTCACCATGCCAAGTGACTACATGAACCGCATTGGCGGAGTCACTAAAGAAAGTCTCATAACCCAAAAATGGATTGCGCTTTTCGGCCAAGGAGTAGAAGCTTGGAACGAATACCGCAGAACAGGCTATCCTGTGATGCCTGCACCAAACCCCAATGCTGTTTTTTCAAACGACGGAATACTTCCTACCCGAATAGAGTATCCCACTTCAGAATATTCTCTTAACAAGAGAAACCTGGACGAAGGTGTAAGCATACTTGGTGGCGCTGACAACATGAGAACTCCACTCTGGTGGGTAGAATAGTCAAAATCGATCTCCAATAACTCAACTGAAATCCATATGAAAAAGTCATTCAACATATACTTAGTTCTTGCAGCCTTTCTCACTATTGCCTCCACCCATTCCTGTGTGGAAGCCGAAGAATTGGCTACGCCAAATGTGGCATCACCAGTTTTGGTTTTGCTTGAAGGAAGTTCTTTCACGGCCGAATCCCCAGTCACCGTGGGATCCAAGTTCTTGGAACTTGACAAAACAAACATGCTAGACTACACCAAAGGAATTGACTCCATTCCTGTCCCGAATCTCAACATCGCAGTCTTCATCAATAATACAAATGAAGTAGCAAAGCTGGTGACAGACACGGACGGAAGTGCCGATTTGGTCATTTCTTGGGCTGACCTGGGTTTGCCTGAAGCAAAAAGTGGAAGCTCCGTTCGGCTAGAATTCGCAGGCACCTACAAAGAGGTAGCCTTCCGAAAATACCACATAGTACGAGTGAATTAACACAGTTCAATTTCTCTATAAATCTAAAAAATATTCCTCTAAAAATTTATCCTAAACCTTACACACATTTACTATGAATTACTCTATTAACAGACGAAATTGGATCAAATCCAGCCTTATGGCTGTAGGAACGATGGCTATAGCGCCAGCTTTTGCCTTGCCAAAAAACAAAGCCCTCGCTGCTTACCATCCAGATTCAATTCTAAACGAGCACATTCCGGCTTTTCGATACGATGAAGCCCGCCTTATCGCAAAACTAAATGCAAATGAGAATCCTTATGGACCATCTCCAAAAGTGATCAAAGCCATTACGGATTCTATCTCATTGGGAAACAGATATGGACATGGAGAAGCGAAGGTGCTTCTAGACATGATCGCGGAAAAAGAAGGTGTGAGTGCGGATCACATTATGCTATCTCCTGGTTCATCAGACATCTTGGAAAAGGTAGCCTTTGTCCAATTTATGAATGGCGGAAACGTAGTTTCGGCAGATCCTTCCTACATGTCTTTGATGAATACTGCCCAAAAGCTTGGTGCAACTTGGAAGCCTATCCTATTGACAGGAGATTTTCAGCATGACCTAGACGCAATGGCAAAAGCCGTAGACTCCGAAACCAATTTGGTTTACATCTGTAATCCAAACAACCCTACAGGCTCAATCACTGATGCAAAGAAACTCAGAGCATTCTGCTCTTCAGTTTCAGAAAAAACGCCTGTTTTCGTAGATGAAGCCTACTTGGAATTCCTACGAAAACCAGAGGAAAGCTCTATGGTCGGATTAGTAGCACAAGGTAAGGATGTAATCGTAGCCAGAACATTCTCCAAAATCCATGGTATGGCAGGTCTGAGAATAGGCTATATGGTAGCACTTCCTGAACGTATCGAGAGCATCACTTCTATGGTAAGAAGCACGATGGGACTTTGCGTCACCTCTCTAAATGGCGCTATAGCAAGCATGAAAGAAGAAAGCTTCGTCACTAGCTGCAGAAGTATGAATACCGAATGTAGAGAATACACCAAAGGTGAAATCGCCTCTCTTGGGTATGACATCATTCCATCTGAAACCAGTTTTATGATTTTCCCACTTCGTATGGAAGGGCAGTCATTTATGAAAGGCATGTATGACAACGGAGTTGGCATCCGAGTATTCAATATTGACGAAAAGCCATGGTGCCGAGTGAGTATGGGTACTATGGACGAAATGGAAATATTCGTCGACGCTTTCAAAAAAGTCACAGCCTAGAGTAGGGCCTTCCTATGAGTATTGCACTTCAGAAGACCCTATCGCTGCTCCTATTAATAGTTATTGGGATATTTCTCCAGAAAAAACTACAAAATGAGGATCAGAAAAAAGGGTTAAAAACCATAATTCTAACCATCGCCTTACCGGCAATGATCTTTGTCGCTTTGTTGAAAATCGAAATCAATCCGGATCTACTGATTCTTCCGGTTTTGGCTTTGATCTTCAATATTGTGATGATTTTCCTTACTAAGTACTCCTTGCCATTCTTTGGAATCAAGGGAGATACTCCGGCTATGCGAACACTGATGTTGCTTCTCCCTTCGTTGGCTCCAGGATTGACCTGTTTCCCCTTTATAGTAGCGTATTTGGGAGATGACATACTGGCTTTGGCAGCGCTTGCAGACATTGGAAATAAGCTATTTGTGTTGGTTTTAGCCTATTTACTAGCGATGTCTTGGTACTACAAAAACCAAAGCCTCAAAGCTAGATCCAATGGCCAAAAAGTAAAAGAACTGCTCATAGCCATGGTAAGTGAGCCAATCAACCTGGTAATTCTAGTCGCAATAGTTCTGCTCAGCTTTGGGTTCAACATGGAAAGCATGCCAGGTTTCCTTAGCGAATCCATCCTAATGATGAAAGATATGATGACTCCGTTGGTTTTGCTTTTCATCGGGATAGCTGTGATTTTCAAATGGGATCAACTACGCATGATCACATCCATCCTCACTTTTAGAGCCGGATTTACCTTTCTGTTAAGTGGTCTATTCATATGGCTGGTGCCTATACCTTCCGAAGCAGCTGTACTACTTGCCGTTGTATTTCCACAGAGTGCAGTGAGCTTCTGGCCATTTGCACATATGTCAGCAATACGGAAGTTTGAATATGAAAATGAGGCTCAGAGGGACAATCCAACCTTCGATCTTGATTTGGGAATCAATGTCCTGGCTGTATCTATGCCGTATAGCACCTTGTTGATTTTAGGTGTTTTTACTTCGGGAAGCTATTTCACTTCTCCGCTGCATGTCATCTCAATTGGCGGATTGTTAGTCGGAGCAGCCTTAGTACCAAAAGCTATTCAAATGATCAAAAGTGCTGACTTCAGCTTCGACCACTTACGAGAAAAAGAGTTGGAAGACAGTTCCGCAGAGTAACACACAATAGGTTAATTCAACAATAAATAGGTCTGATCAAATGAAAATGCCCGAGCGATGCTTGGGCATTTTTTTATGCAATCTTTTCCCCTGGAAACGAAAAAGTACCTGCAAGACACTCAAAACATAGCTGGAAAAGACGTTAAGGTCAGGCCTATACTTTTTTTTTGGTTCCTCACTTAAGTTAGTGGAATGTATATTTAGGAGATTCTAAAATTCAAGCAAAACAACAACCGATTAACTTATGAGGCTGATTGTAGTGTTTTATGAAATAGATTTAATAAGTAGCGACCTCAATCCTGTGAGATCTCTATTAAGTTCGTGGTACAACCCTTTTTTTTTGAGGACCCGCAATTCACACTGTAACAATTAACACTACCCGTTTCCTAAAATTCACTCCAGTGATTTAAGATGAAGTTTGGGATTTATCAAAACCTTTTCGAATTTTTATCGTACACGATATAAGTCCATTCCAAGACATGAGACCTTTTACGATTCGCACAAATACGAGACTAATAAAAACCTTGTATTTTATTGGTACTCCTCACAATTTAGAGCAGTTTTTACCACCAGACCTTTGTAAAAACGGATGCCAAACAAAAGCGTCTTCATGACTACCATCTAAGCTAATTCTTTAATGACATTGGCAGTGTAGGCAGTATTAGCTTGCTCTTCAGGGAAGGTTTGGAAAATGCATACCAATTAATAATCGACTATTCATGGATGATCCACAGCTAAAACTAGACAATCAAATTTGCTTTCCGATTTACTCCGCTTCACGCCTTATAACAAAAGCATACAAGCCTTTTTTGGAGAAGATGGGACTGACTTACCCCCAGTATCTAATACTCATAGTACTGTGGGAGGACGATAAGCTGTCTGTCAATAAGATTACTGAGCGCATCATGCTTAACACTAATACGCTATCTCCGCTACTCCAACGGATGGAGAAAATGGAACTTCTGCACCGGAAGCGTTCCATTCAAGATGAGCGAAGTGTAGTAGTGCAACTAACCGAAAAAGGAAAGCAATTGAAAAGTGAAGCAAGACACATTCCTGAGAAACTTCTAAGCGCACTGCTCACCGAAAATATTAAATTATCTGATGTGTTGCACTTAAAACAAATGCTCAATGAATGGATCGACATACTGACGGTCAAGACTCGAAATATAGAATTAGCTCAATCACCTTAAGAGTATAAATAAATCCTAAAGAACACAAGCAATCGGAGCCTAGCTCAACGGCTTTAGAGAATTATAAAAATTAAAACAAATTATGAAAGCATTACAAATAGTAAAATACGGCGACCTTAAAGAGGGATTGTCTATCAACGAAATCGTAAAACCGACAATCAAGTCGAAGGACATTCTTATTGAAGCCAAATCGGCTGCACTCAACCCTATCGACTATAAAATAGTGGGTGGAGGTTTAAAAGGCATGATTTCATTAGACTTCCCTAGTACAATCGGCTATGATGTAAGTGGTGTGATTGTGGAGAAAGGCACTGAGGTAACTGATTTTGAAATAGGCGATAAAGTATACAGCAGAGTTCCTCAAAATCAGATGGGAACGGTGGCAGAATTTGTAGCTGTTGACAGTTCAGTAGTTTCGAAAAAACCAGATAATATCACGTTTGAGGAAGCTGCTAGTTTACCATTGATCGGTCTTACATCCCTACAGGCTTTGGAGCGTGTCGGTTTAAAGCAAAATGACAGGATACTTATACATGCAGGATCAGGTGGGGTTGGCAGTTTTGCCATTCAATATGCTAAAGCTAAAGGCGCTTATGTATATACCACCACCAGTACCAAAAACGTGGACTGGGTGAAAGCACTTGGCGCTGACCGAGTGATCGATTATAAAAAAGAGGATTACAAATCTGTAGTCTTGGATTTAGATATTGTTTTTGACACACTAGGCGGCGACTATACACTGGATGCATTCCAGCTCATAAAAGAGGGCGGTAAAGTAACCAGCATCGCAGGTGTTCCTGATGAGGAAACAGCAGCTATGATGGGAATGCAAGATTATAAATTACCTGAAAACCTATCCAACCTGATTGATGAAAAGTCTGCTACTTATAAACTCACATGGATGCAACCCAATGGTGCGCAACTGGATGCTATCTCAACACTAGTGAAGGAAGGGAAAATCAAACCTATTGTAGATAAAGTGTATGCTTTCGAAAATAGTATCGCAGCCTACGAATACTTAGCAACCGGAAGAGCTAAGGGAAAAGTGATTATAAACATATCCTAAGAGATTTTATACCCTAAACCAACTTATTAAATAAAGATATATGTCTAACGAAAAACAAAATGTGCTAATAGCCGGAGCTAACGGCACTACAGGAAGAATTATTGTTGAATTACTAAAACACTCCGATGCTTACCGACCGATTGCAATGGTCAGAAAAGAAGATCAAAAAGAGCAATTTGAAAAAGATGGAGTGACCACTGTTTTAGCTGACCTAGAAAAGGATGTGAGCCATGCATTTAGCGATATTGACAAAGTGATTTTCGCTGCTGGCTCCAAAGGTAAAAACATCATTGGAGTCGATCAAGAAGGAGCCAAGCGGCTTACGGATGCTTCGAAGAATGCTGGAGTATCAAAGTTTGTAATGCTCAGCTCAATAGGTGCAGACGACCCTTCGCAAAGCTCTGAAATGGAAGACTATTTGAAAGCAAAACAAAATGCCGATATACACTTAAGTGAGAGCGGATTGGCTTTTAGCATCGTTCGCCCTGGCCATCTAACGGATGACGCAGGCACCGGGAAAATTCTGATAAAAGAAAAATTAGAAAGTCCTGGCAAGATTTCAAGAGCAGAAGTAGCCAAAACCTTGGTTGAAGTACTGGGGGACGACGTAATGCAAAATAAAACTTTCGAGCTTATATCCGGAGAAACACCTGTGGAAAAGGCAGTTCGCAACTTTTAAAAAAATGATGAAAAACAACAACAACTACCCTAGAGCATTTTCACACATAGGTATCACTGTTCCAGACATTCATGAAGCGGTTGAATTCTACCAAGAAGTGATGGGTTGGTATGTTATCATGGAACCATCACTAGTCAAAAAAGAAAAGGAAACAGCCATAGGCCAGATGTGTATTGACGTTTTTGGTGAGGATTGGGCACAATTCGAAATCGCTCACATGTCTACTTCTGATGGGGTTGGAATAGAATTATTTTCATTTGCAGACGGAGTGAAGGAAGCACCAGAATTCAATCCATTCAATACTGGGCTATTTCATTTCTGTATTCAAGACCCGGAAATAGAAGCATTGACTAATAAAATTGTAGCGCATGGAGGAAAACAACGCATGCCGATACGCGAATACTACCCTAACGAAAAGCCGTTTAAAATGGTGTATGTAGAAGACCCGTTTGGAATTGTTTTTGAAATTTACACGCATAGTTATGAATTAACATATTCGTCTGGAGCTTACTCGGAGAAAAAACAGTAGTAGATAAACAACAAACATAATCATGGTTCAGGAAGGAATCCTGATCCATTTTTTTTTAGATAAAACTCTCTTAGTTTTGTGCTCTAAACTAGAGTCTGACCAATTGAAGGGTTGTTTAAAAGGGCAAGACTATCATCAAGAGATACCAAGCTATTCAGTTCGTGAAAAAGCTGTCTTGTAGAAGATTGGCTAAAACTCAATTTCATGCTAAATTGAAATCCCATATACTATTCAAAATGCGTAAACTGATCCCGGCCTTTGCCTCTTTAGCACTTCTATTCTCAATCTGCTCTTGTCAAAATAAGGTAGAAAAACAGCTTCCAGCTCTTTCTCCAGAGTTCACTACGGTATTGGATGCGCATGGTGATTGGCAGAAATGGTACAATGCCAAAGCTGAAAGCTATGTGATGATCCATGAAGGTGTAATGACACAGGAAGATGCATTTATCAATCTAGAGAGCCGAAAAATCAGACTTTCTAATACTGAATTTGAAATTGGTTTTGATGGCGATCAGACTTGGATCAGCCCAAATCGAGAAGCTTACAAAGGGAACTCGGTTAAGTTTTACCACAACATATATTTCTACTTCTTCAATATGCCTTATGTATTCACTGACCCGGGAGTGACCGTAGAGAAAGTGGCCGACAAATCCCTAAATGGTAAAAAGTACCCAACCTATCAACCCAAGTTTGACTCAAGCACTGGTTCCAGTCCGAATGATCAGTATTTCATGTTAGTTAATCCTGAGACAAATAGACTTGAATATCTACTCTATACCGTCACCTATTTTGGCAATGAAAACCCACCTTTTAGTGCGTTGAAATATGAAGACTACCGTGATGCTGACGGTGTCTATTTCCCAAGAATTCTTACCGGTTATTCCGTTGAAAACGACTCCACAAAGAATATAAAGTACCAAGTAACCTTTGCCGATGCCCTACTTAGAGATGAAGAGTTCGGTGCGGAAATTTTTGAAAAACCTGAGAATGGAGTTTTCGCTGATTAATCAGGCATCTCAACCAATTAATTCTGGGTTTGACTTTGCGTTTGGTATGTCTGGTTGTCTTTGATAGTAAAGAAATTAGAATCGACCAAATTTGATATATCGTTAATTTTCAGCTGCAGATTATCCAAATACTCGTGCAAGCCAAATCCAATAATCTCCCCTACTTCAGCAAATTCCAATCTTGAGCGTAGCTCACCCATCGCCTTTTCAGCTGAGTTCATGTAGCCTCCACCCATATTTCCGGAAATATTATGGAGGCATTTTTCCGCTTCTTTGATGCAGTAGTAAATAGATCTCGGAAAGTATTTATTAAGCACCAAAAACTCTACCACGCAAGAAGAATCAATATTTCCATACAGTCTGCGGTACGTATTGAATGCGGTAACTGACTTCAGCAATGCCATCCAGTGCAGGAAATCAAGCGGCGTTCCTATCTCTTGATCTGAAGGCAGGAGAATATGATATTTCACATCCAAAATTCTGGAAGTCTTATCTGCACGTTCTAAGTATTGACCAAGCTGCCTGAAATACCAGCCTTCAGTTCTTGCCACACTACTATCTGCGATACCATAGATCAAAAGGATTTGGTTTTTCACCTTCTCAAAAAATGGTCTGGGGTCTTCTTTCTTCCAAACTTTCTTTTCCAAGCCATCTTGCATCATATAATAGAGCTCGTTGACTTTCTCCCAAGTTTCCTTGCTTAGATTTTCACGAATGACACGGGCGTTTTCCCTCGCATTTTTAATAGTAGAAAGCATGGAGTTATGATTTTCAGCGTCAAAGCCCAAAAAGAACAAAACCTGATTTTTCTCATATCCAGTACACCTTTTCTCATAAATAGCCAAATCTCCGGTCGCTGCGATCAGTGGGTGCCACTGCTCTTTTAGATCTACTGGTAGATCTTGCATCAGGTTGAAATTCACATCAATAAATCGTGCATAATTCTCTGCTCGCTCCAGGTATCTTCCCAGCCAATAAATACTATTCGCTACTCTACTTAGCATATTGTTTCTGTTTATTAATATAAAACCCAAGTATCCTTACTTCCTCCACCCTGGGAGCTGTTCACTACCAGCGAACCTTTCTTCAAAGCCACCCGAGTAAGCGCGCCTGGAATTACCTCTATTTCTTCGCCATACAAAATATATGGCCTCAAATCCACGTGCCGGCCACTTATCCCTTCATCCGTCAAAGTCGGTACAGTGGAAAGTGACAAGGTTGGCTGAGCGATATAAATCGTCGGATTATTCTTGATCAGTTCGCGAAATTTGGCATGCTCCTCCTCGGTAGCTTTCGGACCGATAAGCATGCCGTAGCCTCCTGCAGCATTCGTTTCCTTCACCACCAACTCCTCAATATGATCCAGGACGTATTGCATATCCTTTTCTTCTCTACACAGGTAGGTAGGTACATTATTGAGAATCGGCTCTTCGTCGAGATAGTATTTTATGATTTGCGGAACGTAAGCATAGACAGCTTTGTCATCAGCTACACCAGTTCCAGGAGCATTTGCCAAGGCAATATTTCCAGCTTTATAGGCTTCGAAAAGACCTGGCACTCCTAGCATAGAATCTGGATTGAAGGTCTCAGGGTCCAAAAACGTATCATCGATCCTGCGGTAAAGCACGTCGATTTGCTGCAAACCCTGAGTGGTCTGCATGTACACTTTCTTATTCTCTACGATTAAATCCACACCACTCACTAGCTCCACACCCATTTGCAAAGCAAGGTAGGAATGCTCGTAATAGGCAGAATTATAAACCCCAGGAGTCAATACACCTACTATTGGTTTTGGTTTATCCGAAAGATTCTGAAGCATCCGAAGAAGTTTCGTCGGATAGTTAGAAACGGGCATCACACCCTTTCGATTAAAAATATCCGGATAAACACGCTTGATAATCTCTCGGCTTTCCAGCATATACGAAACCCCAGAAGGACATCTGAGATTATCCTCCAAGATGTAGTATTCTCCGTCCTTACTTTTCACCAAATCGGTCCCAGTAATATGGCACCAGATGCCTTTTGGTGGGGTGAGACCAATGCATGGCTCCAGATAATCCTTACTTTTTAGGATCAGATCTGAAGGAACAATACCGTCCTTTAAAATGTTTCGCTCATTGTAAATGTCCTGAAGAAACATATTCAGAGCTTTAGTTCTTTGCTTCAAACCTGCTTCTAGCTTTTGCCATTCTGAATTGGGAATGATCCTGGGAATGATATCCAGGTGAAGAATTTTCTCCATCCCCTGATTGTCATGATAGACATTAAATGTCATACCCATGGAGCGCTGCGTCTGGTTAGCAGAGTGCTGCAGCTGGTTCATCTTCTTAGAGCTCGTCTTTTTCAGATGAGTGTAAAATTCATTGTAATGTTCTCTAATCTCACCAGTTTCAGAGATCATCTCATCGTAATGTTCTCCTACGTTGTATCCTTCGGTCTTCATATGTTTATCTAAAATAAAGCAAGCTTCAAAAAGATAGATGAAAAAGAGTAATTGTCAAAAGTTTTATGAAATAGGTTTGTATTTTTATCAAAATCAACATTCTTATTATACTATATTAAGAATGTGATTCAGCAATCACCAATTCCTTAATCACCCCAATTTTCAATTTAACCCGCACTTTCCACTTAAGTTAAGTATTTATTCTTGGCTTAGATGCTCTTGTAGGCAGAATTCTTGATTAAAAAATTATACTTTCGAACCATGGTGAAGCGACTTTTAAAAATACAGGATAACGAGTTAGTTAAGAGAATCACGATTTGGAGACAAATCAAAGATGGGATTTTCATCGCGATTGGCGTGGTGATGGCGAGCATTGGCCTGAAAGGTTTTCTATTGCCAAATGGTTTTTTTGACGGTGGGGCGATGGGTATGTCTCTACTCTTGGAAATGCTCACTCCTGTCAACCTTTCTGTATTGATTATCCTTGTCAATCTACCTTTTATTTTGCTCGGTGCAAAGCAAGTTTCGGTACCCTTCGCAATCAAGAGCACCGTAGCCATTTTCGCTTTGGCATTGCTGGTACATTACATAGAAGTACCTGCTATCACTGCAGATAAGTTGCTGATTGCTGTCTTTGGTGGATTCTTTCTCGGAAGTGGAATTGGCTTTGCAATCAGAGGCGGCGCTGTGATCGACGGCACTGAAGTTCTCGCGATTTGGGTCAGTAGAACTTCCAGTTTAACTGTAGGTGACTCCATCACCGTATTTAATGTATGCCTATTTATAGTAGCTGCGATTTTCGTTGACATCGAAACTGCCATGTACTCTATGTTGACCTATTTCTCCGCTTCCAAAACAGTGGACTTCATCATCAATGGTGTGGAAGAATACCTTGGTGTGATGATCATGTCTCAAAATAATGATGAAATCAAACAAATGATTTCCTTTGATCTAGGACGTGGTGTGACAGTCTTAAAGTCCGATGGAGGCTATGGAAACAAAGCCAATCAACTCCCAGACAGAAAAGTATTATTCTGTGTCATCACTCGACTGGAAGTCACCAAAATGCTGGTTGAAATCGAGAAAATTGACTCAAAAGCCTTCGTTATTCAATATCCAATCAAGGACACCAAGGGCGGGATGATTAAAAAGAGACCGTTGCATTAGAATTTAGTAGCAAGACATTAGTAACTACACAATAGATTTTAGTATCAAGAAAAAAGAGACAAGAAATCAAACTGGCCTCGCAGTGGTGACTTAAATAATTAGTCCCTCCTCTTTTTGTAAAAAGTCTTACCTACTCTACTGATATGTTCTATCAGCTTCTCATTTTGAATCCGATCTAGACTTTGCAGGTCAATTGTATGAGGAAAATCACTTTCATTGATATCAGAAAGCACTTTCCCCAAAATAAAACGATCAATTTCATGATCAGCGATAACCAAATCCAAATCGCTTCTATTTGTATAGTTCCCTTTTGCTCGAGAACCATAAACGAGAACATGAGCGATTTGAGGATACTTTTTGAAAATATCGATTAGAATCTCTTGAGATGAATTTGTTAGACCGAATTTCATTTTATGATTTTCAGGCTAGTGTTTTAAAAAGAGCCGAAAGTGCTGGGGAATACTTTTTCTGAATATCAGGAATAACTTCTTGCATGATCGCAAAATCATAGGTGTGACTCAATAAATTACGATCATTAATCATTTCAAGCCAGACTTCTACTTGATCGATATACTTAGCTTTAAACGCCTCTTTCACAACCATTTTAGGAGAAATCTGAATAAGAACCAACCCATCAGACTCCATTCTATCTTTTAAGGTTTTCCACCCTAATTCAAGTGTAAACTCAAACCGCTGAATAATCCCTTCCTTCTCCAATTGAGAAGTTTTATCAAGATCGAGCAATTGGATTTCTTCCAAAAGCTTAACTGCTTTAGAGAAATTATCGAATCTCTGCTTCCATCGAATGTCATTTTCCATAGGGAATTCAATTTAAGGAATTATTTAATTCTTGCTGTGAAATGAACAAAGAGCGAATGATTATTCGCCCTTTGTTCATTACGTCGAGTCTGAGCGAATGATCACTCGGCCCTACTTAAGATATCGTCGAGCCGCTCGCAGCGCTTTCATGTGGAACCAAAAGCTTCAGCTTTCCGTCTTTATCTTCGGCCATCAGGATCATGCCTTCAGAATCGATGCCCATCATTTTACGTGGAGCAAGGTTGATCAACATGGTCACCTGCTTACCGATCAGGAATTCTGGTTCGAAATGTTCAGAAACACCGCTAAGCACTGTTCTATGTCCAAGACCTGTATCCACCTTTAGCTTGAGCAACTTCTTGGATTTCGGCATTTTCTCCGCTTCCAAAATAGTTACCACACGCATATCAAGTTTTGCAAAATCATCGTAAGTAATGATCTCTTTCATCACAGCAACCGGTGTATTTTCTGCTTCATTCATCTTTTTAGCATCTAAAAGTTTTTGTACTTGTTTTTCTACAGTTTCATCCTCGACTTTTTCGAACAACAATCCCATCTCTCCCAGTGAGGTTCCTGCTTTCAATAGTTCTCCCTGACCAGCTTCAGACCAATCTATCTTTTCCATTCCAAAAAGATCTACCAGTTTCCCAGCAGTAAATGGTAAAAATGGCGCTGATACAATCGCAAGATTTGCAGCGATATTCAGCGCAATATTCAGAATGGTAGCAGTACGGACTTCATCGGTTTTGATGACTTTCCAAGGCTCGGTATCCGCCAGATATTTATTTCCCAAGCGAGCCAATTCCATTACAATGCTCAGCGCCTCACGGAATCTGTAACGCTCGATTGAAGAAGCGATTTTCTCAGGAAATTCTGCCAACGCATCTAAAATCTCCTGATCATATCCAGTCAATTCACCGCGTTGAGGGATGATTCCTTGGTAATATTTATGGGTCAAAACCACTGCACGATTCACGAAGTTTCCATAAACGGCAACTAACTCTGAGTTGTTTCTAGTCTGGAAATCCTTCCAGGTAAAATCATTATCCTTCGTCTCTGGTGCATTTGCAGTAAGGACGTAGCGAAGTACATCCTGCTGCCCAGGGAATTCCTCTAAATATTCATGCAACCAGACTGCCCAGTTTCTGGAAGTGGAAATCTTATCTCCTTCTAAGTTCAAAAACTCATTTGCAGGCACATTATCCGGAAGTATGTAATCGCCGTGAGTTTTCAGGATTGCAGGGAAAATAATGCAATGGAATACGATGTTATCTTTTCCGATAAAGTGTACCAGTTTGGTGTCTTTATCTTTCCAATACGGTTCCCAATCGATACCCTTTTCAGCTGCCCATTCCTTTGTAGAAGAAACATAACCTATCGGAGCATCAAACCACACATAAAGAACTTTACCTTCTGCACCCTGCAAAGGCACTTTAATTCCCCAGTCCAAGTCACGGGTCATCGATCTAGCCTGTAAGCCTTCACCAGCTTCTAGCCAAGAACGACACTGTCCAAGCACATTATTTTTCCAATCATTTGCGTGCTCTACCAAAATCCACTCTTTCAGGAAATTTTGGTATTTCGCCAGATCCAAAAACCAATGTTTGGTTTCCTTCAAAACGGGAGTTCTACCGCTTAGCTTGGATTTAGGATTGATCAGTTCTGTAGGACTCAGTGAGCTGCCGCATTTCTCGCACTGATCTCCGTAAGCGTTTGGATTGCCACATTTCGGGCAGGTGCCTTCGATGTATCGATCAGCCAAAAACTGGTTGGCTTCCTCATCATAGTATTGTTCGGTAGTTTCTTCTATGAATTCACCTTTTTCATACAAATCCTTAAAAAATCCCTGTGCAGTCTCGTGATGGATAGGCGCTGAAGTGCGAGAATAATGATCAAAACTGATCCCAAATTCCTGAAAACTACCCTTCATCATCTCATGATAGCGATCCACTATTTCTTGTGGAGTCTTACCTTCCTTCTTGGCCTTGATCGTAATCGCCACACCATGCTCATCGCTACCACAGATGTACGCTACATCCTTGCCGTGGCTTCGCAAATAGCGCACATAAATATCTGAGGGAATGTAGCATCCAGCCAGATGACCTATATGAAGAGGTCCATTGGCATACGGAAGTGCGGAAGTGACTGTATATCTTTTGAAATTGGTATTGCTCATGAGCTATCTATGATTCGAAATAGTAAACCTTGCTTTGAAAAATAAAATTCATCGCTTGATCAGGTCGCAAAGATAGGAAAATCAGTTAAAGCCCGCCTTAGGCATTTGCAAATTCATTGCGAGCCTCGTCCGTCAAAATACCATTATAAATAATGGTAATGGCCTGATCATAGATGGTAGCATGTGGAATCTTCATTCCCTTTTGAATAGGCTCCGGAAACTGTTTCAGGAATTTGGGATCCATAAGCGATTGTACTGCAGCCGCATAAAGCATCACGATCAAGTTGATGTTGATAGCCGGACTAACCAAACCAGCGCTTATACCCTGCTCCAGCAGTATCTTAAATCGTATATATGCAGATTCCTTGATATAGAGCTCAAGATCTTCCCAGATTTCAGGCGCATATTCCCTCAGATCTTCGAAAAGATCAGGGTTGATCGGCCCGAGCAGAGAAGCCATCACTGCCAAGGTGGATTTGAGTTTGAGTGGAAAGGAGATATATCGATTCTCTACTATCGCCTCCACTTTGGCTGTAAGCTTGGTTTTGGTCACCTCAAAAGAAGCAGTAAGCAATTCCAGTTTGCCTGGGTAATACTTATAAAGTGTCTTTTTGCTCATCCCTAGTTGTTGAGCGATATCGTCCATAGTGGTGTGGCGATAGCCTTTTTGGAGAAAAAGTTTGTAGGCTGCATCCAGAATTTTGCTTTCGACGTTCGCTTTATTAGCCATAGGGGTTTTTGGAGGAATGGAGGAACAAAGGTTCTAAATAAAGGGAGGATTTGCCAGAGCTGCCAAAAAGTATTAAGAAAATCTCTCGGAACAGCGCGGAGAGGCAGCTTATTAAATCGGAAGATTTTGCTGATTTTATGTAACCTAAACTACTCTTTAGGAGTATTTTTTCAAAAAACCCACAATCAAAGACAACAATATTGCTGTATATTTAAAACAAAATAGTTGTAGCATGGAAAAGACAAAACCTTTTGACACTAAAAGAAGCATCAAAAATTCAATTGGAAAATCAGCTTCCCAAAAATCAACCTTAAATGCTGGTGGGAAGGAATATTTTTGGAGTACTAAACTAGAGCGCGTTGATGTAATCAGAGAAGGTATTCCATATGAAAGTATAGAGGCAGTGAGCAAGCGATTGAATAATCCCGTCAAATCAGTCTTAGCGATTATCGGTATTCCTCAAACTACTTACAATAAGAAGAAGAGCGAACATCTATTATTAGACAGCAGAGACAGTGAACTGCTTATTTTGATCAATGAACTGATTGATTATGGCCTTGAAGTCTTTAATCATGAAGAGGAGAAGTTTCAAAGGTGGCTTAAAAAACCAAATTTATCAATTGGGGGAAATTCACCAGAAAGTATGCTAGATACGATCACTGGAATCAACGAAGTTACGTTTAGCCTCAATCGGTTAGAGTTCGGAAACTTAGCTTAATGATAGTTTTTAGGATTGAAAGAGAGAAGTATCTTAAAACTTCCCTCACTGGTATTGACGCTTCGATGTCTGAAGGTTACCGCTGGAATAGTTTCAACACGCGAATCGTTTATACCGCAGAGACCAGAGCCTTGGCTACGTTGGAAGTTTCCGTTCATTTAGATTTGAGTGAGGATTTACCAGATGATCGGTATTATGTGCAGATTGAGATTCCGGATAAACTTACCATCCAGGAGGTAAAGCTGGAAGATTTACCAGAAGAATGGAATTCAAAACCACCAGGATTAATTACCCAATTAATTGGGGATGACTTCGTGATTTATAATGAAGCTGCAATTCTCAAAGTACCTAGTAGCATTATTCCGCAAGAATTCAATTATCTAATAAATCCCACTCATCCCGATTCTGCTATGATAAAAGTAATAAGTACTAAAAAAATGGTTTTCGATCAACGAATTAAGCGGGCTAAGAGTTAAAACTATGACTGATTATAAGGTTTTATTTGAAGGAACGTTGATCCAATATCGAGAAAAGAAAGTCTGCTGGGATGGAGTTGTTTGAACTTACTTCATCTAAAAAGAAACTTCACTGATGTGAGGTAAAATCAAAGAAAAACAACTTCCCCGGATAGTTTAGGTAAGGAAAATCACTATTTTGAGCCTAGCTTTTTTCCAGAAATATCCGATCAGTTTCACAAAAATTCAGATTATAAATCTCCTAATGACAATAACAAGTCGATTAAACTCTGTGAACGCAATAGTCATCCCAGTACTGACTATTATTTTACTCGCTACCATCGGATATTTCATAGCATTCCTTTCTTTCCTAGACTTAAACAACGGGAAAGTAGATTCAATTTTTAAAACACCAATCTATGGAACTGTTATTCTATTTGGAGTGATCATAGGGTCTGCCATTCACTACATAAAAATCTATAAGGCTATCAAGATTGACAGTAAAGGAATAAAGCTCAGCAACTTATTCAACACTGAATTCATCCAGTGGAGGGATATTGAAAAAATTGAGTTGATTGGTAAAACTCAATTCACGACTTCACCCATGGATGCAACTAATCTAATACTCAAAAGCGGCAGGCAAATAAACATCATAGCTTCTTATTATGAAAATATTCCTTCCATACGAAAAACGTTTGAGCAAGTAGTTGAGTGCCTTGAAACTCAAACCCCAGTCGACCTAAACATAAAATCAGAAACACTGAAAGTTCACCCTATTGGAATAGTGGATCTGGATAAAATGACAAAGTACAGTGATAATCATTTCCTCTCGTTCAACGGTATTATATTTTATGGCTTGAATGCCTTTCTCATTTTTATGACATTAAATTCATCCAATTATTTTGGAACCATGTTTATTGTGTCAACCTTAATGGTTGGATTAACCTATGGGTTCCTTGGGTTTCAACTTCATTATTTTTACCTAGACGATAACTTCCTAGTTGTCAAGAATCATGTTTGGCCATGGGTAAATGATAAATATAGAATTGACAACATCAAGCTGGTTATTTCTGAAATTCCCTATAAAAAATCAACTTCTTTAAGAGTTATCACAAAAGACTATAAATCAAAACTTTACTCAGGAGGCAGCTTAAAAAACAGCACCTGGAAAGTACTAATACATAACATCCAGAGCTTGAATATCGAGACAAAGAATGAAGCTTTTAATTAATATTCGAAAGCTTTTATTTCTAAATTTCCCCAACCCTTCAGGCTTTACAAAATCTACTTAATTATTCTTTTCCAAGGGTTGCACCCATGGCTAATCATGGTTTGGCTGCGTCGCAGTCCATCCTTTTTTTGCAATCCGATTTATCAGTATTCTCCTGAAAGGATCAAACCATGAATAACCAACCACGCAATGGGTGGATTAAAATGCAAATTGAAATCCCAATCCTGAAGGGATTGAGCAAAAATTCAAAAAAAATGGAATCTGTACTGTGAAACATAGACCACGGTCATTTCAATAGTTCCTCCTCTCCTTTCTTCGCTATCTCTGCGACTTTGCGGTAAGTATCTCCTATTTTTACGAGCCCGAATTTTTCTACACAGCCCATGAATCCACAAGAAGTCGAAAAGCGAATTGCTCTGCTAAGTCAAGAAATCAACCATCACAACAACCGCTACTATCAGGACAGCAATCCTGAGATCTCTGATTTTGAGTACGATAAATTATTAGAGGAGCTCATCCTGTTGGAAACCAGCTTTCCTGATTTGCTGGATCCTGACAGCCCAAGTCAGCGTGTAGGCGGGACGATCACCAAGGATTTTCAGACGGTGGAACACAGTACTAAAATGCTTTCGCTGGGAAACACGTACTCTGTGGAAGAACTGATCTCCTTTGATGAGCGCGTAGTGAAGGGACTCGGTCACTCTAACTTTGAATATTTCTGCGAGATGAAGTTCGATGGGGTTGCAATTAGCCTTGTCTATGAAAATGGGCGCTTACTACGGGCTGTCACACGAGGCGATGGATACAAAGGAGATGATGTCACTGCCAATGTGCGGACGATTCGCAATATTCCTCTGGAAGTGAAAGGAGACAATATTCCTGCACGATTCGAAGTACGGGGCGAGATCTTTTTGCCACTGAAAGAATTCCAAAAAATCAATGCAGCGCGCAATGAAGCCGGTGATGCCCTTTTGGCAAATCCTCGAAATGCAGCTTCGGGAACATTGAAGATGCAGGACTCATCCGTAGTAGCCAAGCGTAGATTGAATTGCTATTTCTATCAGTTACTAGGTGATGATCTCAGCGTAAACACACATTCTGAAGCAATCACTCTGATAGAAAAATGGGGTTTCAACGTTTCTCAAACCTATAGAAAAGTCGAGGATATCCAGGCAGTCGTCCAATACATAGAAGACTGGAAGGAAAAGCGTTTTTCACTTCCAGTGGACACCGATGGGGTGGTTTTGAAAGTTAATACGTACGATCAGCGTGAGGAACTGGGCTTTACCGCCAAAAACCCTCGCTGGGCAATTGCATACAAGTATAAAGCAGAAAGTGCGGAGACGGAGTTGCTTTCTGTGACGTATCAAGTTGGGCGAACTGGCGCAATCACGCCTGTAGCGAATCTTTCTCCGGTGAGTTTGGCGGGCACGACAGTGAAGCGGGCTTCCCTCCACAATGCCAATGAGATTGAGCGCTTGGATTTACATGAAGGCGACTTTGTATTTGTAGAAAAAGGCGGAGAAATCATCCCAAAGATCACGGCAGTAAATCCTGAGCGAAGAAACGCTGAAGCCAAACCAATTGCTTACATCACGCACTGCCCAGAATGCGGCACTGAACTGGAGCGGAAGGAAAGTGAAGCAAAGCATTATTGCCCTAATACAGCATCCTGTCCGCCTCAGGTGCTAGGCCGTATCGAGCATTTCGTCTCCAAGCGAGCGATGGATATCGACTCCATGGGAACAGAACGAATCAGAGCACTGATAGATCAGGGATTCATCATTGATCCATCGGATATCTATAAATTGGAAGCCAAAAAAGAGGAGCTTCTGGGTCTGGAAATGTCTCAAGACCAGTATGAAACCGAAGGTGATGGGTTGCTTTATATTACGTTGGAAAAAGCACTTTATGCCTTAACTGAAGGAATAACATCCAAGCAGGTTCATGATTTCTTAGTCGAAAACACAGAATTACCACTAGCTCAAGTGTTAAAGGCTTTCCAGGAGCAGATCCGAAAATGGAAGAAGAAAGTACCTTCCAATACTGGAATGATCGATTACCTAGTTTCAAACCTCACAGATCACAACCTTCCTAAACTGGAAGATTACGTACCAGTGGCGGTAGTTTTGGATCTTTTCCTCAGCAGGAAAGTTGATTTCAAGCAAGTACTAGAAGTCAGCAAAAAGGAAGGAACGGTACATGGCATTTTGTTGAAACTCAATCTTGATCTCAATCAGGAGCTAACCGAACGAATCAAAAAACTCAAAGCCAATACCTTCCAAGACGGTGTCATCAAAAACATGATGGAAGGAATAGCTGTATCAAAGAATCAGCCTTTCGGAAAAGTGCTTTTCGCTTTAGGAATAAGAAATATTGGCGAGAATACTGCTCAATTACTTGCTAGACATTTTGGGACGATCGAAAAACTGGAAGCAGCAACTTCTGAGCAACTACTGGATATCAACGGTGTAGGTGAGACGCTTGTACTTAGTCTTCAAGACTTTTTTGCGCAGCCAAAAAACCAAGAGATCATCGCCAGACTGAAAGGTTCCGGATTGAATTTCGAGGTGGATGAAAGCGAATCAATCAAGCTTGGAAATGCTCTTGAGGGGAAACGAATTTTGGCCAGCGGGAAATTGACTCATTTCAAACGTGACGAGATCAAAGATGCCGTCATTGCACATGGTGGGCAGTATATTTCTTCCGTATCCAAAAATCTTGATTTTATCATCGAGGGGGAAGATATGGGCCCAAGCAAAAAAGAAAAAGCGCAAAAGCTGGGAGTTCTGATGATTACTGAAGTGGATTTTTTGAAAATGATAGGGTAGAATGATGTGTGGTGTGCAAAAACAACCCATTTTTTCCAAAAACAGAATGTCAATTCCTCTCATCCCATTATCTTTAGCCTCCCAAACCTTAACACTATGAATCAACTCCAAGGAACCGGCGTAGCTCTTGTCACCCCATTTCACGATGATTACTCGATAGATTTCGATGGTCTAAAACGACTTATCGATCACGTAATCAACGGCGGAGCGGATTATTTGGTGGCTTTGGGTACGACTGGGGAGACAGTTACTCTTTCATCTTCTGAGAAAAAGCAAGTTTTGAAAGCTTGTCTGGAATATAATGCTGGTCGTATACCTGTAGTATACGGTATGGGCGGAAACAATACCATGTCCGTGCTTAGCGAGATTGCAAGTACAGATTTCACCGCCATCACAGCAATTCTTTCCGTCAGCCCATATTACAACAAACCTACGCAAGCAGGAATCATCGCTCATTATAAAGCGATTGCAGATGCGTGCCCAGTCCCTGTGATTTTGTATAATATCCCAGGCAGGACTATGTCTAACATCACTGCTGAAACTACCCTAAGTCTTGCTGAGCATTCTAATATTATCGGAATGAAAGAAGCAAGTGGAAACTTGGAGCAATGCATGCAAATCGCCGCTAAAATGCCGAAGGATTTCTTGTTGATCTCCGGAGATGATCTGATGACCAAAGCTTTATATAGTATCGGTGGATCTGGGATTATCTCAGTGATGGCAAATGCTCTTCCTGCAACTTTTAAGGCTCTCTGCCATGGAAATGAAGCCGAAAGCTTAAAAGCAGCCTTCTCCCTTTTGCCACTGAACAACCTCATGTATGAGGAAAGCAATCCTGTAGGAATCAAGAATCTGCTTTGTCACATGGGAATCTGCGACGATCAGGTAAGGTTACCAATGCTTCGGGCAAGTTTAGGATTGAACCAAAAGATCAAAGCGGAATTTCAAAAACTCAAGTAAGCATGCAAAATGCCAGATCGATATCTGAGCTTAATCGGCTCATCCAACAAGCCTTGGAGACGGAACTTGATCCTGTGATCTGGGTGATTGGAGAAATCGCAGATTTTCGTCAGGCACCTCAGGGACATGCATATTTTGAACTGGTAGAAAAACAGGGAAATACTGTACAGGCAAAAATCAAGGCAAATCTCTGGTCATTTGCTTACAGATCAGTCGCAGCTCGTTTTGAATCTATCACTGGCTCCAGCATAAAAAACGGGATGAAAGTACTCGCTCAAGTTGCGGTCAACTTCCATCCTGTATATGGTCTCAGCATCAATGTGAAGGACATCGACCCCTCTTTTTCTTTGGGAGAAAGAGCTAGAGTTCGTCAAGAAACTATAGATAGACTGACGAGAGAGGGCTTATTAAGACTAAACGCCAGACATCCACTTCCACCTGTCATCCAGAAAATCGGCATCATCAGTAGCCCTACTGCGGCGGGCTATGGTGACTTTGTCAATCAATTAGAAAATAATTCCTACGGATATCAGGTTTACAATAAGCTTTTTCCTTCGGCCATGCAGGGAAATGAGGCAGTGGCTTCTTTGATCAAAAGTCTGGAGCAGATAGAAGCTCTGAAAGATGAATTGGGAATAGAGGCAGTGGTAATTATACGCGGAGGTGGGGCCCAATTGGATCTGGATTGCTTTGATGAGTATAGGCTTGCAGCGAAAATTGCAAACTTCTCCTTGCCAGTACTCACAGGAATCGGGCATGAGCGGGATGAAAGTATTGCTGATTTGGTGGCGCACAGCAAACTAAAGACTCCTACTGCAGTGGCGGAGTTCCTGCTTTCTGGTTTTCGCGAGTTTGAAGAAAATCTGGGATTGGCAATGCTGAGAATAGATCGGGCGACTCGCCAAAAACTCAGTGAAGAGCAAACCAGAATACACCAAATAGCACATCAGGTAAGAGCTTTCTCAGAAAGCCGTCTTAAGCTAGAGGCTGAGAAATTGAATTCCTCGATAAGCAGAATTCGAATGTGCAGTAAAAACATCTTACAGATTCAAGAAAACTCCTTGACTTCTTTTGAGAAAAATATGATTCGGAGTTTAGATGGCTTTTTGCAAAAACAAAAACAAAATATAGACTCCAAGGAATTATTGCTACGCCAATTGAATCCTGAAGTAATTTTAGCCAGAGGCTATACCCGATCTGAAATCAATGGCGAGCCAATCAATGCTGCAAAAATCCAACTTGGAGATGAATTGCAGACTCACACTACCAAACAAAAAATCTGTAGCACAATTACACAAATTGAGGAAAAATGAGCGAACTAAAGTACAATGAAGCCATGAGTCGGCTAGAAACTATTCTGACTGAACTTGAAGAAGGAAAGAAAAGTGTGGATGAGCTTTCTGAGCTAGTCAAAGAAGCCGCTGGGCTGGTAAAATCATGCAGAAGCAAGTTGAAAACCACAGAAGAAGAAATCAAAAAGGCTTTTGAAGGAGCTTAATTTTTAATTCAAATCTGCTAATTCTAGCGTTTTCTATTTCAAATACACTTTTATGGGTATTATGGCATATTTGTTGACAAATTTGCCATTAAGTCCTATCCTTAGGCCGATCACTCTAAGTAGGATTCCCAGTTATGTCAAAAATATTCAAACTCTCCACATTAGTTTTCTTCCTTTTTGCAAGCATGAATTTGTCTGCCCAAAATATTTATAAGGAAAAGCAAACCAGAGACAATATCTTCAGTTTTGGTATAGGACCATCCTTTGCATACATAGATAACGGGGCTCAGTATAGAGAATTTAATTTTCAAATTAAGCCCTCTATTTCTGCTTCATTAACCAAGAGGCTAAATGAAAGATTTGAGCTGAGAGCTACAGGTGGAGTTCAGTGGATTTCCAGCGGTGGAAACCCGGATATTAAAGTTCAAAACAAATGGACTACAAACAACTCCTCGTTTACTACCGTTGGCTCTGTTTTTTATTTTGATGTAATGCCAAGCATGTATGTAGTTCCTTTTGGAAATCACATGAATAGAAGCATTTTTAATTTTTATGGTGGTTTTGGTCTGGGTGTGATGCATGTTAGTACGGAGCAAACCAAATCTTTCAGTAAAGATGAGACCCCTAAGCGGGAGAAAATCACAACTGGATATGTGCCAATCAGAGCTGGAATAAGCCATACTATCGGGCCATTTTCAGATATCGCTTTGGAAGGCACTATGATGGTTTCATTCAATGATAATCTTGATGGAAATATAGGTTTCAACAGGTGGAACGATAATTTTGTACAGGGTCAAATAGTCTACAGAAGATACTTTTTTAGCAAATCTGATTATTAAAAATAGCAGAGTAACTTTTATTGAATTTATACTTTTTTATATGTAACTGTAAGTCAATTATTTAATGAATTCTCATATTCAATTTATAATCGAATAAATATTTAAAAAAAAGGCCCGCTAGTTAAAGAGATCCAGACTAAATAGGGTGAGTGGTACTAACTGTAAACAATTAATTCGTGACCTCCAGAAATTTTCGTGGTATGCTAATCAATAAATTCTGGTATATCCCTGGGATACGAATCAGTAAATAATCCTTATTCCCTTTCTCTATCACCTCGCCAGTCATATTCTGAAGTGGTCCGCCGATCACAATCACTTTTTCACCCGGATCTATAGTCGATCCGTCAGATTCTACTCCTACACCAGTTTCGATTACCCGCTTAATAATATCCAAATCTTCCTCTCGAATAGTGGCATGTTGCCCGGAAAAATGCACAAACTTAACAGCACCGGGTATCTGTAGACATTCCCAAAGTTGATTGCGGCGAGTCTTCACAAAAACATACCCATTGAACATGGCACGCTGTACTTTCTTCTTCCGATCTGACCACTGCCGAAGCTCCTCTATCATTGGTAAAAAAACTTCGAAACCATTTTCTTTTAATCGATCAGCCACCTTTTTCTCAGATCGTGAAGATGTGTACATCACAAACCACTTTAATTCTTCCATTGTACTCGTATAATTTCAGGAGGGCGAACTTACAAATTCCATACAGGAAAGAGAAAAAATACGCCTATAAAAACCAAAAAACCTCCGAGGCATAACCTCGGAGGTTTTAACAAAAAAAACCACCAACCTTAATCCAATCAAGATTTTAGTTTGCTGATTCTCATGGTGAGTTTATCTGCCAACAAATACATGACTGGTACGATAACTAACGTAAGAAAGGTCGCAAAGGTTAGCCCGAATATTACTGTCCAAGCCATTGGACCCCAGAAAGCAGCGTTATCTCCACCTACATAAAACTGTGGATCAAAAGAAGTTAGCAGCGTCGCAAAATTAATGTTCATTCCTATAGCTAAAGGAATCAATCCAAGTACGGTAGTGATAGCAGTCAGCAACACTGGACGCAATCTTGTCTTACCCGATTCTATGATACTTGCTATCAGCAGAGGGAAAGGCAGATGATCTTTTGGACCCATATTAAGCTCATCTCTTTTTCGCTCACGAACTAGATCGGTATAATCAATCAATACAATCGCATTGTTTACCACCACTCCGGCAAGGGAAATTATCCCAATACCCGTCATGATCACAACGAAATCCATATTGAATATCACAAGTCCCAAAAACACACCAATTGTACTCAAGACCACGGAAGCCATGATAATGAATGGAGTCGTAACTGAGTTAAATTGTGCTACAATAATTAAGAATATTAAAGACACTGCGATACCCAATGCTCCTAACAGGAAATCCATTGATTTCTGCTGCTCTTCTTGCTCGCCTGTGTATTTCACAGATATTCCATCTGGCACTTCGAAGTTTTGTAGAGCTGCCTGTATCTGCGCATTGACTGCGGTTGAATTGTAGCCATCCAGTACGTTCGAATACATAGTGATCGCTTTTTCCAGGTCTTTCCGCTTCACAGATCCATAGGTAGAACCGTACTTCACATCTGCTACCGCTGAGATTGGCACTTCCCGCTTATCTCCAAATTTATCTCTAAACCCAATTTTCTTATTGACCAAGGTATTGATGTCGTACCTGAAATCTTCTTTCAACCTCAGCTGTATAGGGTAATCATCCTCGCCCTCTTTATATTTGGAAACTTCCAGTCCGAAGAGAGCTGTGCGTAGATCCGTAGCGATTTCGGAGGTAGATAGGCCGAATCTTCTTGCCTTTTCTCTGTCAATATTCAAGATTACTTCAGGGTTTCCTAAAGACAAATCGGACTTCAACTCTTCAACACCTGGCACATTTTGATCATTTAAATATTCTCGTGTTTTATTCACAAAAGCAATCAACTGATCGTAATCTTCGCCAGCAAACTCTAAATTGATCGCCTTACCGACCGGCGGTCCACTTGTTTGCTTATCTACAGTCACCAGCACACCTGGATACTTCTCAGCCAAGTCACGAATTACCTCCATCGCACCGTTGGTGTTGACTCCCTGTCTATCTATGTAATCCACAAAGCCGATAGTTATTTTAGCTTTATGAGGTGTTGGTTGGCCACTTGGCCCTTCCATTGGATCACCCGTGCCCTCACCCACTTGAGAGATTACTGATTCCAAAACATCCTTGTAATCATCCAGAGCTACCATTAACTCATCTTCCATTCCATCTACAAACTCGTTTGTAGCTTCGATGTCCGTTCCTATTGGGAATTCGATAAATACGTTCACCAACTGCGGTTGATTATCAGGGAAGAAAAGAACTTCAGGCGCTCTTAAAAAAAGCAACAGTATAGAAAGTCCCATCAACAATACTGTACCACCTATGAATGCATAGGGCCTTTTCCTAGCCAAAGCATATTTCAGAATTCCTTCATAACTATTCTCAAGCTTCACCAAAAGTACTGTCTGGAACCAGCGAATGGCTCCTCTCAATACAAAAACATTAAATACTGTCAACACGCAGGCAATCAACATTAATGAGCCGAACGCTGTCCACCCAATCAGATAAAATAAAGCTGATAGAATCAAAAATACTCCCGCTGTGATAATTGATTTTTGCTTTGGTTTATTTTTACTCACATCCTCTACTTTCATGAATAGCGCAGTCAATACAGGATTGATTACCAATGCTACAAAAAGAGAGGAAGAGAGAACGATAATCAACGTGATTGGGAGGAATTTCATAAATTCTCCTACAGTGCCCTGCCAAAAAGCCAATGGTAGGAACGCTGCCAACGTAGTGGCAGTAGAAGTAATGATCGGCCAAGCGACCTCTCCAACTCCTTCCTTTGCTGCCTGTACGGCACTTTTTCCTTCGGACATCAATCGATAGATATTCTCTACCACCACGATGCCATTATCCACCAGCATACCCAGTGCTAGGATCAGTGAGAAAAGTACCATTAGGTTCAACGTGATGCCAAATGCGTTCAAAATCAAAAATGAAATGAACATCGAAAGTGGAATAGCTATACCCACGAAAAGTGCATTTCTAAATCCTAAGAAGAACATCAGCACCAATACCACTAGAATAACTCCGAAGATGATGGAGTTTTCCAAGTCACTTACCTGAAGTCTAGTTGCCTTGGACTGATCATTCGTAATACTAATTTCTAGATCCGGAGGAAATCTATTTGTTTTAGTTGTTTCAATTATTTCCTTGATTTTATCTGCAGCATAAAGCAAATTCTCCCCACTTCGCTTCACTACATTGATCGTAACTACAGGAAGGTTTTTACTTCTGGCATAACTCGTTCTCTCCTTATAAGTATCCTTTACTTCGGCTACATCTCTGAGATAAACGATTTTCTGATTATCAGTTTTGACGATGATATTCAAAATATTCATCGGGTCAGTAAACTCTCCGTCAATGCGAAGTGTGCGCTGGAAATCTCCAGAGCGAATATTACCTCCTGAAATAGTGACATTTTCCGTCCGAATGGCAGTGGATATATCATTGAAACTCACCCCTACTGATTCCATTTTATACGGATCAGCATTGATTTGAATCTCCCGTTCTACAGTTCCAGCTAGATCTGCTTTTGATATTTCTGCAAGTTTCTCGATCTCATCCTCTAGGTATTCACCAAATTTCTTTAGCTCCGCCTCAGAATAATCTCCAGAGATATTCACATTCATGATCGGGAAATCGGATGTGTTAATCTCCAGCACGTTAGGATCCTGATCTAGATCCGTAGGCAATTCACTTTTGGACTTGTCCACCGCATCCTTCACATCCTGAATGGCCTTGGATATCTCCACTCCTGGATTAAACTCTACTACGATAGAAGAAAAATCCTGAACAGAGGTAGAAGTAATGTCTTTCACGTCATTCAAAGACTTGAGCTCTTTCTCTATAGGTCTAGTGATCAGGTTCTCCATATCCACTGGCGAGTTACCAGGATATGGCGTTCCCACATACACGGTAGGTATCACAATCTCAGGAAAACTCTCCTTTGGCATATTGCGATAAGCACTTAAGCCCAGGAAGGTAATTATCAGCGTAAGAATCACCACTGAAGTGGAATTATCCACCGACATGCTGGTTAATCCGAACTCGCGTGTTTTTATTGGTTTTTTATTTTCCGCCATTTTATTGCTACTGAGCTATGTTCACGTTGAAATTATCTCCTACTTCTCGGAAGCCTTTATCCACAAGTACCTCGTTGCCTTCTAATCCTTTCAAGATCTCCGTTTCATTATCAAACGTCTTTCCTCTCTCCACATATTTTTTCTTGGCTATACCATCCACTACCACAAACATGTAATCGCCTCTGTTATCGCTAAGAATCAAATAGCTTGGTACAGTGATAGCTTCATTATTCTCATAATCCTGAATTTTCAACACAGAAATCATATTAGGCTTTATCATAGGCACCCGTGGTAGATATACTTCTACCTTAAAAGTTCTGTTGTTTGGATTGATGATCGCTCCTACAGCAGATACTTTGGTCTGAATATCCTGATTGATAGAAGGAAAACTAACGTCTACAGAATCCCCCTTTGTGAGCACTCCCACATAAGACTCAGAGATGTCTGCTTCTATGAACAAGTCGCTTTCACCTACAAACTGAAACATTGAGGCTCCTGGCTGTACCAATTCTCCCAATCTTACTTGCACAGTTTCTATAGTTCCTGAGAAAGGAGCACGAATAACTGCCTTTGACATCTCAGTTCGGAATGAAGCCAGATTTCTCTCTAAGCCTTCTTTTTTATTTTTAGCTTCCAAATACTGAACTTCTGTACCTATCTGCTGCTTCCAAAGTCTCTCTTGCTTTTCGAATAAGGTATTCGCCAAATCCATCGTATTCTCTAACTCATCGATAGATCTCTGCATAGATTCCGAATCAATTCTTGCTAACACAGATCCTTTTTCGACTCGCATGCCTTCCATAGCCGGCACTTCAAGAATCCTTCCTGAAGTCTCGGCGCTGATATTCACGTTTTTCTTAGAAAGAACTGATCCGGTCACTTCTACATAATGCTCAAATCTCCCCTTCTTAGCCTGAGCTGTTGTGATCAGGATAGACTTGTGATTTGCTTTCGCAAATTCAGGGTCAATCTTCATCAACTCAACCTCCAATTCCTTAATCTGATTGGTGGTTTCGTTTAACTCAGTTTTCAGTTTCTCCAATTCAGCTTTTTTTGCATCCACTCCTTCTTCAGTAGCACAGGAAACCGCTAAGAAGGCAAGGGCAATTAGGGGTAAAAATTTATATGTTGCTTTCATGTGATTATAATTTGTTTTTTAACTGTCATATGGAATCTCGCAAGGCTTATTATCACGCCAGTATGTGAACCTTGAGTCTTGCTCGATTTCATATGATTATTATTTTTATTTTAAAGGCCATATGGAATCTCGCATAGTATAATCATCCTAATGTGGGACGGTTTGTTGCTGCTCGATTTCATGATTTGTTGATAATGTCGTTTTTATATAATTCTCTTCTTTCGAAAAGAAACTAACTTGTCCGCCGGGGCGGATTGGATTAGTCGTTGATTCCTTCTTTCAAAATCCCCAATGCCTTTTCCAAATCTACTTTGGAAATTAAGCTATCGTAAAGAGCTCCGAGGAAGTTGATTTCTGATTCTATCAATGCTGCGTCGGCTTCCACTACTTCCAGGTTGGAGCCTACGCCTTCGTTGTATTTGATCTTGGAAATATCGTACACTTCCTGAGCCAAGGCTATGTTCTCTCTTTGCACCTCCATGATATTCAAATCATTTTTCAAGTTGGTTCGAGCTTGGTAGATTTCGAGCGAAATATTATCATCGAGAAACAAGCGCTGATTCTCCAATTGATCTTGTTGAATGCGGTTTCGCTGGATTCGTGAACTCTTCAAAAAACCATCAAAAATCGGGATTTGCATAGATACTCCCAGCAATGAGCTGCTAAACCAATTACGAGAATCATAGACATTACTAAAGTCATTTGATGCACCTGAGCGCTGATAGTTAGCATTCAATGTGATTTTCGGCATGTATTGTACCGTATTGTTTCTCAAATCCAATCCTACCAGTTCCAAATTTTTCTCAAGTTGATAGACTTCCACTCTAGGCATGCCTTCCATAGTCAGCAATTGATTCAGCTTTACCTCAGGTTTTAATTCTGCCAACGTTTCTGTGATCAGAATATCATAATCTTTTGGTAGCCCCATTTGGATTTTCAGCAATTGCTTACTGATCTCATAGGCGGTTCGACTTCGCTCTACTTGAGTGTAAGTATTGTTGCGCTGTACTTGGATTCGAGACACATCGATTTTTTCAGCGAATCCAGCTTCGTATATTGCTTTTGTTTCGTCCAAAAGCGAATCGATCCGAGAGAGATTTGACTGTGCCAGTTTGATTCGTTCTTTATTTACCAAAACTCCAAAATAAGCCTTCTTTACATTCACGAGCACATCATTTTCAGTTTTGATGCGATCATACTCGGTCAATTCTCGGAGCGTTTTGGAGGCTCTTAATCCTACAAAAAAAGATCCATCAAAGATCATCTGACTAGCAGTGACTCCTAATCCCGACTGATAACTCACACCAAATCTTGCAGGTATCACATCTGAATCAATCGTCGGATCACCAAAAGGAGGTTCGTTTGGAAGAAATATGACCTGAATGGCAGGATTGTAATTAAAATTGAAGCTACCGTTGAGCTGGGGAAGCCCTTTTGACAATTCCTCTTTCACGGTGGTCTCCGCTACCAAAAGCTCCAGACGGGCATTTTTAGCATCTACATTGTTTTCTAAAGCATAATCTAACGCCTGCTTTAGCGTAAGTTGCAGCGTTTCTTGCGGTGGCGCCTCTTGGGCTATAGCTTCTAACCCGAACAAATTCAAGGCTATCACTACTATATAAATATTCGATTTAAACATGATGTAATTTTAAAAAAGGATCTGTTCTTAGTTGTATTTTTATTGGTATATAGAATGCATTGAAATGTTTAATATACATTCTTCTTTTCTAAATAAGCATGCCTGCCTTTTTCGGTAAAAATCCCGTGTAGGAAATGATCTAACATCTCCAAGTGTAAAGTTAAAAGACTGAAATCTCTTCCATTATTGTTGGAGGGATTCATTGATGCGTTTATTTGATCTATTCGCATATTCGCCAATATCTTCGAATTAAGTTCTGGACGAAAGTAACCAAGTGCCTTCCCCTTCTCAATGACATTGACGAGATCTGTCACAATAATTTCTTCTTTGAATCTATTAAACATCTCCCAAACTTCCGGAAAGTACTTTTGGATTTCATGCAGAACCATTGGATTTAGGGTTGACAAACGTTCTCGAACCATCTTCGAAGTATATACCAAATGCTCAATCACACCATCTTCCCCCTCCATGATCTCGTCAAGCTTCGCTTGATCTTCTTTCAAAGCCAAAGAAAATGCCTCCTTGACGAGCTGCTTCTTATCTATGAATTCTTGATAGATGGTCTTTTTGGAAATTCCCGCCAAACGAGCAATATCCTCCATCGTAATGGCTCTAACACCATACTGGCTAAACTGTTCGCTGGCTATTCCTAGAATCTTTTCTCTCATCTACGCTAATCCACTTTAATTTCGAAATGCAAACCTACGGAAACTTTAACCGTCATGAAAGTTTCTCGCGTTTCAAAAACGAATAATATTCGGATTTAATATTAAAATAATATAGAAAAGTGCGCGATAACGAACATCATAGAGGTTTTTAAGAATTTATGATGGGGAGCAAATCAGTTCCTCACGCATCGCATTGATGGGATAATTCGTCATTGCGAGGAGGAACGACGAAGCAATCCGTTATTGCAAGGGATTGCTTCGTACCTCGCAATGACGTGACCATCCGTCATTGCGAGGAGGAACGACGAAGCAATCCGTTATAGCAGGGATTGCTTCGTACCTCGCAATGACGTGGCGATGCCTCGAAATGATGTGACGCGGCTGCGCAATGACGTGACAATCCGTCATTGCGAGGAGGAACGACGAAGCAATCTGTTATAGCAGGGATTGCTTCGTACCTCGCAATGACGTGACGCGGCAGCGCAATGACGTGACTCTGCACACTGCGATTGAATACTGATCACTGAGACTGATCACTATTTTTCCTAACCTGCCGCAGCAGACAAGTTATTTCATTTTCAATTTTTTCAATCTACGGCTCAATTCCGTACCTTTATAGCTTACCAGCCAAAGGACATGATTTTCTTCTTTGAATCCCCTCAAAAAACCGTTTACGCTGTACAATCTCCACAACCTTTTGCACCAGAAGACCTAGAAAAGTTGATCTGGCTTTTTGGTGGAGCCACAGCGATCAGCAATTCTTCTCTCAACGGAACGTATTCAGGACCCCGCAAGGAAATGATTACACCTTGGTCTACCAACGCCGTGGAAATCACAGCAAACATGGGGGTGCCAGGCATCATCCGCGTCGAAGAGTTTTTCCCGCTAAAAGAAGGTGACAAGATTGACCCAATGCTTCAACATGAATTTGATGGACTGGATCAGGAGATTTTCGACATCCACTTGCAGCCAGAGCCTATCGTAGAGATCAGCGATATCGCTGCTTACAGCAAGGCAAATGGTTTGGCACTAAGCCAAGAAGAGGTAGATTACCTGGACAATGTCTCCAAGCAATTGGAACGTCCGCTGACAGATTCGGAAGTTTTCGGGTTCTCTCAGGTGAACTCTGAGCACTGTCGTCATAAGATTTTCAATGGCACGTTTGTAATAAATGGAGTAGAAAAGCCACAGACACTTTTCCAACTCATCAAAGAAACTGCAAAAGTGCATCCGAATAGAATCGCTTCTGCTTACAAAGACAACGTAGCATTTGTAGGTGGGCCAAAAGCCCAGCAATTTGCTCCAAAAACAGCCCATCAAGCTGACTTTTTCGAAACCCGTGAGATCGATACGGTGATTTCCCTAAAAGCTGAAACACATAACTTCCCAACTACCGTAGAACCTTTCAACGGCGCTGCAACTGGAGCCGGAGGAGAAATCAGAGACCGTATGGCTGGCGGCACGGCATCTATTCCTTTGGCGGGAACTGCTGTGTACATGACTTCTTACCCTCGCTCCGAAAGCGGTAGGTCTTGGGAAAGTAAGCTTGCTGAGCGTCCTTGGCTGTACCAAACACCGATGGATATCCTGATCAAAGCTTCCAATGGAGCTTCTGATTTCGGAAACAAATTCGGTCAGCCGCTGATCTCGGGATCGGTCTTGACTTTTGAACATGAGGAAAACGGCACCCATCATGGCTTTGACAAGGTAATCATGATGGCTGGTGGCGTTGGCTTCACCAATGCCAAATACACCAAGAAAGACGAACCAAAAGCCGGTGATCAGATTGTGATCATGGGCGGTGACAACTATAGAATCGGAATGGGCGGTTCGGCTGTATCTTCACTGAATACCGGCGAACTATCCAACGCAATCGAGCTGAATGCAATCCAGAGATCCAATCCTGAGATGCAAAAGCGTGTCTCCAACGTGATTCGCGCGATGGCTGAAAGCGAAAACAACCCAATCATTTCCATTCACGATCACGGAGCTGGCGGACATTTGAACTGCCTTTCTGAACTCGTGGAAGATGCCGGAGGCACAATTCATATCGATCAACTTCCAGTGGGTGACCCTACCCTTTCTTCCAAGGAGATCATCGGAAACGAATCTCAGGAGCGAATGGGTTTGGTGATCGGCAAAAAAGACGTAGATACCTTGCATCAGATTTCTGACCGTGAGCGCGCGCCATTTTACGTGGTGGGCGAGGCCACTGGCGATATGCATTTCAAGTTTGAAAATAGCAAAACTGGCGAAAAGCCGGTAGACTGGAACCTGAACTATATGTTCGGATCTTCTCCTAAGACAATTTTGGAAGACAACACGACCAACGCATCTTTTGAGGAAGCAACTTATGAAGCTGATCTGATCCAAGCGTACGTTCGTGAAGTATTGCAACTGGAAGCGGTGGCATGTAAGGATTGGTTGACAAATAAAGTCGATCGCTCCGTAACTGGCCGCGTAGCAACTCAGCAGACTGTCGGTGAGATCCAACTTCCGCTGAATGATGTAGCGGTGATGGCGTTGGACTTTACAGGAAATAAAGGAATCGCAACTTCCATTGGTCATGCGCCAGTGGCAGCGTTGGCAAATCCGGAAGCAGGCAGCCGATTGGCAATTGCTGAGGCGATGACCAACTTGATTTTCGCACATATCCAAGATGGCTTGCAGGGGATTTCCCTTTCTGCCAACTGGATGTGGCCTGCGAAAAACAAAGGCGAAAACGACAGACTATATAGAGCGGTAGAAGCTGTTTCTGAATTTGCGATTGAGTTAGGGGTGAATATCCCTACGGGAAAAGACTCTCTTTCCATGACTCAGAAATATCCTGACGGAAAAACGGTCTATTCTCCGGGCACGGTGATTATCTCCACGGTCGGCGAATGTAGCGACATCAAGAAAACTGTGAAAACTGCGTTGCAACCGATCAAAGGAAGTAGAATCTTGTACATAGATTTTTCTAAGGATGAATTCAAATTGGCTGGATCTAGCTTCTATCAGGCGCTGAACAAGGTCGGAACAGAAACTCCAGACGTCAAAAACACAAGATATTTTGCGAAAGCATTTACTGCAGTTCAGGATCTGATCGATCAGACTTGGATTCTTGCAGGTCATGACATCTCTTCAGGTGGCTTAGTCACTGCGTTGTTGGAAATGTGTTTCCCTGTGCAGAATGTTGGTTTAAAAGTGAAACTAGATCGTCTGCAAGAGCCAGATATGGTGAAAGCACTATTTGCCGAAAATCCGGGAATCCTGATTCAAGTCGAAGATAATCATGCGGTGGAAGCCTTATTAGTAGAAGCGGACATAGATTATGTGGAGCTGGCTAAAGTTACCGATACTGGAAATATCGAGTTTGCAGGAAAAGACCTGACGCTTGACATCGCAGATCTTCGTGATGTATGGTTCAGATCTTCTTATCTATTAGACAGAAAGCAAAGCGGAGCGCAACTTGCAAAAGAACGTTTTGATAACTATAAAAAGCAGCCACTGTCTTATCAGTTTGCAGAAGGCTGGAAAGGCAGTTTCGAAACAGCTGGACTTGATCCTTTCCGCACAACCAAAGGCAAAGCTACAGCAGCCATCATCCGTGAGAAAGGCGTAAATGGAGACCGTGAAATGGCTTATTCCTTATGGTTGGCAGGATTCGAAGTGAAAGACATTCACATGACTGACCTGATCGCAGGTCGCGAAAACCTGGAAGACGTGCAGATGATCGTATTCGTAGGTGGATTCTCCAACTCAGACGTACTGGGTTCGGCTAAAGGCTGGGCAGGAGCATTCCTTTACAATCCAAAAGCCAAGCAAGCGCTAGACAACTTCTACGCAAGACCAGACACCTTGAGTTTGGGCGTATGTAACGGTTGTCAGCTGATGGTAGAACTTGGTTTGGTGAATCCTGATCATAGGGAGAAGACTAAGATGCTTCATAATGCAAGTCATAAGTTCGAATCTATATTCGTGAATGTCACAATTCCTCAGAACGAGTCCGTGATGCTAGGTTCCCTTAGCGGTCAGCGTCTCGGCGTATGGGTAGCACACGGAGAAGGTAAGTTCTCACTGCCACAAGCATCAAGCGAATACAACTTCGCAATGAAATACAGCTACGAAGCCTACCCAGGCAATCCAAACGGTTCTGATCATGCAACTGCCGGCATTGCAACAGCCGATGGTCGTCACTTGGCGATCATGCCGCATATCGAGCGAAGCCTGAAGCCTTGGAACTGGGCTCACTATCCTGCGGATCGCAAAGATGACTTTACACCTTGGATGGTGGCTTTTGTAAATGCGAGGGAGTGGGTGGAGGAGAATTCTGAAGGCTAAAAATAGAAAGCTGAAAAATAACTAAATCCCTTAAAGCAATCTGAGGGATTTTTTTTTGTGTCTAACAATCAAAAAAATAATTCGCATATTTATTCTATGTAAAAATATATGCAAATTTTATTTTGTAAATGATGAAATCGCGCCCTATAGAAATCCGAGTGATTGGTCGAAAAATCCTACTCAAAATACCCAAGAATGAGCAGGACATCCAATTTATTAGATCAATACGCTATGTTCGCTGGAATCAGTCTGGCTTTCATTGGGAAATCCCCCATTATCCCGGCAACCTAGAGAGAATAACCAGCTATTTCGGAGATCGTGTGGACTCCCTTGAGAAATCAGCCGAAATACCAGTCACTCTATCAGGCCATTCCGCACTTCAAAAAGATCAAGTCTTGATGATTCGG